>Ga0105103_10000475_pt1 | contig 22726 bp, 22 predicted proteins | sample PPLLaktember2015_2_FD_79107 | JGI IMG/M metagenome (GOLD analysis project Ga0105103, IMG submission 79107) | Freshwater sediment microbial communities from Prairie Pothole Lake near Jamestown, North Dakota, USA - PPLs Lake P7 Core (6) Depth... | ecosystem: Environmental > Aquatic > Freshwater >...
ATGTCGGCCAGCGTCGCGTTGTTGCCGACCAGGAAGGTGCGTGTGGCCAGCTGAGCGTCCATCACCTTGAGCAGCCCGTGGGCGCGGCCGATCACGTCCTCGGGGTTGTACTTGGCGCCGAACACGGTGATCAGGCGCGCCGCGGCCGGGCCGAAGGCGATCTGCCCCGCAGCCACCGAGAGCCAGGCCTGCACGTCGGCCTGGCCCTTGGGGTCGCGCGGCAGCCATTGGCGCTCGGCGTCGTACTTGGCGGCCAAGTAGACCAGGATGGCGTTGGAGTCGAAGACGATGGTGCCGTCGTCGTCGAGCACCGGCACCTGGCCGAAGGGGCTGAGCTTGAGGAACTCCGGCGCCTTGTGCGCGCCCTTCATCAGGTCGACGTCGATCAGTTCGTGAGGAAGGCCCATTAGCGACAGCGCGAGCTGCGCGCGGTGCGAGTGGCCGGAAAGCGGGTGACGGTGGAGCTTGAGGGACATCACGTTCTCCTTTAGAGGTGCAGTGGGGAGGCTCGTTCGCGACGATGGCAGGCCACCGTCCCTGCGCGAACGAAGCCATGACGGGGTATGGGTGCAGGAGGCGAGGGCGCCGGCTTGCGGCCTACGTCAAGCCGGCGTGGGCGGGCCGGCGGTGCGGCGGGCCAGCCGCTGCTCCAGCTCGCCAATGCGCGCATCGCGCTCGTCCAGCGCACGCTGCACGTCCTCGGCGTCGATGCGCACAGGGATATGCTGCGGGCAGTTCCAGTCGAAGCCCTCGACGCTGATGACCATGGCGCGCTGCGGCCGCGCGCGGTAGGCCGGGTCGACCAAGGTCCTTGCCAGCGGATCCTGCGGCGCCAAGTCATTGACTGCCAGCCGGCCGAGCAGCTTCAGCCGCACGCGGTGCGCGTAGTCCACCAGGATGAGCGCGACGCGGTCGTTGACCGCCAGGTTGCCTACGCTGATGAGCTGCCGGTTGCCGGCGTAGTCGGCAAAGGCCAGCGTCTTGTCGTCCAGCACCTTCAGGAAGCCGCGCGGGCCGCCGCGGTGCTGCAGGTAGGGCCAGCCGGTCTCGGACACGGTGGCCAAGTAGAAGCTGCGCTGCCCGGCGATGAAGTCGACCTCGGCCTGGCCGAGGCGATGGTTGAACATTTCGGTGTCGCCTTCGAAGCTGCGTGCATAGCCCGCGCGGCTACCGTCGCGCCGCTGCGCGGCCTTGACCGAAGGTGTGAAAGCGATCTTGGCGAACGCATGCGACATGACGGGCTCCGTAGGGCTGCAGCGCTGCATCGGCAGCGCATGACTGCCACTGTGACCGTTCTGATCTCGAAGCGGAATGCCCGCCGGCGCCAAATCAGTGTTTCGGGGCCAGCAACAGTGGCGGGTGGGGCCCGAACAGACCGGGCAGTGCAAGTCGAAGTCCGACAGCCGAGTGCGACTTGCACACCGAATTGCGTTCCAGACACCGGTAGTGACCGGCGGCGCGCCTGCCGCGGGTCACCGTGACCATCGACTCCGCGCCGCGAGCTGCCTTGGATAGTTCGGAGTCGGGGCTCGACTGGGACTGAGCGGCGCTACATGCCGCCAGCCACCTTGGCATCCACGACCGCGCCATAGACCAGCTCGCGCAGCGCTGCGCGGTGGGGCACACGCTGTTTCGGGCTTTGCATCATGTAGACGATGAACAGGTCGTTGGCAGGGTCCACCCACATGTAGGTGCCGGCGGCACCGCCCCAGTAGTACTCGCCCACGGCGCTGTCGCGCCTGCCGGTGGCGGGGGCGGTGCGCACCGCGAAGCCCAGGCCGAAACCGTAGTCGGCGCCGGGCAGGTACAGCGGCGTGCGCACGACTTGCGCTCCGAGCTGGTCGCGGATCATCTCCTTCAGCGTGGCTTCGCTCAGGTAGCGCTTGCCGCCGAGCTGACCGCCGTTGCGCAGCATCAGTAGGAAGCGGCTGTAGTCCGTCGCCGTGCTCATCAGCCCGCCGCCGCCAGACTCCATGGCCCTGGGTACACGCGGGTCGAACAGCGCCGTAGTGGCGGTGATGCCGTCGCCGGGGAAGGGCTCGGCCAGGCGGGCCTGGCGCGGCAGCTCGGTCACGTAGAAGCTGGTGTCCTTCATGCCCAGCGGCTCGAACAGCCGAGTCTTCAGGAACTGGCCCAGGCTCTGGCCCGAGACCACCTCGACGACGCGGCCAAGCACGTCGGTGGAGTTGCTGTAGTCCCAGGTGCTGCCCGGCTGGTAGGCCAACGGCATGGCGGCGATAGTGTCGGCGAAGCGGGCGTTGCTGATGTCGCCTTCGGCGCCGATGCGCGCGTCGCGGTAGGCCTGCTTGACCAGGCCCGTGCCGAAGAAGCCGTAGGTCAGCCCGGAGGTGTGGCGCATCAGGTCGCGCACCGTCATCGGACGCTGCGCATTGACGATCTCGAGTGACTTGCTGCCGTTTGCTTCGGCCTTCTCGACGCCGACCTTGACGCTGGCAAAGGCCGGAATGTAGTTCGATACAGGCGCATCCAGGTTCAGCTTGCCTTCTTCCACCAGCATCATCGCGGCCACGCTGGTCAGTGGCTTGGTCATCGAATAGATGCGGAAGATGTCGTCCACCTTCATCGGCGCGGGCTGCGACGGGTCGCGCTGGCCCACGGCCTCGACATAGGCCAGCTTGCCGCCGCGCACCACCATGACCACTGCGCCGGGAATCTTCTTCGCCGCTACCTCGGCGCGCATCCAGTCGCCGATCTTCGCCAAACCCGCGGGCGACAAGCCCAGTTCCTCCGGCTTGGCCATCGGCAGCGGCTGTGCGGATTCCTGTCGCGGTGCGCCGTGCATGCAGCCGGCCAGCAGGCCGACGATGGTGACCAGCGCCAGGCGCCGCAAGGGGTGCAGGGTCGGGAAGGATTCAGTCATGATCATCTTTCGCACACGACGCAGGGATCAGAATGCGGCGCATGCTGCGCCGTAGACCTGCCCCCCGTCAATCGGCGCTTTGCCCAGTCGAAGGGGGCGGCACTTCGCGCAGGGGAGCCGCCGGCCACAACGCCGTGGCCAGCAGCATCGCCGCCACCAGCAGGTAGGGCACGGCCGGTCCTGCGGCATACAGCAGCGTGCCGATCAGCGGCCCGGCCACCATGCCCATGCCCTGTGCCGCGCCGATCGAGCCGGCGGTGGTGCCTTGCTCATGCGGGTCGACCGAATTGGCTGCCAATGCCGAAAAGGCCGGGAAGATCCAACCCATGCCGGCCGCGGAGACGAAGTAGCAAGCCCACAGGCTCCACACCGAGTCCACCCAGCCGGCGGCGCCGAAGCCGCAGGCGGCGACCAGGCCGCCGACGCGGATCATCTGCGGTGGTGTCAGTGCCAGCCGACGCACCAGCACCTGCGACAACACCAGCGCCACGCCCACCAGCGTCAGCGCAATCCCGGCCACGCGCGCCGCGGCCGCGGCCGGCAGGCCGAGCCGGTCGAGCGCGAAGAAGCCGACGGTGATCTGCGCGATGCCTACCGCGAACATGGCCACGAACGCCACCGCCATCGGCCGGCGCAGGCGCACGTCGGCCAGGCGGATCGGCGGCAGATCCGACGCAGCCCGGGCGCCCTCGCGCGGCAGCGCACGCCACAGCACGGCCCAGGCCAGCAGCGGCAGCACGGCCATGCCGTACAGCGGTGCGCCCAGGCTGAACTGCGACAACCAGGCCGCCGCTGCCGGCCCCAGCACCAGCCCCACGCCGCTGGCCGCACCGAGCGAGGCCATCGCGCCGGCGCGGCGCTGCGGTGCCACATGGTCGGCGATCAACGCCTGGCTGATGGCCGGGATGGCGGCGTAGAACGCGCCGACGGCGCCGCGCGTCAGCACCAGTGCCAGGAAGGCCCAGGCCACGCTGGGTCGCAGGCGCAGCGAGCCGTCGACGGCCAGGCACATGGCTGCATAGGCCACGCAGACGCCGGCCACGCCGAACAGCAGCACCGGGCGGCGACCATGCCGGTCGCTGCCCGCGCCCCAGACGCGCGCCAGCAGCATCCACAGCGCACCGCTGACGGTGACGGTGAGGCCGGCCTGCCACGGTTGCAGGCCCAGCACCCGCGCCACCGGCCCGACCACGGCCACGAAGGCCATCATGGCCATGGTGCAGGCCATGTTGGCAAACAGCAGCGGCCGGAGTCCGAAGGCGGCCGGCGGCGCTGTGGCCGCGGGCGCGCTCAAGGGGCCGCCAGGCGGTAACGACCTTGTTCGTCGAGCACCACGCGGCCGGCAGCCTGCAGTTCGCGCAGGTGCTGTTCGATCGAACGCGCCTCGGCACAGCCGACCCACAGGTCGCTGGCTTCGGGCGGGTAGAGCAGCCGCTGCGCGACCAGCTGGTCGAGGCCTTGCGGCCCGGGGGCCAGCATCTGCAGCAGCCGGGCCTCGCGTTCGTCGATGCGTGCGGCAAAGGCGCGCAGCAGCGCGTCGAATTGTGCCCGGTCTTCGACCACGCCCTTGTGGTGCGAGGTGATCCACACCTTGGCCGGCAGTTCGGACAAGGTGCGCAGGCTGCACCTGAAATCCGCCAAGCTGGACGTGGCGTCGCCGTAATAGGGCCCGAAGCTGGACAGGTCGAAGTCGCCGATGAAGGCGATGCCCTGAGGCTCGACCAGCAGCACGCAGTGGCCGGCCGTGTGCCCCGGCAGGTGCACGGCGCGCACGCGCACGCCGCCCAGCTCCCACACCGCACCGTCGGCATAGGCGGTGGCGTCGGGCCGTGGGCGGTAGTGAAAATCGCGCACGATCTTCTTGCGCAACTCGTCGAGCACCGCCTGCGGATAGCCGTAGTGGCGGCTCAGCCCCTGCCAGCTGCGCGCCGCCTCCAGGTCGGCCTCGTGCACCCGCACCGGCTTGCCCGGCATCAGGTGCAGGCCGGCCATGTGGTCCTCGTGCACATGGCCGAGGATCGCCAGGTCGGCCTCGGCCAGGATGTCGCCCAGCCGGTTGGCCACCTGCGGCGTGTCGAACACCGCCATCGTGTCGCGGCCGCGCACCACGACCTGGTTGCCGTCGGGGTACTTGCCGGTCTTGTCGCCGAAGTACACGGTGACGGGGCCGAAGCCGGCGCTGGGAATGGCATCGGTCGAGGTCATGGAGAGGGGCGCGGGCTGCCGAAGTCATAGGGGCGGTGGGCTTCGCCGATGAAGCCGGCCGCGCTGCGCACGCCCACCGGCAGACGGCGCAGCAGGTTCTTGCTTTCGTTCCGCGCGGCCGTACGGGCCTGCGGCGCGGCTTGTGCATAGGGCAGCGCGGCGGGGTTGGTCTGCAGTTGCAGCGCCAGCGTGCTCGGGTCGACCTGCAGCGCATGGCGGCTCAGGAAGCGCAGCAGGTACATCGCGTACAGGTTGTCCTCGTCCTCGTAGTGGCCGCCGTCGGCGCGGAAGTCCAGCGACAGCACCGACGGGAATCGGTCGGGCAGCGCGGAAAAGGCCAGTGGCGGATCGTCGTGGGGATCGACGAAGGGCGAATGGGGCCACTTGCGGTACAGCACCACGTCCATGGCGTAGCCGCGGGCATGCCACTGTTCCATCAGCTTCAGCGCCATCTCGGTGGGGATGTTGGCCGACACCGCCGCAATGGCGCGCAATGCCGAGGCCAAGGGCAGCGGGTCTCGCACCTCCAGCGTGTCGTAGCCGGCGCCGTGGCGGAAGGCTGCGCCGATCGTCTTGGCGCAGTTCAGGTTCATGTAGTCGTAGGTGATCTCGCCGCGGTGGTAGTTGGTGGAAGCGGCCTGCGCGCGGTAGTCATCGTTCAGCCGACGGAAGAAGGCGCGCAGCGCCTCACGCTCCGCCAGCGGCACGCCTTGGACGCGGATGCCGATCACCGAGCGCTTGTAGATCTCGCCATAGTCCAGGCCGAAGGCGGCCTTGGGCCCGAGGGAGGATTGCGTGCTGTACAGGTATTCCTGCTTCGGTACCGCGAGCATCAGCTCGTCGGTGTAGAAGGACCGCGCATGCTTCGGGTCGCGGTCGGCATAGAAGTTGGCCGAGTACACGGTGTCGTCGTCGGCGCCGGGCTCGCGCAGCGCCAGCGCCAGGTGGCCGGCCGAGCCGCCCTTGGAGGTGCCGAAGCTCAGCAGCAGCTCCATGTCGTAGGGGTCGGCATGCAGTTGCACGAAGGCCTCCGGCAGACCCGCAGGGGGCGGACCGCCCGGTTCGCTGAAGCCGGCGGCCGAGCACAGCCCGGCCACCAGCACCGCCGCCGCGGCCAGCGCACGGCGCAGCCATTCGCCCAGCGGCATCTCAGGCGGCGAGTGCGGCAAAGCGCGCGCGCTGCACGTCGGCATTGCCGAAGCTCGAGTCGATGACCATCAGCCGCTTCATGCCGTGGCCGACCATCAGCTCGTCGGTCATGCCCATGCCGCCGTGCATCTGCACCGCCTCGCCGCCGATCTTGCGACTGCACCTGCCGACCATGACCTTCAGTGCCAACAGGTCACGCTCGGCCTCGGCGCCGCCTTCGCCGGCCGAGCACACCGCGCGGTACAGCAGCGAGCGCGTCTGCTCCAGCGCCATGAGCATGTCCACCAGCCGGTGCTGCAGCACCTGGAACGAGCCGATGGTCACGCCAAACTGCTTGCGCGTCTTGACGTAATCCAACGTCACGGCCTGCAGCACCTGCATGATGCCGAAGGCTTCGGCGCACAGCGCCAGCATGGCCTCGCGCACCGTGTCGCGCAGCGGCGCATGGCCTGCGCCGGGCGCGAACAGCAGTTGCGACGTCTGCACCGGCACCTGGCGCAGCCGCACCTGGGCCACCCACTGGCCGTCCATCAGCTGCAGCGGCGTGCGTTGCACGCCCGGGGCCGCGGCATCGATGCGCACCAGGCTGATCCCGGCTTCGTCGAAGCGGCTGCCGGTGCTGCGCGCGCTGACGATCAGCTGGTCGGCTGCGGCGCCGTTGAAGACCAGCACCTTGTCGCCATCGAGCACGAAGCCGTCGCCTGCGCTGCGCAGCGTGGTCTGCACGTCGGCCAGCTCATGGTGGCCGTGCCGCTCCTGCCAGGCCAGCGCGCCGAGCGTGCTGCCGTCGATGAGCCTGGGCACCCAGTCGTCGCGCAGTGCCGCGCTGCGCCGCACCAGGCCGCCGAACAGCAACACCGTCGGCAGGTAGGGCTCCAGCACCAGGCCCTTACCGAGTTCTTCCATCATCAGCATCGTGGCCAGCGCGCCGCCGCCCAGGCCGCCCTGTGCCTCGTCGAAAGGCAGGGCCAGCCAGCCGAGCTGGGCCATCTCGCGCCAGTGCGTGCGGCTGAAGCCGGGTGCCTCGGCCGCCAGCTTGCGGCGTACGTCGAAGGGGTAGCGCTGTTGCACCCAGCGGGCCACGCTGTCCTGCAGCGCGGCGTCGTCTTCGGAAAGATCGAAGTTCATCGCGCGCTCCTCAGAGGCCGAGTACAGCCTTGGCCGTGATGTTCTTCTGGATCTCGTTCGAGCCGCCGTAGATCGTGGCGGCACGGCCGTACATGAAGCTGCGCCTGGCCTCGTTGCCGAAGTCGTGGCCGCTGTCGCCCAGCACCGCACCGTACAGTCCGGCCATGTCCATCATCAGCTGCTGGATGGCCTGCTGCAGTTCGCTGCCCTTGATCTTCAGCAGCGAACTTTCGGCGCCAGGGCCCTTGCCCTTGGAGGCTTCGAACAGCGCGCGCAGTTCCATCGTCTCCAGCGCCATCAGCTCGATCTCGATGTCGGCTAGGCGCGCGCCGAACAGCGGGTCGTCGAGCAGCGGGGCGCCAAGCTGGGTCTCGCGCCGGGCCAGCTCGCGCAGCTGACGGACGCGGCGCTTGGAGTCGCCGACGCCGGCAATGGCGGTGCGCTCGTGCGCCAGCAGCGACTTGGCGTAGGTCCAGCCCTTGTCCTGCTCGCCGATGAGGTTGGCCACCGGCACGCGCACGTTGTCAAAGAACACCTCGTTCAGGCTGTGTTCGCCGTCGATGGAGACGATCGGGCTGATGCGGATGCCCGGCGACTTCATGTCGATGAGCAGGAAACTGATGCCGTCCTGCCGGCGTGCCGAGGCCTCGGTGCGCACCAGGCAGAACATCCAGTCGGCATACTGCGCGTAGGTGGTCCAGATCTTCGAGCCGTTGACGATGTAGTGGTCGCCGGCGCGTTCGGCGCGGGTCTTCAGCGCGGCCAGGTCGGAGCCGGCACCGGGCTCGGAGTAGCCCTGGCACCACCAGTCCTGTCCGCGCAGGATGCGCGGCAGGAAGCGCGCCTTCTGCTCGTCACTGCCGTACTTCAGGATCACCGGGCCGACCATCTTGATGCCGAAGGGCAGCACCTCGGGCGCGCCGATGGCCGAGCGCTCGCTGTCGTAGATGAAGCGCTGTGTCGGCGTCCAATCGCAGCCGCCCTGCGCTCGGGGCCAGCCGGGTGCGACCCATCCGCGTTCGAAAAGGCGCCGCTGCCATTCGACGATGGCCTGCGGGTAGCTGGCGTCGGCGTCGATGCGCTTGGCCAGCTCCGGCGTCCAGGCCTGCTGCAGGAAGGCGCGCACCTCGGTTCGGAAGGCGTTTTCCTCTTCGGAGAAGCGGATGTCCATTAAGGTCCACTCAGTGTGCAGTGCGCTGGTACCACGCGACACCGTCGGCGTCGATCTCGCGCCTGACGTCGCCGCGGTGCAGCAGGTAGTTCAGGCAGGCCAGGCTCTCGCCAGTGGCCAGGTTCAGCAGCCCGGCGTCGCCTTCGCCGATGGCGCGTGCGAACAGCGCGGCGAAGACGTCGATCGCGCGCTTCGGTTCGGCCAGCGACCTGTGCAGCCGCGCCAGCGTGCGCAGCTGCGCCGCGGCCAGGTAGTCGAGCCGTGCATGCAGGCCGCGGAAGGCTTCGTTGTGCGAGGGCAGCACCAGCACGTCGTCCGGCACCTGCGCCTTGATCTTGGCCAGCGAGGCCAGCCAGTCCGCCATCGGGTTCTCGTCGGGCTCGGTAGGGTGCACCGACACGTTGGACGAGATGCGCGGCAGCACCTGGTCACCGCTGATCAGCAGCTTCAACTCGGGGCAGTACAGGCAGGCATGTTCCGGCGAATGACCGGTGCCGACGATGACGCGCCAGTCGTGGCCGCCAATGCGCAGCACCTCGCCGTCGGCGATGCGCCGGTAGCTGTCGGGCAGCGCATGGATGCGCTTGCCGAAGTTGCCGAAGCGTGCGCGGTAGTTCTCGATGGCCGCGTCGCTCCAGCCGGCGCGGTGGTAGAAGACCACGCCGTCGTCCGGCGCCTCGCGGCCGGTGTCGGCGGTGAGCACGCGGCAGTTCAGGTATTCCAGCCGCGTCATCCACAGCCGGCACTTGAACTTCTTGGTCAGCCAGCCGGCCATGCCCACATGGTCGGGGTGCATGTGGGTGGCGAAGATGCGGCTCAGGCTCTTGCCGTGCGTGGCCTGGCTGAACAGCTGGCGCCAGGCGGCCAGCGTCTCGTCGGTGCGCATGCCGGTGTCCACCACCGCCCAACCGTCGTCTTCCTCGATGCCCCAGATGTTGATGTGGTTCAGCATCATCGGCAGCGGCATGCGCATCCACACCACGCCGGGCGCCACCTCGAGTGCCGCGCCCGGCTCGGGCGGGTGCTCGAAGGGATAGATCAGCGTGGGTTTGGGCAGCCGGTCGCGCTCGCCGGCGAGCGCGGCGTCGGGGTTGGCGGGCGCGGCGGCTTTCGTGCTCATCGTGGGGCCATGCGGATGGCACCGTCGATGCGCACCGATTCGCCGTTCATGTAGCCGGTGGTGACCATGAATTCGGCCAGTGCGGCGTACTCGTCGGGTTGGCCCAGGCGCTTGGGGAAAGGCACCGACGCGGCCAATGCGTCCTTGACGTTGTCGGGCAGGCCGGCCAGCAGCGGGGTCTCGAAGATGCCCGGCAGGATGGTGTTGACGCGGATGCCTTCGGTCATCAGGTCGCGGGCGATCGGCAGCGTCATGCCGACGATGCCGGCCTTCGACGCCGAGTACGAGGCCTGGCCGATTTGCCCGTCCTGCGCCGCCACCGACGCGGTGTTGACGATGGCGCCGCGCTCGCCGTGTTCCAGCGTGGGCAGGGTCATCATGCCGGCGGCGCTCTTGGCGATGCAGCGGAAGGTGCCGACCAGGTTGATCTGGATGATGCGGTCGAAGTTCAGCGTCGGGAAGGCCTTGATCTCGCCGGTCTTCTTGTCGCGGCTGGCGGTCTTGATGGCATTGCCGGTACCGGCGCAGTTGATCAGGATGCGCTCCTGGCCGATCGCGGCACGGGCCTTGGCGAAGGCTGCGTCGACCTGCTCCTCGCTGGTCACGTCGACCTTGCAGAACACGCCGCCCAGCTCCTTGGCTAGGGCTTCGCCGGCCTCGGCGTTGAGGTCGAACAGCGCCACCTTGACGCCGTGCTTGGCCAGCCGCCGGGCGGTGGCGGCACCCAGGCCGGATGCGCCGCCGGTGATGACGGCCGAGATGTCGGAAGACAGTTTCATGGGGTTGCCTCTATGTAGGGGTGTCACTTGCGCGACGGATCATCCGTGGCTTGCACGCGGTATGCTGCGCCTTCACATTCTGTGCCCGAAAACACCGGGTCTCATCGCAAAGGAAACGCATCATGGCTGAAGCTTATATCGTCGCCGCCGCGCGCACTGCCGGCGGCAAGCGTGGGGGCCGTGTCTCGGGCTGGCATCCGGTGGACCTCGCCGCGCAGGTCATCGATGCACTGGTCGAGCGCAGCGGCGCCGACCCGGCACTGGTGGAGGACGTGATCATGGGCTGCGTGCTGCAGGCCGGCCAGCAAAGCGGCTGCATCGGCCGCATGGCCGCGCTGGCGTCGAAGCTGCCGATGAACGTGCCCGGCGTGACCATCGACCGCCAGTGCGGCTCGTCGCAGCAGGCGCTGCACTTCGCCGCGCAGGCGGTGATGTCGGGCACGATGGACTGCGTCATCGCCGCGGGCGTGGAAAGCATGAGCCGCGTGCCGATGGCCGTGCTGCCCAAGGTCTACAAGGAAGCGGGCCTGGGCCACTACATGAGCCCGGTGATCCGCGAGCGTTTCCCCGGCCCGGACTTCAGCCAGTTCATGGGCGCGGAGATGATGTGCGAGAAGTACAAGCTGTCCAAGGACGAGCTCGACCGTTTCTCGCTGCAGAGCCACCAGCGCGCCAAGGCGGCCACGCTGGAAGGTGCCTTCAAGGCCGAGATCGTGCCGATCGCGGCGAAGATGGCCGAGGGCCCGGGGCTGAACGAGATGCACGTCGCCGACGAAGGCATCCGCATGGACGCCACGCTCGAAGGCATTGCCGGCGTCAAGCTGCTGCGCGAAGGCGGCTACATCACTGCGGCCAGCGCCAGCCAGATCTGCGACGGCGCGTCCGGCGTGATGGTGGTCAACGAGAAGGGCCTGAAGGCGCTGGGCGTGAAGCCGCTGGCGCGCATCCATCACATGACGGTGATCGGCGGTGACCCGGTGATCATGCTCGAGGCGCCGTTGCCGGCCACGCACCACGCGCTGAAGAAGGCGGGCATGAAGATCGACGACATCGACCTGTTCGAGGTCAACGAGGCCTTCGCCTCGGTGCCGCTGGCCTGGCTGCAGAACACGCATGCCGACCCGGCACGGCTCAACGTCAACGGCGGCGCCATCTCGCTGGGCCATCCGCTGGGCGCGTCGGGTACGAAGCTGATGACCACGCTGGTGCATGCGCTGCATGCGCGCGGCAAGCGCTACGGTCTGCAGACCATGTGCGAGGGCGGCGGCCAGGCCAACGTCACGATCGTGGAACGACTGTAAGGCGAAAAGGAGCGACGCGATGATTGCCCGCAAGCTGTTCAGCCCGGAGCACGAGGAATTTCGCGCGTCGTTCCGCAAGTTCCTGGAAAAGGAAGTCATTCCTCACCACGAGGCCTGGGAAGAGCGTGGTTATGTCGACCGCGAGGTCTGGCAGAAGGCCGGGGCCAACGGCTTCCTGTGCCCGAGCATGCCCGAGCAGTACGGCGGCTCGGGCGCCGATCGGCTGTACAGCATGGTCATGATGGAGGAGACGGCCAAGGCGCGCACCACGGGCCTGGGCTTCTCGCTGCATTCGGAAATCGTCGCGCCGTACCTGCTGAAGTACGGCACCGAGGCGCAGAAGGCCAATTACCTGCCGCGCATGGCGCGCGGCGAGATCATCACCGCCATCGCGATGAGCGAGCCGGGCGTCGGCTCGGACCTGCAGTCGGTGAAGACCAGCGCAGTCAAGGACGGCGAGGGCTACTACATCGTCAACGGCGCCAAGACCTTCATCACCAACGGCTGGAATGCCGACCTGGTGGTCACCGTGGCCAAGACCAACCCGGCGCTCGGCGCCAAGGGCACGAGCCTGGTGCTGGTGGAGCGCGGCATGCCCGGATTCGAGCGCGGCAAGCGGCTGAAGAAGCTGGGCCTGAAGGCGCAGGACACCTCGGAACTGTTCTTCGACAACGTCAAGGTGCCTGAGAGCAACCTGCTCGGCACCGAAGGGCAGGGCTTCGTCTACCTGATGCAGGAGCTGCCCTGGGAGCGCATGCAGATCGCCATCGGCGCGGTCGCCTCGGCGCAGCAGGCGATCGAGGACACGATGGCCTACGTGCGCGAGCGCAAGGTCTTCGGCAATGCGGTGGCCAGCTTCCAGAACACGCGCTTCAAGCTGGCCGAGATGCAGTCGCAGGTGCAGATGGCGCGGGTCTTCGTCGACCACTGCATGGCGTTGCTGCTGGCCGGCGAGCTGGACGCGCCCACCGCGTCGATGGCCAAGCTCAACTGCACCGACATGGCCGGCAAGGTCATCGACGAGTGCCTGCAGCTACACGGCGGCTACGGTTTCATGTGGGAATACCCGATCGCCCGCGCCTATGCCGATACGCGCGTGTCGCGCATCTACGGCGGCACCAACGAGATCATGAAGGAAGTCATCGCTCGCTCGATGGGCCTGGGCAAGTAGCGGCCACGCTAGGATGCACCCGCGATGCCGGTCAGAGTCCAGGAATTGCTCGCACGTCTGCAGGCCGACGTGCTGGTTTCAGGTGCGGCAGAAGGTCAGCCATCGGCAGTTTCATCATCCATCGAAGCCGGGAACCGTGACCGTGGCGGGAAAGCCAAGTGTCGAAGTGCCGCCGGGCACTTTGGCAAGCATCCTGAAGCAGGCTGGCCTCAAGAAGTGAGATCCGACATGCAATACCTTGTAGTCATCGAACGCGGTCCGACGAGTTTCGGCGCCTATGTTCCGGACCTGCCGGGCTGTGTGGCGGTCGGTGAGCCGCAGCAGGAGGTCGAACGCCTGATCCGCGAGGCCATCGAGTTCCATATCGAAGGGCTGCGCGAGGTCGGGCAAGCCGTTCCCGAGCCCAATTCGACGCCTCAGCTCGTCAGCGTCGACGCCTGATCGGCTGTCGCACAGAACGCCGTGGAGCAGATCGATGAGCGGATGCCGGTGCTCGTCGGTTGTGGCGATGTCACCGACCTGGACACGCCGGCCGAAGCCGGCCGTTCGCCTTATGACCTGATCGCGCAGGCGGCGCGGCTGGCGCTGCAGGACAGCGGTACCGCAGGCATGGCCGAGGCCATCGACACGGTGGCGATGATCCGCAGCTTTGCCGACACCTCGCCGCGCTTCGCGACCCGGCTCGGCACCTCCACCAACCCGCCGCGCAGCGTGGCGCAGCGGCTGGGCCTGCAGGCGTCGCGCCACATCTACAGCTACAGCGGCGGCAACATGCCGCAATACCTGCTGAACCAGTTTGCCGAAAGCATCGCGCGCGGCGAGATGCGCGCGGCGCTGCTGTGCGGTGGCGAGGCGCTGCGTACCCAGCACGGGCTGGAGCGCACGGGTGCGGCCGGCGTGTGGACCGAGGACCCGGGTGGCACGCCGGAGCTGATCGGCGACGCCCGCCGCGGCTGGAGCGATCACGAAGACCTGCACCAAATGCGCGCGGCGATCGTCATGTACCCGCTGATCGAGAACGCGATCCGCGCAGCGCGAGGCCGCTCGGTCGATGCGCACCAGCAGGCCATCGGCACGCTGATGGCGCGCTTTGCCGCGGTGGCCGCGGCCAACCCGCTGGCCACGCGGCGCGAGGGCTACACCGCCGAACAGCTGGTCACGGTCAACGAGCGCAACCGCTGGATCGGATTCCCCTATCCGCGGCTGATCAATGCCAACGCATTCATCGACCAGTCGGCCGCAGTGGTGATGACCAACGTGGCCACCGCGCGCGAGCTCGGCATCCCGCGCGACAAGTGGGTGTTCCTGCACGGCTGCGCCGACGGACACGATCATTGGTACGTGAGCGAGCGCGCCGAACTGCATGCCTCGCCCGCCATCCACGCCGCGTCGCGCCAAGCGCTGGACATGGCCGGCAAGACGCTGGCAGACATCGAGGTCTTCGACCTGTACAGCTGCTTCGCGTCGGCGGTGCAGATCGGCTGCCAGGAGATCGGGTTGTCCGAAGACGACCCGCGGGGCCTGACGATCACCGGCGGGCTGCCCTTCTTCGGCGGCCCCGGCAACAACTACGTGACGCATTCGATCAGCGAGATGCTGCGCCGTTTGCGGGCGAGGCCTGGCGCCTTCGGCCTGGTGACGGCCAACGGCAACTACGTCACCAAACATGCCTTCGGCGTGTATTCGACCACTGCGCCGGCCGGCCCCTGGCGACGCGAGTCGCCGTCACCGCTGCAGGCCCAACTCGACGCATTGCCGAAGGCGCCATTCACCGAGATGCCGCAGGGCGCGGCGACCGTCGCGACCTACACCGTCATGCACGGCAAGACCGGCCCGGAATTCGCGGTGATCTTCGGCCGCCTGAACGCCACCGGCCAGCGCTTCATCGCCAACCTGCCGGACGACCCGGCGGGGCTGTGGGACCTGCAGAATCGCGACAGCCTCGGCCGGCCCGGGCAGGTGCAGCGTGCTGCCGACGGCCGCAACCTCTTCATTCCCGACTGAGCACAGGAGACAAGACGATGTACCCAGGCAAGTACGCCACGATGCACCCCGACCGTCCGGCCTTCATCATGGCCAACACCGGCGAGGCGGTCAGCTACCGTGAGTTCGAGGCGCGCAGCAACCGCCTGGCGCATCTGCTGCGCGCTCAGGGGCTGAAGCGGCTGGACCACTACGCCATCTTCATGGAGAACAACAACCGCTTCCTGGAAGCCTGCTCGGCCGGCTACCGCGCGGGGCTGTACTTCACCTGCATCAACAGTTTCCTCACCGCGGAGGAGATGGCCTACATCGTCAACAACAGCGAATCGCAGCTGCTGGTCACCTCGCGCGCCAAGCTGCCGGTGGCGGCCGAGGCGCTGAAGTCCTGCCCCAAGGTCAAGCTGTGCCTGGTGGTGGACGGTGGCGCGGACCTGCAGCCGCCGTTCCAGGGCTATGCAACGGCCATCGCCGCCTATCCGGCCACGCCCATCGCCGACGAGTTCCTGGGCACGGCGATGCTGTATTCGTCGGGCACCACCGGCCGGCCCAAGGGCATCGTGCGGCCGCTGGCCGAACAGCCGCCGTCGGAGCCGCTGCCGCTGTTCCACTTCCTGCAAAAGCTGTGGCGCTACCGCGAGGACATGATCTACCTGTCGCCGGCGCCGATGTACCACTCAGCGCCGAACGCGGCGGTGAGCCTGACGCTGGGCGTGGGCGGCACGGTGATCATCATGGAGCACTTTGACCCGGAGCAGTACCTGAGCCTGATCCCGAAGTACAAGGTCACGCACAGCCAGCTGGTGCCGACGATGTTCAGTCGCATGCTGAAGCTGCCGCCCGAGGTGCGCAACAAGTACGACCGCTCGACGCTGGAGATCGCCATCCATGCCGCCGCGCCCTGCCCGGTGCAGGTGAAGGAGCAGATGATCGAATGGTGGGGCCCGATCATCCACGAGTACTACGGCGCCACCGAGGGACTGGGCTTCACCGCCTGCGACAGCGAACAGTGGCTGGCGCACAAGGGCAGCGTGGGCAAGGTGATGATCGGCGACCTGCACATCCTGGACGAGAACATGCAGCCCGCGCCGAAGGGCACACCGGGCGAGATCTGGTTCAAGACGGCCACGCCCTTCGAGTACTTCAACGACCCCGAGCGCACGCAGCAAACGCGCTCGGCCGACGGCACGATGAGCACGGTGGGCGACGTCGGCTATGTCGACGACGACGGCTTCCTCTACCTGACCGACCGCTCAAGCTTCATGATCATCAGCGGTGGCGTCAACATTTATCCGCAGGAATGCGAGAACCTGCTGATCACCCACCCCAAGGTGGCCGATGCGGCGGTGTTCGGCGTGCCCGACGAGGAGATGGGCGAGCAGGTCAAGGCGGTGGTGCAGCCGATGCCCGGTGCGCCGCCCGGGCCGGAGCTGGAGGCCGAGCTGATCGCCTTCTGCCAGCAGCACCTGGCCAAGCTGAAGTGCCCGAAGAGCATCGACTTCACCGACGCTCTGCCGCGCTTGCCCACCGGCAAGCTGTACAAGAAGCCGTTGCGCGAGAAGTACTGGGCGGGACACAAGTCGCGCATCGTTTGACGCACTCGCCCGGCGAGCGCAGGCCGTGGAGTTCCGCCTGATCTACGAGGGCCCGTTGCGCGGGCAGAGTGCAAAGTCTCCGCACAAGTGGGAGATCCGCCGGGCGCTGCACCCGCAGCTGCAGCGCCTGTGGCATGAACATCCGCTGCGCGATGCGGGGGGCACGCTGTTGGCGCATCCTCCCTTGCCGGGAAAGGTGTCGGTCATTGTGGAGAAGGGCGGGCTGCTGTTCGCGCCGCTGGTCACGCATCGCCTGAATCTGTACGTGGAGCTGTCGGTGCTGCTGTTCCGCCAGCAGCCTCGCGGCACGTTGATCACCGATGGCGGCGACATAGACAACCGCCTGAAGACCCTGCTCGACGGCCTGCGCGTGCCGCATGGCTCGATGGAAGGCCGCACCGAGCTTCCTTCCGACCCGGATCCCAAGCCCTTCTATTGCCTGCTCGAAGATGATTCGCTGGTGACCAAGGTCTCGGTCGAATCCGAGCAGCTGCTGCGCCCCGCCAACCCCGACGAGGTGGTCGCCATAATCTCGGTACACGTGAAGAAGACCCGGCTGACCTTCGAGAACATGTCCTTGTAGCGTGCGGACTCTCGCCGGCCGTTGCGCCAAGTCGGCCGAGTCATCGCAATTCCCGGAGCCCCCGATGCCCGAAGTGAGCTGGCTGTTGTTCATCGTCGCGTCGCTGCTGCTGATCGTGACACCCGGCCAGGACATGATCCTGGTGATGTCGCGTTCCATCGCGCAAGGGCCGGCGGCCGGCGTGGCCACGGCCGCGGGCGTCAGCGTCGGTCTGGTCGGCCATACGCTGCTGACCACCCTAGGTCTGGGTGCAATCCTGCGCACCTCGGAGGCCTTGTTCCTGGCGCTCAAACTGGTCGGCGCTGCCTACCTGGTCTACCTGGGCGTGCAGTTGTTGCGGGCCCAGCGGCACGATCTGGCGGTCGCGGCGGGCATGCCGCGCTCGCTGAGGCGGCTGTTCCTCGACGGGGCGCTGTCCAATGTGTCGAACCCGAAGATCGCAGTCTTCTACTTTGCCTTCCTGCCGCAGTTCGTGCTGCCCGGCGCCGCACATGCGACGCTGGCGGTGTTCGTGCTCGGACTGGTCTTCGCCGCGCTGACCTTCCTGGTGAAGGGTCCTGTGGGCCTGGGTGCGGGGTTGTTGTCGGCCTGGCTGCGCGAGCGCCCAGCGGTGCTCGCATGGGTGTTCCGCAGCAGCGGCGCCGTGCTCGTCGCACTGGGGTTGAAGCTCGCGTTCGAGCGGCGCGACTGATCTACCCGGCTGGGATCGGTGAGCCCTGCACCGTGATGCGGTGCATCAGCCGGCGATGGCCGTGGTAATCGTTCAACGCGTAGTGCCAGGTGGCGCGGTTGTCCCAGAAGGCGATAGAGCCGGACTGCCAGGCGAAGCGGCAGCTGAACTCGGGCTTCGATGCGTGCTCGTACAGCATCTTCAGCAGCGGTGCGCTCTCGGCCGCCGCCCAGCCTTCGAAGCGGGTGGTGAAGGCGGCATTGACATACAGCGTGCGCCGGCCGGTGTCCGGATGGCGGATGACCACCGGGTGCACGACATCCTGCGTGACCGCCTGGGCATTGCCGATGCGCCCGCCCAGGTCGGCGGCCTTGGCATAACCGCCTTGGGCGCCGAACACATGCGCGGTGGAGTGCACCGCCTTCAAGCCCTGGAGCGTCCGTTGCAGCCCTGGCGAAAGCGCTTCGTAGGCCAGCGCCATGTTGGCGAACAGCGTGTCGCCGCCGCGCGGCGGTACCTCGCGCGCGAGCAGGATCGAGCCCATCGCCGGCGCCTCGTCGTAACTGTGGTCGGTGTGCCAGTCGCCGCCGATGTTGGTGGTCTGGTCGGCTTCCTTGCGCACCTCGGCAATCTCCGGGTAGCCATCCACCGGCTTGAAGAAGCGGTTCACGTCGATCGGCGCCCAGCGCCGCGCAAAGGCCAGGTGCTGCTCGGGCGTGATCCGCTGGTCGCGGAAGAAGATCACGCCATGGTCCAGGAAGGCCTGTCGGATGGTGGCGAACGCACTGTCGGACAGCGGCTGCGACAGGTCGACGCCGGAGATCAAGGCGCCCAGCGCCGAAGAATAGGGGGTGACGTTCAGGGTGGACTGCGCCATGGTGTCTCCGCTTCTCTTGTTGCTCCAGTCGCTCAGGGCTCGCGGTTGTCGCGCAGCGCCTCGATGGTGTCGCGTATCAGGTGCCCGGCGATCGAAAAGCGCGGCGGGATGCCAGGCAGCGCGTCGATGTCGAACCAGCCGGCGGCTTCGATCTCGTCTTCCTGCGGTACCACCTCGCCACCGGCCCACTGAGCGGTGTAGGCCACCATCAGGCTGTGCGGGAAGGGCCAGCTCTGGCTGCCGAAGTAGCGCAGGCCCTGCACGGTCACGCCGACCTCTTCGAGCACCTCGCGGTGCACGCAGTCCTCCAACGATTCACCGGCCTCGACGAAACCGGCCAGCGCGCTGTACATGCCTGGCGCGTAGTGCGGTGAGCGCGCCAGCAGCAGCTCGCGGCCGCGGTGGATCAGCACCATCATCGCCGGGCTCAGCCGCGGATAGGCGCTGTGGCCGCAGGCCGGGCACTTGCGTGAGCGTTCGTGGGCCTGCAATTCGGTCGGCGTGCCGCACACGCCGCAGAAGCGGTGCGCGCGATCCCATTCCAGCACCTGTGCGGCCCGGCCGGCCAACCCCATCAGGGGTTCTGGAAACTGCAGCATCGCCGCGCGCAGTGCGGTCAGCGTCCATCCGGTCGGGGCCTCGGCCAGACGCAGGGCCCAGCAGTCGATCTCATCCAGCCGTCCAAGGTAGTGGCGTGTGTGCGCCAGCCCCTCGAAGCCGTGCAGCGACTGCGGCTGCAGCGCCGCGCCTTCGGGCAGCAGCAGCTTGCCATCGACGAAGGCAAAGCACCAGGCCACCGGCGAGCCGGTGACCAGCGGTTGCACGGCGGGGATGAAGATCATCGTCGTTCGCGCTCAGGGCGCCAGGCTTGGTGTGGTGTTGGGCTCGACCGGCGATTCCTGGTCGGCATCGATGCGCAGCGGCAGCACCTCTTCCTTGAGCGCCGACCTGCTGCCCAGCCACAGCGCGTGCAGTAGATGGTCGTCGCGCGGCGCCAGCGTGTTCGGGTGCACCAGCACGTTCAGGCCGGCGCGGTTGAGCATCAGCCAGGGCACGAAATCCCCGAACTGCTCGGGCTTGAACGCCACCTGGTACATCGCCGCGGTGTGCGGGCCCACCGGCGCATCGTGCCATCGGCCCAGCTGCACGACAAAGCGTTCCATGATGCGCTGGCGCAGCGCCTCGGCCACGCCACGCGTGAGCGACGGGTCGTAATAGACGTGGGCGTGATAGCTGTGGATCGCGGCCAGCGCTTGCATCGTCGGTGCCTTGGGTTTGGTGACCCACTGTAGCGCTTCAGCCTGCCGGCGCCGGGAACACCAGGCAGGTGGTGCTGCCGTGGGCATAGAGTTTGCCGTCAAAGCCGACGATGCGCGCCTCGGCCGTGGCCAATTGCCGGCCGACATGCACCACCTTGCCGATGGCGCGCAGCGGGCCGCTCTTCATCGACGCAGCGCGCACGATGTGGATGCCCAGCTCGGCGGTGGTGTAGCCCTGGCCGGCCTCGAGCATGGTGTGCACCGCGCAGCCCAGCGCCGAATCCAGCAGCGTCGCGTACCAGCCGCCATGCACGCTACCCAGCGGGTTGTAGTGCATCAGCTGCGGCTCGCCCTGGAACACCGCACGGCCCTTGTCCACCTGAACCAGCGAATAGTCGAGCGTGCGCATGATGTGCGGGTAGGGCAGTTCGCCGGCCAGCATGGCCTGCATGATCTGCAGGCCGCTGCGGCCCTGCGTCTGCTCGGGGCTGGCCACGCCCGGCACCGCGCCGGCGGCGCTCGCGCGTTGGCGCACGACTTCGACTTCCTCGATCCAGGCGGCTTTGGTCTCTTCAGCGGTCATGAGTCATCTCCATAGTTGCAACTGCAACACTTGTAGATACAATTAAAACATGGATGAAGCCGAAACCAAGCCGCAGGGCTGCACCAACTTCAAGTTGCGCCAGCTGGTGCGCCGCGTGTCACAGCACTACGACGCCGAGGTCGGCAAGGCCGGGCTGAAGACCACCCAGTTCTCGCTGCTGTCGCACGTGCTGCGGCTGGGCCCCATCCGCCCGGGTGCACTGGCGGCGGCGATGACGATGGACGCGTCCACGCTGACGCGCAACCTCAAGCCCATGCTGACGGCCGGCTGGCTGCAGATGTCGGCCGGGGACGATGGCCGCAGCCGCCTGGTGCACATCACCGACGCCGGGCGTGTCAAGCGCGCCGAGGCGCAGCGCCACTGGAAGGCGGCGCAGGAAGGGTTGAACCAGGTGCTCGGCGTGCAGCGTGTGCGCGCACTGCACACGCTGGTCGACGATTCGTTGCAGCGGCTGGCTCCATTCGCTGCGGAGGCCGACGATGAATAGTCCGGCGACACGCCGTTTCGCGCTGTGGGTGGTGCTGTTGGCGGCCGCCGGCTGCTATGCACTGACCACCGGTGTGCGCCAGAGCATGGGGCTGTTCGTCAGCCCGCTGAACACCGCCACCGGCCTGGGTATCGGGAGCATCAGCCTGGCCTTCGCCTTCGGCCAGCTGTGGTGGGGGCTGACGCAGCCGGTGGCCGGCGCCATCGCCGACAGGATCGGGGCCGGGCGGGTGCTCTTCTTCGGCGTGCTGATGGTGGCGCTGGGTACCTTCATCACGCCCTACATGGGCAGCACGCTCGGGCTGATCCTGGCCGTGGGCGTGCTGGCCGCCGGCGGCGCCGGGTTGGCCGGGCCTTCGGTGCTGATGCCCGCGGCCACAAGACTGATCGCGCCCGAGCGCCGTGGCATCGCCTTCGGCGTGGTCAACGCCGGCAGTTCCTTCGGCCAATTTCTGATCGCGCCGATCGCCGGGATGCTGATGCTGTCACTGGGCTGGGCGAGCGCGTTGCAGGTGCTGGCGCTCGTCTTGCTGCTGTCGCTGCCCGCCGCCTTCATCCTGAAGGGCGCGCCACCGCCCCCTCCGGCCGCGGCACCGCAGCGCCTCAGTGCCGGGGAGGCCCTGCGCACGGCGCTGCGCAACCCCAACTACCTGTTCCTGGCGGCCGGCTTCTTCGTCTGCGGCTTCCACGTCGCCTTCCTGGCCACGCACCTGCCGGGGGTGATCGCGGCCTGCGGGCTGCCGCTTCAGTTCGGCGCGTGGTCGCTGGCGCTACTGGGTCTGTTCAACATCATCGGCAGCCTGGGCATCGGCTGGGCCATGGCGCGCTGGCGCTCGCGCTCGCTGCTGGCGCTGCTTTATGCCACACGCGCGCTGGCGGTGCTGCTGTTCCTGCTGGCGCCGAAGACCGGGCCGGTGGTGCTGGTCTTCGCCGCGGTGATGGGCCTTACTTTCCTGTCGACCGTGCCGCCGACCGCCGGGCTGGTGGCCAAGTTCTTCGGCCCGGCCAACATGGGCACGCAGTTCGGCGTGGTCATGCTGGTGCACCAGGTGGGCGCCTTCGCCGGGGTGTGGCTGGGCGGCAGGGCCTTCGAGGTGACGGGCAGCTACGACTGGTACTGGTACGTGGACATCCTGCTGGCGGTGGCCGCGGCGCTAATCAACCTGCCGATCCGCGAGGCGCGCGTGCAGCGTGCGACGGTGTGAGCAACACCCCCGCCATGAACCCGAGGACCCGCGCGCTGCTTGAGGCGCCGATCCTGCCCACGCTGCTGCGCCTGGGTGCACCCAACGTGGCGGTGATGCTGGCGCAGGCCAGCGTCGGCCTGGTCGAGACCTACTTCGTGGGCCAGCTCGGCACCGATGCGCTGGCCGGCATGGCACTGGTGTTCCCCCTGGTGATGCTGATGCAGACCACCTCGGCCGGTGCCATGGGCGGCGGCATCGCCTCGGCCATCGCCCGCGCGCTCGGTGCGCGGCGCACGGACGACGCCAATGCGCTGGTGCTGCATGCGGTGGTGGTGGCGCTGGGCTTCGGTTTGCTGTTCAGCGTGGCGCTGCTCGGCGGCGGCCGATGGATCTACACCCGCATGGGCGGCACCGGTGGCGCGCTGGATGCGGCGCTGAGCTACTCGAACTGGGTCTTCGCCGGCGCGGTACTGGTGTGGCTGTTCAACTCCTTGTCGGCGGTGATCCGCGGCACCGGCAACATGGCGTTCCCGGCGCTGGTCACCGTCGCCGGCGTGCCGCTGCTGGTGCCGCTTTCGGC
>Ga0105103_10000476_pt1 | contig 22700 bp, 23 predicted proteins | sample PPLLaktember2015_2_FD_79107 | JGI IMG/M metagenome (GOLD analysis project Ga0105103, IMG submission 79107) | Freshwater sediment microbial communities from Prairie Pothole Lake near Jamestown, North Dakota, USA - PPLs Lake P7 Core (6) Depth... | ecosystem: Environmental > Aquatic > Freshwater >...
GAAGAGGGGGTAAACTTGATAATCACAAAAAATAAGGGGGATCTTATGACAAAAAAGAGGGTATTTGTTTCAAGCGTACTGTTTGTCGTTGGTCTTATGATGGTGTGCGGGACAGCTATTGCAGCTGAAAAGGCTGCTAAAGCAAAGCCGATCAAGATCGGTGTGCTTTTCATAGCATCGGGCCCTATGGGCGGGTATGGGAAGCACGGTTTCCAGTCTGTGCAAATGGCCATTGATGATATCAACGCCAGCGGTGGTATTCTTGGCCGCAAGGTAGAGGCTATTTTCGAGGATACGAAACTTAAGGCAGATGTAGCCACCGAGATCGTGAAGAGGTTCATTGAAAAAGACAAGGTGGATTTTATCATTGGGCCCACTTCCAGTGGTGTAGCCGTGCCGGTAGCAAAACTTGCAAATGAGAAGAAGAAGATCCTCATACTAACTCAGGCTGCTGCGAACTCCATGACTGATACCGGGTTTGGACGCTACCAGTTCGCTACTTTGAGCAATGCTATGATGCACTCACGCTCAGGCGCTTACTACATGGCCTCCAAGCCCTATAAACGCTGGATGGTCATCGGCCCGAATTACAACTATGGTCATGAATCCTGGGCAGCGTTCAAAGACAAGCTCAAAGAACTCAGGCCGGAGGTGGAGTTTGTGGGCGAGGCATGGCCGAAACTGACAGAGAAGGAGTTCAAACCTTTTATCGACAAGATTATCGAGGCAAAACCGGATGCCGTCTGGTCACCACTGTGGGGCATGGACGCGGTAAACTTTATTAAGCAGGCCAAGGCTCACCAACTTTTCGAAAAGATTGCCTTTGCCTTTCCAGATGGCGCTGCCCTGGAGACGCTGGTTCCCCTCGGCAAGGAGATGCCCAACGGTATATTCGTGGCAGCCCGTTATTTTTTCCTCACCCCAGACACGGCCATGAACAAGAAGTTCGTAAAGACCTATCAGGATCGATTCAAGGAATTGCCCGACTACATGGCGATAGAGACCTATGCAGGTGTCTATTTCATCAAGGCTGCCGTGGAGAGAGCGGGGACGCTTAATGCCGATAAGATCGTTGCAGCCGTCGAGAGGGAGCCCCTGGCGTGGGAAACGCCTGAAGGCTGGAAGATCATGAGAAAAGAAGACCATGCCGTTGTGGAAGATGTAGTCTGGGGCGAGACTGCCTTCAGCGATACATATGGCTTTGCAATTCTGAAGAACATGCAGGCTATCCAGGGCGAGGAGATTTGCCGAACCCCGGATGAGTTGAAGGCTGTAAGGGATAATTTCGAGAAGAAGAAGGCAGGGAAGTAGAAGAACCCGTCTCATGCCCACTTCGTTCGAGTGCGCAGAGGGCACGGAGTTGATGTTTCATGTTCCTGCCGGATGCAAGACTCCTCGCTCCGGCAGGAACGAGTACCATCCATTGGAGGAATCTCAGTCTAATGGTTGGTAACGAGAATCTAGGATATTTTATTGAATTGTCTGCGGTCTCTGCGAGAGAGAAGGTTTGTCATTGGTCGTTCAGGGCCAACATAAAGCATTTGAGATAATCACCTTCTGTGAATGGCAGAAGTCGTGGATGGTCAATACCATGAGTATAGGCCTCCAGGATTGAGAGGGGTTTCCTTAGCTTTCCTCCGACTTCTGAAAGAAGGTAACGGAAGTCTTCAAGTGTCAGGTGGGTAGAGCAGGAACAGGTAACAAGAATTCCATTCTTTGATAAAGCTTTTATGGCTCTTTCGTTAATCGTTTTGTACCCTGTAATGCCTTCGTGTTTTTTGCGACGGTCCTTAATAAAGGCCGGGGGGTCGAGAACTATAGCATCGAAGGTCTCCGTGGTGCTCCTCAAGTATGTTTTCACGTCATCGCAGATGAACGTGCATCTCCCAACATCAAAGCCATTGAGCTTGATATTCTCCTCTGCAAGTGCAAGTGCAGATGCTGAGGTGTCTATATTGACGACACTACGGGCTCCTCCACCAAGGGCATAAACAGAAAACCCTCCTGTGTAAGAAAAACAATTCAAAACCGAACGGTTTTTTGTGTACTTCATGAAAGCATGCCTCTTATCGCGCTGGTCAAGGAAAAAGCCCGTTTTTTGTCCATGTTGAACATCAACAAGAAATGTGAAACCGTTTTCTTCTATTGTGATAAAGTCAGGAACATGCCCTGCAATCAATCCTGAACGCTCTTCAAGCATTTCAATATTTCGTACAGAAATATCTGACCGTTCGTAGATGCCGAGTGGTAAGATGACCTTCTCCAGCGCTGCAACAATCTCATTTTTCCAGTGTTCAATGCCACGGGTATGAAACTGCACAACCAGGTAGCCGGCATATTTGTCCACAATGAGGCCTGGCAGAAGATCGCTCTCTCCGTTTATCAACCGATAGGCATTGGTGCCTGTCTTTTCTACATATCTCTTGCGGAATGTGTAAGCCTTTTCGATCCTTCGAACAAAGAACTCTTCGTCGACCTTTTCCGACTCATCATACCCCCATAAACGGACTGCAATCTGGGAGTAAGAACTAAAGTACCCGAGGGCGAGAAACTTACCATCTTCAGACCTAAGTACCACTGGTTCTCCAGATTGGATTCCGTCGGGAATTAAGAGAAAAGCCTGCGAAAAGACCCAGGGATGACAGCCAACCACGGGACCCACACGTTTCTGCTTAACTTTCAGGATAATCACGAAAAAGCGTCCTTTATTCTCCCAAGATGCTGGCGACTTCAGTGGTTGTCAGTGTCCTGACATTTACTTGTTTCCTTGATTTCAGGAGATAGTCCCTGAGGATTTTGTATCCATCGTAGTCAAAGGTATACCCACCTTCCAGCAAGCACTGCTTCGAACCGGTATCATTGAACCGGAAACAGCCTACGAGACACCAATTATCAACAATGAAGAGTTCCCCGTTGTTCCCTGACTCATTTTTTTCCTCAATGAGGATAGGTCCGTTAAAGGGCCATGGAATAACTTTTCTGCCTGCAAACGCCAGGTTAAACCTGATATTATATGCGTTGGCTGGTTCAGACCCATTGCAGGCCCCGTTGCACCTCTGCAATTGGGTGTAGCTGCATTCACCTTTCCCTTTTTCTATGCCGAGTATTCGTGGGCACAGGGTGTATCCTTTGGCAATATTCCAGAGAAACTCCTTTGCCTGTCTCATCGACTTGAAGATGCCAACAATGTTTGAAAGGTCAACAGATCGAATATTGCGAAGATACTCCAGGCGGATTACCCCATATTCTTGCTCGTTCAAACCCTTTTTCATCACCACCAGTCTTCTGTGAACCCTGGATTTGCGATTATACAGGGGCAAGAGGTGTTTTATGAGATGAGATTCGAGGAGAAGGGCGCCAAGTTCGCCTGATGTGGCGATGGCCTGGATATCAACAACCCGGCGGCATAATGCCTGTTCTTTAGCAGATTCCTGATCACCGGAGAAATGAGAGAGAACCCTGTTGCGAATGTTTACGCTCTTACCAACATAGAGCGGGTTACCACTCTCATCGTAAAAAACATACACACCATAAGTTTCCGGAAGTGATTTAACGAGGGATTCATCGAGAAGAGAGGGAAGGGTAGGTGTTTTAAGGATTTTACCTAGGGTTTTTCTCAAGTCGGCGCTGTCTACCTGCTCCTTCAGTTTCTGAAGGAAATCCCACAAGACGCTTGCGTCTCCTTCCGCCCTATGCCTGTCGGTGCATGTGATGCCAAACCGTTCTATTATACTGTCAAGGTTATGTTTTTTCTGGTCAGGGAAGAGAGCCTTTGAGAGTCGCACGGTGCAAAGCCTTTCGGCCGTGTAGTTGACCTTCTCGCGTTCAAATTCCTCCTTGAGGAAGCTGTAATCAAATTTTGCGTTGTGGGCAACGAATATGGCTCCATCAAGAAGGGCATAAATGCGGTCCTTTACCTGGCAGAAGGTTGGCGCATCTTCAAGGTCCTTGTTTCTGATACCGGTCAGGCCCTCGATAAACGGGGAGATGGTTCTCTCGGGATCCAGAAGGGTGGAGTATTTGTCTATCAACTGCCCACCACGAACTCTCAGAACTGCAATGTCAATGATACGGTGGTAGTGAGATGCAGCCCCCGTTGTTTCAACGTCAACAATGGCAAGATCAAGGTCATTCAGAGGCATTAATAAATCCGCTTGAACCCATAGCTGATAGCTCGAGCCTTCATTTTGTAAAATCTAAATCCCTTTTGATTATTTCCAGGGCAGACCGGTATGCGAGACCCTTCTCATCCGCTATTTTTTTCACGTCATCAAACTCAACGTGTGTTTTGATGAGGCGTCCTTCCCTGTCGTATCCGTTCTTTATCCGCACAGGCCCAAAAGACGTATCAATAATCTTTTCTTCTCTGCGCAACACCCGTCTTTGGAACTTCTGCATTCTTACCCCGAAGGTAGTTGTCTCAGTAAACACAGAGTCGATTAATCTCTGCAAGGCCTCTACTGGGGCCGTTATGGAGAGGCGCACACCGATTCTGCCTTTTTTCATGTAAACAGGGAAGTAGAGAACATCGAGAGCGCCTTCGCCCCGTATTCTTTCGGTAACAGCCCCAAGGTACTCCATGCTCATATCATCAAGATCTACCTCAAGGAGCCAGACCTCTTCCTCGTGAGATGGGTCTTCGCTCGCGCCAATAAAAATCCTCAGCGCATCAGGCATTTCCAATTCATACGAACCGAGTCCATACCCGATTTTTTGTAGTGAAAAAGAAGGAGTTCCATGCGTATCTTTGACATAATACCGGACTATTGCAGCACCGGTTGGCGTTGTCAGTTCGAGCGGTGTGTCAAGAAACCGGAGCTTGTATCCTGCAAGAATCTCCACGGTTGCCGGGGGTGGATTGGGCACTATGCCATGGGAGATTTTAATCGTTCCCCGTCCCATAGGCACTGGCCCGCAGTATACCTTCTCAATGCCAAAGTAGTGCATGCCTTTTGCAACAGAGATCACATCGAAAAGGGTATCGATATGGGAGAGTTCATGAAAGTGCACCTCTTCTCTTGCCACGCCATGAACTTTTGCCTCGGCAGTAACGAGGACGTTGAGTATGCCTTTCGCATCATTCTTGACCTTGGGTTCTGCGTCAATACTCTCGATAAGATGCTCCATCTGCACAACGGAGAGATGCTTTTTTGACGCTCCAATTTCTAAGTGAATCCCCGCGATGATTCCTTGCATCTTCCTCACAGGCTTTATTAGCGGCATATCCACGGGGATTTTTTTTAACAGGTTGTTAAGCTCCTCAAAGGGCATACCTGCATCAAGGAAAGCGCTTATCATCATGTCTCCGCTGATGCCAAAAATGGGATCAATATACAGTATGTTCATACGCGGTTGATGAGGGTTGCAAAATATGCTGCACCAAAGCCATTATCGATATTAAAAACCGAGATAGTAGAGCAGGAATTGAGCATTGCAAGCAAAGCGGTTAGCCCACCAAAGCTTGCCCCGTAGCCAATACTTGTAGGAACTCCTATAACAGGGATCCCAACCATGCCGGCGACAATCGAAGGCAGTGCTCCTTCCATGCCGGCCACGACAATAATGACCCGGGCTTCTTTCAGCAATTCCATGTTCTGGATAAGCCGATGAATACCGGCAACACCGACATCGTAGAGGCGTTCAGTTTTATTCCCGAAAAATATGGATGCAATATATGCCTCTTCTGCTACCGGCACATCGCTCGTACCTGCAGACACAATAAGTATGGACCCTTTTCCCTTTATCGAGTGGTCTTCCTTGATGTAAAAGCAGCGTGCGTCGCTATTGTATGTTCCCGCTGGGAAGAGGACAGAGAGTTCATTACCTGCTTCCTTAGATACCCGTGTAACAAGGACGTCGAGCCCCTTGTTTTGCATGGCCTGTATGATATCCCTAATCTGGCTGATGCTCTTACCTTCTCCGAAGATAACCTCCTGGAGGCCTTTCCTCACAACCCTGTGATGATCGATCTTTGTGTGGCTCAAGTCCTCAAAGGGAATATCTTTGAGTTTTTCATACGCCTCTTCAACGGTGGCTTTTCCAGCCCTCACACTCTCAAGCAGATTTCGAATCTTTTCGTCTGTCATAAGATTTCACCAAAAATAGCGGCAATAGGCGAGAGGCGATAGGCTATAGGGTGTAAAGCTTCAAAACCCATTGTCCCCAGCCCATTCTCGCATTTTACTCTTCCACCATAAATGCATTTCTGATTATCTTTACCTTGTCTCCCTCTATACCGACAACATCAAATCTCACTTTCCTGTTAAAAGAGTCATGACTTTTCATATAGAACAACGCAGATTTAATAAGGTGCTGTCGTTTCCGGGTATTGATAGCGTGGAAAGGATCGCCAAAGTTTGGCGTGTTTCGCTTTTTCACCTCTACGAAAACAAGGCAGCCTTTTTCTTCGGCAATGATATCTATTTCGCCAAATCGGGTCCTGAAGTTCTTTTCAATGATTCTATATCCTTCCTTTTTCAAGGTTTTTTCAGCCCTCTCTTCTCCCTCTCTACCTTCTTCCTGTTTAGACGGCAAGGTATTCTCTCACGCCTTTAAAGGTTTTCCGGTGGATTGGGGAAATGCCATACCGCTCAATGGCAAACCTGTGGTCTTTTGTTGGGTATCCTTTATTTTTTTTGAAATTGTAATGGGGATACTCCATGTCGTATTTATCCATGATATTGTCTCTGGTAACCTTTGCCACAATAGAAGCACATGCAATATAGAAGCACTTTCTATCGCCCTTCACAACAGGTTTACTATCAGGATAGGATTGGAGAGCAAATCTACCGTCAATGAGGAGGAGATTTGGTTCAACGCCAGAAGCTTGCAATGCCCGTTCCATGGAGAGAAGGCTTGCCCTGAGGATGTTGATCGTATCGATCTCTTCGTGGGTTGCAATGCCGATACCTATTTTGAACGCATGTTGTTGGATCCAGGGAAAAAGCTCTGACCGTTGTTTTGCAGTGAGAAGCTTCGAGTCGTTTACCTTTTGTGAGCGATCTGGCAGGCTGTTCCAGACAACACAGGAGGATACAACAGGGCCTGCGAGAGGCCCTCTTCCTGCTTCATCAATACCGCTTATGAGGCCTGTTAGGGCGCAAACCATTAATCCCGTTTTTCTTTGAGCTTTGCGGCCTTGCCCCTGAGGTTTCTCAAATAGAATAGCCTCGACCTTCTTACCTTGCTCTTGCTCAAGATTTCGATCTTATCGATGAGGGGTGAGTGCATAGGAAAGGTTTTTTCTATACCGACACCATAGGAAACCTTCCTCACGGTAAACGTTGCCCGTGTGTTGCCTCCCCGTCTCCGTATGACGACGCCCTCAAAAACCTGGATTCTCTCTTTGTCGCCCTCGAAGATCTTTGTATAGACCCTGACATTATCGCCAATACTGGTCTCAGCCAAATCGAGCCGCATATGTTCTTTTTCAAGTAGATCGATCATCTCATTCATTGTGTCCTCCTCTTTCGCCAAATAATCTATCGAGAATTATGCCAAGGGCTACCCGTAAAGAGAGATGGTTGTAATCTCCTTTACCCCTTATGGGCATAAGCATTCTCTCGCATCGTTCAACAACTTCACTAGATAGACCCCATCCTGTTCCGAAGAGAAGCAGGAGCGGTCTTGTTTCCTTTTTTATCAAGGCCTGCAGTTCCAGGTAACTGACTGATTTACCTGGTCGTTCTTTTGAGGACGTGCCCACAATAATGGGATCACCCTGACAGTGGGCAACCATGTCCTCCACCCCGGCCTTGATCACAACCTTCTTAAGGGCTTCTGCCCGTGCAGGGTTGTAACGAGAGCCATATCCATCTGTCCAGTGATGGATCAGCTTTTCCGTTATCGCCCTCTGTTTTGGCAAAGGTGTAACAATATAGCATAATTCTAATCCAAAAGTCATACACGTTCTTGCAATATCGTGTATCTCCAGGTTTGTTACGCTGGTGGCCACAATATCACCATTTTTGTCATAAACAGGGTAATGGATTATTGCAATGCTCACGCTACTCAGGAATCTCCTCCATGACTTCTCGAATCAGCTTATGGTCCTCGTCAGTTGGCGTAAACCTGTTCATGAGGTCGGGCCTCTTGAAAATGGTTTTTTTAAGCGCTTCCTTCCTCCTCCATTTCCGTATCCCCTCGTGGTTCCCTGATAGGAGCACTGGAGGAACTTCCATGTCCATGAAGGCGTCAGGTCTGGTATACTGGGGATATTCAAGCAGACCCCCATTGAAGCTCTCATCGATACTTGATTGCTCATTACCAAGAACTCCCGGAATGCACCGTGTGATGGCATCGATAAGAACCAATGCCGGTATCTCTCCCCCTGACAGCACATAATCCCCTATAGAAACCTCTTCGTCAACAAGATTAAGGACTCTTTCGTCAAGACCTTCGTATCTTCCGCATACGAGACATAAATGTTTGCTCCGTGCATAACGGATTGCGGTGTTCTCGTCGAAAATCCTCCCCTGAGGTGAAAGCAAAACGTATCGAGGCCTTCCCGCAGATTTCTCCACGTATTCCATGGCGCGGTATATGGGTTCAATTTTCATGACCATCCCTGGCCCACCGCCGTAAGGAGCGTCGTCACAGGTTTTGTGTGCATCATCAGCAAAATCCCTGATATTTATAATATTAAAATTAATAAGCCCCTTTTCAACCGCTTTTTTTGTAATGCTTTCTTTGAGGGGCGAATCAAAAATGCCAGGGAACAGGGTTAGAACGGTGAAGATCATAGGTGCAACGCTTCCTCATCAATGATAATGAGTGAATCCTTAAGATCAATCCTGAAAATCAAACCTTCTACCATAGGAACCAAAATTTCCTCTTTGCCTGTCACTACGATAATGTCATTTACGCCTGTATGGACTATCTGGGCCACTGTGCCGATAAGCTCATGCTTTTGATTAACGACATTGAGCCCGATCAACTGGTAATCATAGTACTCGTCATTATCTAACGAAGGAAGGTCTTCCTCTCTCACGCACAACTCCTGGTTGATGAGAAAAGAGACCTTCTCTGGGCTGTTTAAACCTTCAAACTTAAGGTAGAAGAAGCCTTTACTGAATCTAACCTCTGTCGGATTAAGCTCTGTCTGCCTTCCATCCCTGTCGATGGTCAATGAGGTGTAACAATGAAACTGTTCAACATCCTCATTGTAATACTTAAACTTTACTACTCCACTGAGACCGTGGCCGGCAACAACTTTACCGACAGGTATAAACCGCATTACTCAATAATTTCGAGGACCGCCCTTTTCTTTACTTTAGTTGAGGCTGCGCTCAGAATAGTTCTCATGGCTCGCGCAGTCCTTCCCTGTTTCCCGATGACCTTTCCCAGGTCATCCTTGGCAACATTGAGTTCTATAACAGAGGTTTTTTCGCCTTCAATCTCAGAAACCCTTACCTGATCGGGATTATCAACCAATGCCTTAGCAATATACTCGATTAGTTCTTTCAACACAGCCCCTCCTCCATAAGTTATTGTGTTATTTCGCTTAACACACCCTCTTTTTTGAAGAGATTCTCAACTGTCCTCGTGGGCTTTGCCCCTTTCTTATACCAATCTTTTACTTTTTCTTTATCAAGGCTAATCTCCGCAGGATCCTTCAAGGGATCATAAAAACCTACCCTCTCTATGAACCTGCCGTCTCTCGGCGAACTGCTATCAGCCACAACAATTCTGTAGAAAGGTTTTTTCTTTGAACCATGCCTTGACAATCTGAATTTTACCGCCAAATCGCTCACCTCCTCATCTGAATAGTAATTGTCTCTGGAGGCTCTTCATGCCTCCCTTTGTCATCTTTTTGATCATTTTCCTCGTTTCCATATACTTTTTTAAAAGCTCATTTACATCATGGACCTGAGTGCCGCTTCCTTTTGCAATTCTCAGTCTCCTGTTGCCGTCAATGATATTCGGGTAGAATCTTTCCTTTGTCGTCATCGAGTTAATGATAGCCTCTGTTTTCGTAAGATCTTTCTCTGCTGCAGTAAAATCGATTGCCCCTTTGAGTTTGTTCAATCCAGGTATCATGCCGATGATGGATTCAACAGAGCCGAGCTGTTTCATCTGTTTGAGCTGATCCCGGAAGTCTTCCAGGGTGAACTCATCCTTTCTGAGCTTTCTTTCCAGCTCTTTTGCCTGTTTTTCGTCGAAAACCTCCTGGGCTTTTTCAACGAGGGAGACAACATCGCCCATACCCAGGATCCGGGAAGCCATCCTTTCCGGAAAGAAAGGCTCTATGGCATCAAGCTTTTCACCCACACCAATAAATTTGATAGGCTTGCCTGTTACCGCTTTAATAGAAAGTGCAGCGCCGCCTCGTGTATCTCCGTCGAGCTTTGTAAGTATGATGCCGTCAACGCCTACTTTTTCATTGAAGGCGCTTGCACTACTCACCGCATCCTGCCCTGTCATTGAATCAAGGACAAGGAGGGTTTCGCGAGGGTTCAGCAGTGCCTTTTGTTTTATCAGTTCTTCTATCATTTCGTCGTTGATATGCAGACGTCCTGCAGTGTCGACGATCATAGTGTCGAAGCCATTCTTCATGGCATGGACTTTAGCTTCCTTGCAGATTGCTATGGGATCGTGGATATCTTTTGATGCAAATGTTGCAATATTTATCTGCTGACCAATTTTCATGAGTTGGTCGATTGCAGCGGGACGGTACACGTCAGACGGGACAAGCAACGGTTTTCTGCCCTTTTTTCTGAGTTGGAGTGCAAGTTTGCCTGCCGTTGTTGTTTTTCCTGAACCCTGAAGGCCAATGAGCATTATTGCCACAGGAGGAGACCCTGAAACATCAAGGGGTTTGTTTACCTGTCCAAGGAGTTCGCAAAGTTCTTCATGGACGATCTTTACAAAAAGTTGGCCCGGCGTAATACTGGTAAGAACACCCTCCCCGATAGCCTTTTCTTTGATTTTTTCGAGGAAGTCCTTGGCAACCTTATAGTTGACATCTGCCTCGAGAAGGGCAATCCTGACCTCCCGGAGAGAGTCTTTGATATTGTCTTCTGTGACTTTACCGTGGCCTCTTAGTTTTTTAAAAGTGGCTTCAAGACGTTCTTGCAGTTTCTCAAACATAATCTATTAGAATAATAGAAAAATGGCCAATAGTCAATGGAATTAGCAAATTGAATTGATAAAAGCGGGGCGATATACACCAGGCAATGGGCAATGGATTTAAATCCTACCCCTATGTGGCCTATAACCTAATTACCTATAACTTGATTTTAAATCACACTTCTATCTTTGAAAAAAGATAAGCACCGGCGATCAAGACAAAGGATGCTATGGAGCCAAGGACGACAAAATCTGTAATGAGACCGAAATGGGCCATGTTAATCAGAGTGCCGCGAAGTCCATCAACGCCATAAGCGAGAGGGTTTATCGTTGATATAATGACCACAGCTTTCGGCAAGTTGTCGAGGGGGAACAAGGCGCCGGAAAGGAAGAACAGGGGCATAATCAGGAAATTAATAATAATCTGAAAACCCTGCATGTCTTCTATGAAAGAGGCGATAGCGGTCCCGAGGGCGGTAAAGGTTATGGCAATGAGTACCATATAGAGCAGGGCAAGAGGGATCATGGACATGGATGCAGGCCTGAACCCAACAATGACAGAGAGAAGAAAAACAATAATGCCTTGCACCACTGCAACGGTAGCGCCACCGAAAGTCCTGCCAAGCATGATCTGGAGACGCGACACAGGTGCAACAAGGGTCTCCTTAAGGAACCCGAATCGCCTGTCCCATAGGACTTCAATGCCTGAAAAAGTAGCCGTGAAGAGGATGCTCATAGTGATGATGCCTGGCGCCAGGAACTGGATGTAGTCACCGCCGCCAGCTTTCGCATAGATTGGTCCAAAACCAAATCCAAGGGCTACAAAGAAGAGAAGCGGCTGTCCAAGGGAACCAATAATTCGTGCCTTGGACCGGAAGTAGCGTTTCAGCTGCCTGAGCCAGAGGATATAGATGACCTTCACCGGCTATGTCTCCTGAACATCTTACGCCGCATCCGCATCTGTTCGAGGTTGTTCGGTTCTTCATCGCGAATGTCGCGGCCCGTAAGGGCGATAAAGGCCCCTTCGAGAGAACTTTTTCCTGTCTGTGTCTTGAGTTCATCAGGTGTTCCCCGGACAATAATCTTTCCGTGATCGATAATGGCGATGCGGTGCGCAACTCGCTCTGCTTCTTCCATGTAATGGGTAGTCAAAAAAATTGTTGTCCCCTCTGACTGGTTGAGTCCTTTAATATAATTCCATATGAGGCTTCGTGTCTGTGGATCGAGCCCCAGTGTTGGTTCATCGAGGAAGAGAATTTTGGGATGGTGGAGAAGGCCTCGAGCGATCTCAAGCCGTCTTTTCATACCTCCGGAAAACTTTTTTACCTGATCTTTTTTTCGCTCCCATAGCTCTACAATCTTGAGTAGTTCCTCAATCCTCTTAGTCCGGACATCCTTTGGGATGCTGTAAAGAATGCCATGGTAATCCATGTTTTCCCATGCTGTGAGATCTTCATCGAGGCTTGGGTCCTGGAAAACGATACCAAAGCTCTGGCGGACCTTGTGAGGGGATGAAACCGGATCATGACCGTTGAGAAGAATGTTCCCGCTTGTGGGACGCAGCAGGGTGGTCAGCATATTTATGGTTGTTGATTTTCCTGCCCCGTTTGGCCCAAGAAAGGCGAAGATCTCACCCGCTGTGACGGAAAAGGAGATATGGTCTACAGCGGTGAAACCGTTGAAGATCTTTGTTAAATTTGTAACGTTTATGATATCTTCGAAAGCCATGGTGATTCTTGGATGGGATAGTTATAGCAATTATGGCGCAGGTGTTCAATGCAAATCAATTGCGTATAAACCATACCTTTCGCTTGACTTATCTGTTTTTTGTGCTATTAACACCATATAAGCCTTTAAACATTCCAAAAATACTGAAAGGAGGGTATTATGGCAGGAAGTGTATACATTGTGAATGAGGTTGTAGGTACGAGCACAAAATCATGGGAAGACGCAGCAAAACAGGCCATTGAGACTGCTGCAAAAAGCGTCGAGGATATTCGTATCGGTGAAGTGGTGAAACAGGATGTAACAGTAGAAAATGGAAAACTGACTAGCTACCGGGTAAGACTCAATATTTCGTTCAAGTATCACCCTGGGACATAGGCTTGCCTGACAGGAAGCTGTACTCAAGGGGGAATTAGCTGCCTTTGATAGCATTTAAAGATGTCGGGGGTCATCGATAAGGATTTACGTGACCCCCGATTCGCAAACCAAATCATAAAAAACTTCACGATCAAGCTAGTGTCCTGTCCCGTTAATAAGCTAGCATTTGTCATTCCGAGCGAAGCGAAGGCTTGTCCCGAGTAAAACGAGGGAACTCAGCGAGATTGCCGCGTCGCTTAAGCTCCTGGCAATGACCACGTACAGAAGCATAAGGGACATGATACTAGATTGCGAGACAGAATGTCGCTATACTCGAACAGTTTTTTGTGTTTTTTCCGATAACCAATAACCGATCAAAGGTTTTTACGGATATTGCGGAAGGGCTGTCAACGCTGCTGTTTCCTCAAACCCGAGGGCAACATTCATATTCTGGACAGCCTGGCCCGATGCCCCTTTGATGAGGTTGTCGATGGCTGAAATAATAACGATGCGACCGTCATCGAAGCTCTTAAGACCGATGTCAATATAGTTGGAAAATCTTACGAACCGTGTGTCAGGGTAGACATCCTCATCCATGATTCGTACAAAAGGTTCTCCGTCATATGTCTTTTTGTAGAGGGCAAGAACATCCTTCGTTGTGAGGGGTTCGTTGAGTTTACTATATATTGTGGTCAGAATACCCCTGTTCATAGGCAGGAGATGGGGTACAAACATGATTTTTAGCTTGGAGAGTTTGCTCACCTCTTTCTGGATTTCAGGCTCATGGCGGTGAACACCTACCCCATAGGGCTTGAATCCTTCCGAGACTTCACAGAAGAGGCTTCCCAACTTAGCCTCTCGCCCTGCGCCACTGACGCCGGACTTTGAATCGATGAATATATCCCCAGCCAGACGGCCGGCCTTAAGGAGCGGGTATAATCCCAGAATGGCAGATGTTGGATAACATCCCGGATTGCCAATAAGCTTTGCACCTTTAATCTTGTCGCGATAAATTTCGGGAAGGCCAAACACAGAGTGAAAAATAAGTTCTTTTACAGTATGTGGAATATAGGCACCTTCATAGACTTTCACATCCTCGAAACGAAAATCAGCGCTGAGATCAACAATAAGCGCTTTACCGTCGAATAGTTTTTTTGCTGCTTCCATGGATGTTCCGTGGGGCAGACAGAGAAAGTAAACGTCGCATTTTCCAGCGTGGTTATCATCTGTGGGCACAAGGGTTTCTTCAAACCTCCCCTTAAGCAGAGGAAAGATGTCAGAAATTTTTTTACCTTTGTACGTGTTGGATGTTATTAGGCTGACAGTAATATCGGGGTGGGAAATAAGTGTTGAAATAAGGGCCAAACCGGTATACCCGGTGGCCCCTATGATACCTGCCTTCAACATTTTATCTCTTGGAGAACTGGAAGCTTGCCCGTGCTCCTTTTTTGCCGTACTTCTTTCTTTCTTTGGCGCGCGGGTCTCTTGTGATGAGTCCCTGTTTCTTGAGGGTTGTTCTGAAATTAATGTTGTATTCAAGGAGAGCTTTTGCAATCCCATGACCTAGTGCCCAGGCCTGTGCTGGAACTCCTCCACCGTATATGTTGGCTACAACATCAAACTTTCCGAGGTTGCCGGTAAGCAGGAAGGGTTTATTCACCATAAGCTTCAATTCTTCAAGGGGGAAGTAGTCTTCAATTGTTCTGCCGTTAATTACAAAGTTACCGGCACCCAATTTAATCCAGACCCTTGCCACGGCTGTCTTTCTTTTTCCTGTCGCATAGTACCGTTTTTCAGGCACTTCTTACCTCCTTATAAGCAAATTCTTTTGGCATCTGGGCTTTATGAGGATGCTCTCCACCCTTGTATACCTTCAGTTTCTTAATGATTTTCCTGCCAAGTGCATTCTTGGGGAGCATGCCTCTTACGGCAAGTTTAATGATATCCTCTGGCTTCTTTTCCAGCATGGTTTTCATATTTACGACCTTGAAACCTCCATGGTAGCCTGAGTGGCGTTCATACGTTTTCAGGTCGATCTTCCTTCCAGTAAGCCTAATTTTTTCAGCGTTGATAACAACGACGAAATCTCCAACGTCGGTATGGGGGGTAAACGTTGGCTTGGTTTTACCTCTTAACATCATCGCTATCTGTGCCGCAAGCCTACCAAGTGTGGCTCCTTCAGCATTGATCAAGTACCAGTCTTTTACTATTTCATCTGTTTTTGGAAAATACGTTTTCATCACATTATCCTTAAAAAATTTGCTTAAGTTAATATATTTAGGGGGTTCAAGTCAAGGAAAAGTTTAAAAACTACAGGCTATCCCGCTTGGGCAGGACAAGATGGGCCATGGGTAAGGGGTTATGGGAAGAAAGCAAGAAGGTATGTAAAGAAATTGAAAAGTGGTACGTTGAGTTGTTAGATGTTTGAGTATCTGTAGAATGCAAATACATACCACGCTTTGAAGCACAGGTTAAGAGCTGACCGCAGAAAGCGTATAGCTTTACCAAACTAACCACTTATCATGGATTCTCGGGCTGATTGCTGACAGCAAAGAGCAATAGCAACCAGGCTTTCCTATAGCCTATTGCCCATCGCCTTTTGCCTGATTCTATTGATTTTTCATGCTTTCCGTGATATTCTTCACAAGCAATCAGGCCGTGAAATAGTTTCTGGAAGTTTTAATACGCAAACTGGAAGGTGCCTATGAAACAATTCAAAGTACTCATTACCGATAACATTTCTCAGGAAGGAGTTGAGATACTCAAAAAGGAAGGCGATATTGAAGTAAACATCAAGGCTGGCATCAAAAGCGATGAGCTAAAAAAGATTATTGGTGACTATGATGCCTTAATCACGAGGAGCGGAACCACCATTACAGCAAGCCTCCTTGAAAATCCTGGAAAACTCAGGATCATAGGTCGTGCTGGCGTTGGCATTGAAAATATCAACGTTGAAGCTGCAAGTAAAAAAGGGATCATCGTAATGAACGCGCCTACCGGAAATACACTGGCAGCAACAGAGCTTACGATGGGTATTATGTTGGCTGCGGCACGAAAAATTCCCCTTGCGAACAATTCACTCAAAGAAGGCAAGTGGGATAGAAAGAGGTTCATGGGCATTCAGCTTTATAACAAGATCCTCGGTATAGTAGGGCTAGGAAGGATAGGGAGCGCCGTTGCCATACGTTCCAAGAGCTTTGGCATGAAAGTTATTGCATATGATCCATACATCAAGAAGAGTAAAGCAGATTCACTCGGTGTGATTCTTTATGACAAGCTCGAAGACCTCCTGAAAGTAGTTGACATTATTACTTTTCACACCCCTCTTACCCCTGCAACGCGCAACATGATAAAGGCGAAAGAAATTTCTCTTATGAAGGATGATGTTATCTTTGTAAACTGCGCACGGGGCGGAATCGTTAATGAGGCTGATCTCTACGATGCCCTCAAAGCTAACAAAGTTTTTGCGGCTGGGGTTGATGTGTGGGAAAAGGAACCTCCTCAGAGTAACAAACTCCTTGAGCTTGAAAATGCCTTTGCAACGCCACACATCGGGGCGAACACCATGGAAGGACAGGAAGCCGTGGCGCTCATTATCTGTAATCAGGTTTCAAACGCACTCCATGGAAGGCCTTACGAGAATGCGGTAAATATACCTTTTATGCTGTCCCAACTACCTGAAAACATGCAGCTTTATTTCAACCTTGTTGAAAAAATGGGGAAGCTTGCCGCACAGATGGTGAAGGGAAGACCAGAACTCATCAAGATCGTCATGGTCGGTAAAACTTTCGAGGAAGATTTGTGCGAGAGAAAATTTGATGTGCCATTCAGCTACCAGCCTTTTACTATTGCAGGTGTCAAGGGTTTCCTCGCAGAGAACCTCAAGGAGACCGTTACTTTTATCAATGCCCCCTATTTTGCAAAAGATAGGAACATTAGCGTGGAAGAAGCCAAGACTGATCAATTCGATAAATTCAACGATCTCGTGCTTCTTACCATTAAAACAGATATCGAAGAGAGAAGTTTTGCAGGCACGGTTTTTCCGGACAAGCTTGGCAGGATCGTTCTTCTTGACCGATTTCACCTCGACATGATTCCGGAAGGAACCTTCCTCCATTTTAGAATTTTTGATAGACCGGGTATAATCGGTAAGGTTGGAACGATTCTTGGAAATCACAGCATCAATATTTCCGGATTTGGAGTTTCTCGTCAAAAAACAGGAGAAGAAGTGGCGTTTGTCTCCGTTGATGATGCTATTACCAGGGATGTCCTTGATGAAATATTGAAAATTGATGGTATGATTGAGGCAAACGTTTTAGAACTTTAAAGGCAGTATATCGCATATCGTATTTCGTTAAAAACCTTATGCCATCGATCGTATAGGGTTGTTTAAAAGCCTTTATCGATATACGAAATACTATATACGAAATGCGGTGCTCGTTGTCTGCACTTCCAAAAAGGACAGATTTGTATTAGAATACTGTCATGCCGCGAAAAAAGAAAGAAACTCAAAAATCAAAGAACATTTTTCTCGAACTGAAAGACAAAACCAAACTTAAAGATAAAAAGACAAAGAGCTTTACCTTCCTTTACTTTATTCTTGCCTTCGTTGCTATGATTGCTATTAATAGCTATCTTTTCAAGACAGAGGTTAAGAATGTTCCTTATAGTGAATTCAAAGAGCTTATCGCGAAAGGTAAGATTAGCGACATTGTCATCGACACGGAGACCGTACAGGGAACCCTTACCCTTGATGACGGAAAGAAAACAAAATTCCTCACGAGCAGGGTAGAAGACCCTGACCTTGTTAAGGATTTACAGAAGTACAATATAAAATTTGCCGGTTATTACGAAAACAAAATCTTTAAAGCTATTATTTCATGGGTGCTTCCCTTTGCTATTATTTTCCTCATATGGAATTTGCTTATGCGACGAATGGGCGGTGCACCGTCAAGCGTCCTCAACTTCGGCAAGAGCCGTGGCAAGATTTACGGCGAGGATGAGATAAAGATTACCTTTCAGGATGTGGCCGGTGTGGACGAGGCAAAAGAGGAGTTGCAGGAGATTATCGAGTACCTCAGAACACCTCAGAAATTTATGAGCCTCGGCGGTAAGATTCCGAAAGGCATACTCCTTGTCGGCCCACCCGGAACAGGAAAGACGCTCCTCGCTAAGGCCGTGGCGGGCGAGGCAAAGGTACCTTTTTTCAGCATGAGTGGCTCTGATTTTGTTGAGATGTTTGTGGGAGTAGGGGCTTCCAGGGTTCGCGATCTCTTTGCCCAGGCGCAGGAAAAGGCGCCCTGCATCATCTTTATTGACGAACTTGATGCATTAGGGAAAGCGAGAGGGATGAACCCAATGTCTTCACATGATGAGAGGGAACAGACATTAAACCAGCTTCTCTCTGAAATGGATGGTTTTGACACTAAGGCTGGTGTGATCATCATGGCTGCCACAAACAGGCCGGAAATCCTCGACCCTGCCCTTTTAAGACCAGGAAGGTTTGACAGGCATGTCCTTGTGGACAGACCTGATATTAATGGAAGAGAAGAGATCCTGAAGGTGCACATCAAGGGGGTGAAGCTTGCCAAAGAGGTTGACCTCAAGATTATAGCGGCGCGGACTCCTGGTTTTGTTGGGGCTGACCTCGCAAACCTTGTGAATGAATCAGCCCTTCTTGCTGCAAGGAAGGGCAAGACCTCAGTGGGTATGGAAGAGTTTGAAGAGGCCACAGACAGGCTTATTGCAGGCCTTGAGAAAAAAACGAGGGTGATGAATAAAAAGGAAAAAGAGATTGTGGCATTCCATGAAACGGGGCATGCCCTTATGGCAGAATTTCTCGAGACAACAGACCAGGTCCACAAGATTTCGATTATTCCCCGTGGCATATCTGCCCTGGGTTACACCTTACAGCTTCCTACAGAAGATCGTTACCTGATGACTGAGAAAGAGTTGCGTGACAGGCTTTGTGTTCTCCTTGGAGGGAGGGTGGCTGAGGATATCATCTTTGGTGAAATTTCCACAGGCGCCCACAACGATCTTGGCCGAGCCACAGATATAGCGAGATCAATGGTTAAAGAATATGGCATGAGCAAAAAACTTGGCTATGTTGCCTTTGAGCGAGAGAGAAAGCCACTTTTTATGGATCTGGGCCCGTCCTTTGGCGGAGCCAAGGACTACAGCGAAGAAACAGCACGGGAAATAGACGACGAGATTAAAATGATTATTGAAGAGGCTCGAGCAAAGGTGGGGACTCTGCTGAGCGAAAGGAAATCGCTCCTTGAAAAGGTTGCAAGGATGCTCCTTGAAAAAGAGACAATTGAGGGAGAAGAATTGCGAGAACTCATTAGCAACCATTCGGTCGAACATGAAGCCAATTAACTTAGAAAAGAAGCAGATAGATCTCATAAATGAATCTCTGTGCGTTTACACCAAGTGCATGCATTGCAAAGATCTCTACATAGATGGAACGCTCTGCTTCAGTGATATCGAAGAGTTTGTCGATGATCGTGGAAGAAGCTGTCTTTTTCGCTTGAAGGAGATGTGCCATGAACTTTTCAGAAATTCTGATGAAGCCAATTACAGAGAAAAGCTTTATGATATGACAGTAGGATATATCTTCCATCAGGCCATGATTTTGAGAGAAAACCTCTACCAGCTTGAATATTACAAACCACAATGCGACATCGATGCAAATGAACTAACCCTCCGTGAAAAAAAGATTTTTCTCGAAATGGAGTTCTTGGTTAAAAAGACCGAAAAGAAATTAAAAGAGGGTTTTAAAGAGTCAAAGCTTCTCCTGAAAGAGATGGTTGAGCAACTGAAAGACCTCATTAAGCTTTACAAAGACAATTATCTATTGCCAAGATTCATTTTTGAACACGAAAAAACACTTACTATGATATATGGGAAAAAGAGTTTTAACCAGCTCCTCAATGATACATATAAAGATGGCAGAAGGCTGCTGATGTTCAAGGCAGCCCATAGCTACCTTGAAAGTGAATATTATGAGGTTGCCCGGAACATGTTCCAGAAGGTTACATGTCTTGACACCTCAAATAAACTGGCAATATTTTTATTTATGTACGCTTCAGCGTTCTATTTTTTTTACAAGAACCGTTTTTCTAAGGCCTATCGATATGCTGAAAATGCAATGGCCTTTCAGGTTCATGATAATGATAAAGCCCCGTATCTGGAGTCTTTAACAAAACTCAAACATGAGATTGCGAAAGATATGAAGCGGTCGCGACGATTATGAGGAGGGTAGCCAGCCATGCCCATTTATGAATTTATATGTGAGAAGTGCGGAAACGAATTTGAGATGCTCGTCTTCAAAAGTGATGAGCCATCCTGTCCGTCATGCGGCAATAAACAACCAACGAAAAAGATGTCTTCTTTTGGATTCTCTGTTGGCTATAAATTCAAGTCATCATCAACGGGTTCATCAGGGTCAAGCTGTGCAACCTGTGGTTCTTCCGATTGCTCATCATGCCATTGATCCCGCACATCAGCATTAGTTTGAAGTTACGAGTTGCTGGTTTCGAGTTGCAGCTCGATTGTAATACCTTGAACCCACAACCTGCAACCCGGAACCCACGAAGTGGATGACCTTGTCAGAAAAACAAAAGATATTATAAAGAGAGAAGGGCTCATTAACGAGGGCGACAAGGTTCTCGTTGCTTGTTCCGGAGGGGTTGACTCAGTAACCCTTCTTTTTGTCCTCCGGGAAATTAGTCACGATCTGCCGCTTGATTTAGGCGTTGCCCATGTAAATCACCTGTTACGAGGACAGGAGTCCAACAGGGATGAGGATTTTGTAAAGGGACTTGCCGACAGATTTTCAATTCCATGTTATGTCAAGAAGGTTAATGTTCAGGACGAAGCCCTGAAGTCAGGTAAGTCAATCCAGCATGCTGGAAGGGATATTCGCTACAGATTCTTTGATGAGATAGCCGATGCGCTCCATTTTAACAGAATTGCCATAGCCCACACGCTCGATGACCAGGTTGAAACCTTCTTGCTCAGGATCGTGAAGGGAACAGGCATCAGGGGCCTCTCTTCAATTCCAATAAAACGTGAACGAATCATCCGGCCTTTTCTCCCGATGTATCGTTCAGGTATTGAAGAGTACGCTAAAACGCGAGTTATATCATTTGTATATGATTCTTCAAACTCGAAAACCAGGTATGAGAGAAATTTTGTCAGGAGAGAGATGCTTCCTGTGATGGAGAGACTTAACCCTGCCGTGAAGGAAAAGATTTTTGCTCTTCTCCGGGATCTGGCTACAATTAATACGGTCTTCGAACATGAGGCGAATGAATTCGTAAACAAGAAAAGAAAGGATAAAAACGGTTTACTCATACTCGATGTTGTTGACTTGCTAAAATTGAATGAAGAGGTGAGATACAGGGTGCTCTTGAGGTTGTTCCAGGAGGTTGAACCTACGTTTTTTCCTCTACGGGAACATATCCAGCTTATCGAGAAGGTTCTTAAGGGAAAAAGACCGAATCTTTCGGCTACGTTTCCCCGAGGAACAATTGTCAGAAAGACATACGGACACATTACCTTTACAAAGAAGCTAGATGCCTTGCCGGTGGAGGGAAATTTCAAGGTCACCTCCGGGATGAACAGTATAGCACCCTTGGGACTTACCCTGGAAGTGACCGAAATGGATGAACAGTCAGGCGCTATACCTATTGCCCCCAACATTGCTTATTTGGATCTGGAAAAGCTTGGTGGTTTATTTATAAGAACTTTTATAGCAGGTGACCGGTTTGTGCCCCTCGGCATGAGTCAAGAGATAAAACTCAAGGACTTCTTCATAGGGAAAAAAATTCCGAAAGAAAAGAGAAGACAAATACCGCTCCTTGTCTCCCATCGCGATATCATTTGGGTTGTTGGATATCGTATAGATGATAGATATAAGGTGACGAAGGAGACCCTTCGCGTCCTTAAAGTAGTTGCGCAGTTTGATACTCAGAATCCGTGATCAGTAACGCGTAATCAGTGATTGGTTAGTTATTCAGCTTTCAAGCTTGGCAGCCTGCTTCTTTACTTTTAACCTTCGGCTTTTCACTTACTTTCCCGCTCGTCTCGCCTTTCTCGCTTTTTTCCCTGTCGACTATTGCCTCTCACCCATTGCCTGTTTTTGTCGTTAACCTTCATCAATATTTTGATTGACAATAAAGGGAAAGTTAAGGTAAACACTATCCTCGCAAGCCTTAAAAAATGAGGCTTTTGAGAATAGTGTTTGGTGTTAGGCGTTCGACGATTAAAAGTCCCCAAACTTTGACAGGAGCGTCCAGCGGAGTCTATTATGTACTTTGAAAAAACAGGGATAGAAAATACCGATGTAACACTAAAGGTGGCCTTTAACCACGCTGCGAGCAGAGGAGTAAAGGACATCATTGTGGCATCCACAACCGGATATACTGCCGACAAGATACTTCAGATTCCCGGTAGAGAGGCTTTCAATATCGTTGTTGTGACACACAACACAGGCTTTAAGGAAGAGGGAGTGCAAAGCTTCCCTGCCGATCTCAGGCAAAAGC
>Ga0105103_10000477_pt1 | contig 22666 bp, 7 predicted proteins | sample PPLLaktember2015_2_FD_79107 | JGI IMG/M metagenome (GOLD analysis project Ga0105103, IMG submission 79107) | Freshwater sediment microbial communities from Prairie Pothole Lake near Jamestown, North Dakota, USA - PPLs Lake P7 Core (6) Depth... | ecosystem: Environmental > Aquatic > Freshwater >...
CCTGCGTCTCCTTGAACATCTTCGCGTTCTGGATCGCGATCACCGCCTGGTCGGCGAAGGTCTGCAATTGCGCCAGCTGCTTGTCGTTCAGTGGCCGCGGTGGAACGTGCATGACGCAGACCGAACCGATGCCTTGCCTGCCGGCCAGCATCGGCGCGAAGGCGATGGAGAAGTGTCCGACCTTGGCGACCGACAGGCGCAGCGAGTCGGGCATGCGGTCCAGCCTCGCCGTGTCTTCCACCTGGATCACACGTCGCTCTGCGATGACCCGCGAGGTGATGGTCTCCTCTAGCGGCAAGGGGAACACGCTCATGACCGGGGACATGGACTCACCGCGCCAGGACGCCACGTGAACCTTGCCGTCGTCTCCCACCAGAAGAAGCCCCAGATCCTCGGTGGCGAACAAGTGCTCACAGCCGTCCAGAATCTTCTCGAACACAGGGGCTGTACTCGAAACCGAGTTTCCGATGGCGCTGAGGACGGCCGCCGTCGCGGTTTGCCGCTCCAGGGCCTCTTTCGTCTCGTTGAACAGCCGCACGTTCTCCATCGCGATGGCGGCCTGATCGGCAAAGGTGCGCAGCAGGGCGATGTGCTTGTCGCCGAAGGGCTTTACCTCGGTGCGGCGCACCAGGATCGCGCCCAGTGCGCGGCCCTCGCGCAGCAGCGGCACGGCCAGCGTGGTGTGGTGGCCGTGCCGGCGTGCCAGTTCGCTGCCGCGCGGGTACTCGTCCTGCGCCTGCTGCAGGTCGTGCACGTGCACGGGATGGCGGTCGACGATCGAGCGGCCCATCACGGTGCTGCGGTCCAGCGGCATCGGTTCGCCGGTGGGGCCGCCCAGGTCGCCGAAGACGGCCGCGCCGCGGATCGTTTCGCCCTCGCGCAGGATGATGTCGACGAACTGCGCATCGCAGATCTTGGCCGCACGCTCGGCCACCGCCTGCAGCACCGGCTGTACGTCGGTGGGCGAGGCGGAGATCACCTGCAGGATCTCACTGGTCGCGGTCTGGCGTTGCAGCGCCTCCTGCGTCTCGTTGAACAACAGGGCGTTCTGGATCGCGATCGCCGCCTGGTCGGCAAAGGTCTGCAGCAGCGAAACCAGCTCCGGCGGAAACGCGCCCGCCTGCTCGCGACCGACGCCGATGACGCCGATTGCCTTGCCCGCTTGCAGGATCGGCACCGCCAGGCCGCTGCGGTATTCACCCGCTTTCGCCACGCTGCCGAGCGCATAGTCAGGATCCTGCTGCATGTCGTCGATCTGTACCGGAGCCTCGGCAAGGAAGCATCGGCCATTGAGCGTGTTGGGGCTTGGCAGCACCGGAAACGCAGCGCGCATCCTGGCCTCGGCCTCGGAGGACACGCCGCAGTAACCGATCAGCTGCAGCCGCTCGCCGTCGAAGCGCGTGGTGAAGCCCAGGCGCGCGCCGCACAGCACACGGGCCCGCTCGGCGATGGCGTCGAACACCGGCGTCACGTCGGTGGGGGACTCGCTGATCACGCGCAGGATGTCTGCAGTCGCCGTCTGCCGCTCCAGCGCCTCCTGCGTCTCGTTGAACAGCCGCGCGTTCTGGATCGCGATCACCGCCTGGTCGGCAAAGGTCGCCAGCAAGGCCATCTCCCGGTCCGAGAACGGCCCTTCGGCTTTGGTCACCACAATCGCACCGATGGCGCGACCGTTTTGCAGCATGGGCACGGCCAGCAGCGTCCGGTAGCCAGTGGCGATGGCCAACTCGCGCGACGTGGCGGGCACGTCCGCGGCACTCTGCATGTCCTGCAGGTGAATGATCCGGCTTTCCGCAATGGCGCGCGCTGTGACGTGGTCGGCGTCCACCGGCATCGGGAACAGCCGCTGTGCCAAGGCCCATCCGTTGCTCGCCCAGTTGTGGTGCGCGATCAGGTGGATGAGGCCGTCCTTCTCCAGCACGCCTGCGCTGTACACCCCATTGCACAGTCGTACGGCGCTTTGCACGATGGCATCGAAGATCGGCTGCGTATCCGCGGGGGAACTGGCGATGACCTTCAGGATCTCGGCCGTCGCCGTCTGGCGCTCCAGCGCCTCCTGAGTCTCGTTGAACAGCCGTACGTTCTGGATCGCGATCACCGCCTGGTCGGCAAAGGTCTGCAGCAGCTCGACGATGTGTGGCGCAAAGTCGCCCGGCGCCTGGCGCGTCACGTTGATCAGGCCGATGGCTCGGTCCTGGTGCAGCAGCGGCACGCCGAGCATGCTGCGGTAGCCGCGGCGGCGCGCCACGTCACGCCACTCGTCGCTCAGTCCGGCTTCGGTCTCGGAGTCGGTGACGATCTGCGGGCGGCCGTCGCACGCCGGCGCGGCGAGGTAGGTGGTCGCCACAGGCAGGGCACCGCGCTCGCGCAGCGCCTGCGCGCCGGCCTCGTCGGTGTGGGTGAAAGCGGCCAGGTGCAGCATGTCGTCCTGCACTTGCCATGCAGTGGCCGAGAAGCCGCCCACCAGGCGCCGCGCGCTGTGCACGATGGCGTCGAGCACCGGCTGTACGTCCGACGGCGAGCTGGCGATGACCTTCAGGATCTCGGCGGTGGCGGTCTGGCGCTCCAGCGCGGACTGGGTCTGTGCCAGGTGCTCGGCCTTCTGCGCCAACTGCGCTTCGCGGGCTTCGTCGAGCTGAAGATGAATGGCTCGGGTGCGCAGCCGATGGATCAGGTTGGGCAGCAGCACGTAGGCGCAGACGGAGAAGATGTTCACGAAGGTGAAAGCCGTCAGCACCGCGGGGGACATCGGGTTGCCGTGCGGGACGAACATCTCGCCGACAGTCGCCACGGCGATTGCGCCCAAGGTGGCCGCAAACCAGAATTTGACGGCGCGCGGCTCTTCGAAGATCGGCAGGATCAGGAGCGGCACCAGCGCGAACATGAGCACATAGCCCGACGACGTGAATCCGCCTAGCGAGAGGTCAATCGTGACGATGACCGCGATGCCCACGGCTGCCGTCATACGTACCAGCAGCAGGTAGGCGCGGGAGCGCCTGAACTGCAGCACGACGAGCAGCTGGCATGCAGCGCCCACGCCGCAAGACAATGCGGCCAGGTGCGCGCCGGTGGCCAAGTAGAAGGCCGCGTAGAGCAGGTAGACCGGCGTTTGGAGCGCGCCAATCGCCAGTGCCATCGACTTGGTCAGTCTCAACTCGGGCGGGTCCCCCGGCTCGCTGGCATGTCGGACGAAACGATCCTTCAGCCGCTGCCACAGCGGCTGCGGGCTCGAGTCGGCCGGTGCAGGGGTCATGTTCAAGACGGGTCTCCCGCGGGATGGCATCTGATGTCAAATTGATGATTTGATGCTAAAGTCGGCGCATGCGCACCACACTGGCCATCGACGACGACGTGTTTGCCTATGTGCGTGCGCATGCGCAGAAGGAGCGCATCTCCATCGGCGAAGCCCTTTCGCGGCTGGCTCGGCAGGGCATCCAGGCCAGCCAGATGGCGCCTGCGCCCAAGGCGAGGCCGAAGTCCCGCTACGCGCTGCTGCCCGCGCGCCCCGAGGTCATCACCTCGGAGCATGTGCGCCAGCTGATGGAGCAGGAAGGCTTCTGAATGTCCCAGCGCTGCCTGCCGGACGTCAACGTCTGGGTCGCGTTGCTGGACGAAGCGCACGTGTTCCACGCCCAGGCGCTGGCCTTCATCCAGCGCAAGCGGCTGAAGATCGCCACCTGCGCGCTGGTGGAGAACGGGGTCGTGCGCGTGCTCAACCTGCCCGGCTACAGCCGCCTGGGGCCGGTCGGGTTCGCCCCTGTGGCGGCCAAGCTGGCCGAGATCTGCGGCGGGCTTGACCACGAGTTCTGGCCCTGCGACGTGTCGCTGCGCGAGGCTGGCCTGGTGAACTGGCCGCGGGTGATGCGGCACAACCAGGTCACCGATGTGTACCTGCTCGCGCTGACCGTGGCGCACGGGGGCTGCCTCGTCACGCTGGACCACGGGGTGGCCCTCACGACGGTGCCCGGCGCCGCGCCGCGCCACCTGGAACACCTGTAGCGCGCTGGCGTTCATGGCACGGTTGACGGTATTAACGCTAGACGTTAATATCCAGTCGTGGCGATCGTCGGCTTCAAGTGCAAGGACACGCGGGCGCTGTTCGAAGGTCGTCGCGTCCGGCGCTGGGTCAACATAGAGCGGCCCGCGCTGCGCAAGCTGGAGCAGTTGAACTGGTCGCTGGTGCTGGACGATCTGAAGGTGCCGCCGGGCAACCGGCTCGAAGCACTGAAGGGCAGCCGGGCAGGGCAGCACAGCATCCGCATCAACGAGCAATGGCGCCTGTGCTTCGTCTGGACGGCGCAAGGCGCCGTGGACGTGGAGATCGTCGACTATCACTGAGGGAGTCTGCACATGCGAACCGTGGCACCTGTGTCCCCCGGCGAAATGCTGGAAGAGGAGTTCCTGAAGCCGCTGGGCCTGACCAAGTACCGGCTGGCCAAGGACATCGGCGTGCCGCCGCAGCGTATCGGCGACATCGTCGCAGGCAAGCGCGCGATCACCGCCGACACCGATCTGCGCCTGTGCCGTTACTTCGGCCTGAGCGATGGCTGGTGGCTGCGCGGACAGGCGGCCTACGACACCGCGGTGGCGCGCGAGGCGATGGGCGAGACGCTGGCGCGCATTCCGCGCTGTGCAATGATCGGCGCTTGAACGAGGCGCGCTCCGCTGTGCGCTGAAGAGCAGGGCGTTCATCGCGCAACCACCTGCAGCAACGCCTGTACCAACGCCTCCACCCGGATCGGCTTGGTGACGTAGTCGTCCATGCCCGCGGCCAGGCACTCCTCGCGGTCGCCCTGCATCGCGTTCGCGGTCATCGCCACGATGCGCGGGCGCGTGGTGGGGGAGGGCCAGCGCGCCACGATGCGGCGCGTGGCCTCCAGCCCGTCCATCTCGGGCATCTGCACGTCCATCAGCACCACGTCGTAAGGCTGGCGGGCCACGCACTCGATGGCCTCGATGCCGTTGCTGGCCACGTCGGCGCGGTAGCCCATCTGCTGCAGCAGCCGCAAGGCCAGCTTCTGGTTGACCACGTTGTCCTCGGCCAGCAGGATGCGCAGCGGGTGGCGTTCGGCCATCTGCGCGTCCATGCGCGGCTTGGCGGTGGTGGGCGTGGCCTTCGGCGTGTCTTCGTGGGCCAGCAGCGACACCAGCGTGTCGAACAGCTGGCTCTGGCGCAGCGGCTTGGCCAGCGTGGCGGCGAACAGGCTGTCGCTGGCCTCCTTGCGCCCCAGGCTGCTGAACAGCACCAGCGGCAACGTGTGCCCGGCCGCGCGGATGCGCGAGGCGAGTTGCGCCCCGTCCATGTCCGGCATGTGCATGTCCAGGATGGCCAGGTCGTAGGCTTCGGCCTTGAGCATCTCCAGCGCCCGCGCCGGGAACTCGGTGTCCTGCACCACCATGCCCCACTTGGCCGTCTGCAGCGCCAGGATGCGCCGGTTGGTGGCGTTGTCGTCCACCACCAGGATGCGCTTGCCCGCCAGTTGCGGCTGCTGGCCCAGGAAGTCGCGCCGCTGGCCCTGCGGCAGCTCGGCCGGTACACAGCGCATGGTGAAGTGGAAGGTCGAGCCCAAGCCCGGCCCGGCGCTCTCGGCCCACATCGTGCCGCCCATCAGTTCGGCCAGCAGCTTGCTGATGGCCAGGCCCAGCCCCGTGCCGCCGTACTTGCGCGTGGTGCCGCTGTCGGCCTGGCTGAACTTCTGGAACAGGCGTGACAATCCTTGCTCGCTCAAGCCGATGCCGGTGTCGCGCACGGTGAAGTGCAGCAGGCTGCCTTCGCCGGTCTGCTCGTCGCCTTCGGTGCGCACGCTCAGCACCACCTCGCCCTTCTCGGTGAACTTGACCGAGTTGGACAGCAGGTTCAGCAGCACCTGCCGCAATCGCGTCACGTCGCCGTCGATGGCTGGCGGCACGTCCCCTTCGAAGACGTAGGCGATGTCCAGGTGCTTCTCGGCCGCGCGCGGGCCGATCAGGTCCATGGCTGACTCCACGCACTCGCGCAGGTCGAAGGGGTGGCTCTCGATGTCCATGCGCCCGGCCTCGATCTTGGAGAAGTCGAGGATGTCGTTGATGATCGTCAGCAGCGAATCGCCCGAATCGCGGATGGTGGTGGCGAAGTCGCGCTGGTCCTCGGTGAGCGGCGTGTCCAGCAGCAGCCCGCTCATGCCGATCACCGCATTCATCGGCGTGCGGATCTCGTGGCTCATCGTGGCCAGGAAGGCGCTCTTGGCTTCGTTGGCGGCTTCGGCCTGGGCGCGGGCCTCCTGCGTCTCCTTGAACATCTTCGCGTTCTGGATCGCGATCACCGCCTGGTCGGCGAAGGTCTTGATCAGCGCGATTTCCTTGTCGGTGAAGGGTTTCATCGGGATGCGCGCGACCTCGAAGGCGCCGATGCCCTGGCCCTTCCAGATCAGCGGCACGTACAGCAGCGAGATGTTGCCCATCCACTCGGTCGCCTTGCGCACCGAGTCCGGCACGGCCGGTCCATGTTGCACGTCCGGGAAGTTCAGCACGGCGCGCTTGTGGGCGCAGTAGCCATGCATCGTCTCGAGTGGAGGCGCCGGGTAGTTGGCGTGCAGCCAGGCGACGACCTTCGGGTACATCGGGTCGCCGGCAAACTGCGCAGCCCGGTTCACGTCCATGTGCACCAGGCCATCGTCCCCGATCAGGCCCAGGTTGACGTAGTTGGTGTTCAGGATGCGCCGCCCGCTGTCGAGGATACGTTCGAACACCGGCGCGGCATCGGACACCGACTGGCCGATCACCGTCAGCACATCGGCGCTGGCCGTCTGCTGCTCCAGCGCCTCCTTCGTCTCGTTGAACAGCCGCGCGTTCTGGATCGCGATCACCGCCTGGTCGGCAAAGGTCTGCAGCATCGCCAGCTCCTTCGGCTTGAAGGGGCCGGTGGATCGCGCCACGCCGATGGCACCGATGCCGCGCTCGTTCCACAGCATCGGCGCGAAGACCATCGAGGTGTAGCCGATCAGCTTGGCCATCTTGCGCAGCACGCCGGGCACGTCGTCGCCGTCGATCAGGTCGGGCCAGTGCATCACGCGCCGCTCACGCAGCGCGCGGCCGGCGGGCGTGCGTTCCACCGGTGCCGGGAAGGTGGCGGCGACGATGTCACGCGCCACGCCGCGGTAGGCGGCGATGTCGAGCATGCCCTGCTCGTCGACCAGCAGCACGTCGAGTTCGTCGCCGCCGAACAGGTGCTTGCAGCTGTCCAGAATCTTCTCGAACACCGGCTGCGCATCGGCCATCGAGTTGCTGATGACGGCCAGTACCTCGGCCGAGGCCTTCTGCTGCTGCAGCGATTCCTGCGTCTCGTTGAACAGCCGCACGTTCTCGATGGCGATCACCGCCTGGTCGGCAAAGGTCTGCAGCAGCGCCACCTGGTGCGGCGCGAAGGGGCCGGGCTCACGCCTTGTCACGCTGATCATGCCGATGCTCTGCCCCTCGCGCACCAGCGGGCAGAACAGCATGCTGCGGTAGCCGCGTGCGCGCGCCAGCTCGCGGATGTTCTGCAGCGCGTCGTCGACCTCTTCGGTATCGACGATGGGCACCATCTCGCCGCGGCGAATGGCCGCGCCCACCGGGAAGGTCTGCAGCGCGATCGGGAACGAGCGCCGCAGCGCCGCGTCGCCCTCGGGCGTGGTCGAGGTGAAGGCCACCAGGTGCAGCGCATCGTCAAAGATGCGCGCCACCATCGTCGACCAGCCGCCCAGAAGTTGGTTGGAGCTGCGCGCGATTGCGTCGAACACCGGCTGCACGTCCGATGGCGAGCTGGCGATGACCTTCAGGATCTCGGCCGTGGCCGTCTGCCGCTCCAGCGCCTCGTTCGTCTCGCGGAACTGCCGCACGTTCTGGATCGCGATCACGGCCTGGCTGGCGAAGGTCGACAGCAGTTCGATTTCCTTGGCCGAGAACTCATGAGGATCGCGACACGTCACAGCGACCACGCCGACGACTTCGTTGTGCGCGAGCAAGGGGATCGCCACCGCACTGCGAAAGCCTCGCGCCCGGGCCAGCTCGCGCATGTCGGGTGTGACCTCAGGTGAGGCTTCGTAGTCGACGATCCACTTCGCCGCGCGGTCGCGCACGACGGGCTCGAACAGTGGATTGCCATGAACCGGTCGGGTCGATTGGGCTGCGGCGGCTTCGTTGGCCGCGCCGTCCATCTCGGTGAAGGCCACACGATGTAGCGTGTCGCCCTGCCGGAGCCACACGGCACAGGAGAAGCCGCCAACCAGCGGCGGCGCGGCCGCGACGATCGCGTCGAACACCGGCTGCACGTCCGACGGCGAACTGGCAATCACCTTGAGGATTTCCGCCGTCGCGGTGCGCTGTTCCAGCGCCTCTTGCGTCTCGTTCATCAACCGCGCATTGCGCATCGCGATCTGCGCCTGCGCGGCAAAGCCTTGCACCAGCGCGATCTGCTTGTCGCTGAACGGCCGCACCGTGGTGCGCACGAGCGTGAACACGCCGATGATCTGGCGGTCTTCGTCGAACAAGGGTACGCTGAGGTTGGTGCGAATGCCGCCCAGGTCGACGCTGGCGACAACGACCGGCAGGCCGGTTTCGTAGACCTTCAACGCCTTCAGATCAGCAGCATGGAAATAGGGGTTCTCGTGCGCGTTGCGGCCGAGCAGGTGGCTCACCGGCACGATCGCACTGGCGCCCCACTCCACGAAGGCGGGCGGCATGTTGCCTCGGCCAAGAGCAGCGCTACGCGCCATGTCGCCTTCGACCAGCCACAGGCCGCCAAAGTCTGCGTCGCACAGCGTCACCGCCTTGTCGCGGATTGCATCGAACACCGGCGATATGTCGCCAGGCGAGGCGTTGATGACCTGCAGCACCTCGGTGCTGGCGGTCTGGCGCTCCAGCGCCTCCTTGGTCTCGTTGAACAGCCGCGCGTTCTGGATCGCGATCACTGCCTGGTCGGCGAAGGTCTTGATCAGCGCGCGCTCCCTGTCGCCGAAGGGGCCGAGCCGTGAGCTCAGCATCGCGATCGATCCGATGCCCTTGCCTTCCCACATCAGCGGTGCGAACAGTGCGGCGAAGTTGAAGCCGATGATCTTCGCGAAGCGCTGCAGCCCAGGCACGTCGGTCGCGTTCTGCATGTCGGGAATGTCGGCGAGCCCGGTGCGGATGGCCAGCTCGGTCGCGGTGCCTGCCAGCGGCGATGGAAAGGCCTGTGCGATGGCCTGCTCGCGTTGCCGGGCCAATTCCGGCGAGAACGGCCCCGATGCATCACCGACGAAGCGGATGCCGGCCACATGCAACATATCCTGCGCATCCGTTTGCAGGATCATCAGCGCCAAGGCGTTTGGAAACAACTGCGCGGCGCTGTCGATGATCTTGTCGAACACCGGTTGGGCGTCGTCCACCGACGCGGCAATGACGTTGAGCACCTCGCTCGTCGCCGTCTGGTGTTCCAGCGCCTCCTGCGTCTCGCGGAACAGGCGTACGTTCTCGATGGCAATCACCGCCTGGCGCGCGAAGGTCTGCAGCAGCGCCACCGCGCCGTCGGCAAAGCGCCCCGGCTCGCGCCGCGCCACGCCGATAGTGCCGATGGAGCGGCCCTGGTGCAGCAGCGGCACCGACAGGATGCTGCGGAAGCCCGACCGTTGCGCCACCTCGGCGCTGGGATAGCCCGGTTCGGCGTGCACATCGGCGATCTGGATCGGCTGCTGCTCGGCGATCGCGCGGCGGATGTTCGGCGGCGCGGCCTCCAGGGCCATCGGGAAGCCGGAGCGCATGCCGTCTTCCGCCTGCGTGGACAGGGCGCGCACGCCGGCCAGGTGCACCACATCGCCGTCCAGCCGTGTGGTCGCGCCCACGTCGGCCTTGCACAGCGTGCGGGCGCGCTCGGCGATGGCCTGGAACACCGGCTGCACGTCGGTGGGCGATTCGCTGATCACGGCCAGGATCTCGGCGGTGGCGGTCTGGCGCTCCAGTGCCTCGTTCGTCTCGCGGAACAGCCGTGCGTTCTGGATCGCGATCACCGCCTGGTCGGCGAAGGTCTTGAGCAGGCTCGATTCTTTCTCGGTGTAAGGACGAGGCGGCATGCGAACCACATGGATCGTGCCGATGCCGCGGCCTTCCCACAGCATCGGGGCCACCAGCAACGAGTAGTTGCCCACCTTGCGACCATGCTCGCGCATGGCCTCGGGCACCTTGGGTCCGTTGATGATGTCGGGGTAGTACACGACACTGCCCTTGCGTATCACGTAGCCCTGGTACGAGTCTTTCAGCGGCCGAGGGAAACCTTCGTTCAGTTGGGCGGCCCTTTCGGGGGACTCCGTGCGCAAAGCTGCGTAGTAGACCTGCCCATCGTCGCGCACCAGTGAGATGCCGTTCTGGTCGCCGCCGAACAAGCGCTCGCAGCTTTCCAGGATCTTGTCGAACACCGGTGCGGCATCTGCCACCGAACTGCTGATCACGTTCAGCACGTCCGAGGTCGCGGTCTGTCGCTCCAGCGCCTCCTGCGTCTCGTTGAACAGCCGTGTGTTCTCGATGGCGATCAGCGCCTGGTCGCGGAACGACTCGGCCAACGCGATGGCCTTGGGATTGAAGGCATTCGCCTGCTTGCTGCCCAGCACCAGCACGCCGACACACTCATCACCGCGCAGCAGCGGCAGGTACAGCGCCGAGTTCAGGCCCAACTGCTGGTGGCGCACCTGCTCGTGGGCGGGGAGTTCCACCGACGTCCAGTCGGGTACGTGCAGCATGGTCTTGCTGCGAATCGCCCGCGACGGGAAGTTGGCCGTCGGGTCCACCGGCATCCGCTGCGCGCCCGGCACTGGCGCCAGCCCGGCCGGGGTGGCCATGGCCTTGGGGGAGTAGGTGTCGCCGCTCACGGTCTGCACCAGCGCCAGGTCGCAGCCCAGGTGTTTGACGGCTGTGCCCACGATGGCTTCGAACACCGGCTGCACGTCGGTGGGCGAGCTGCTGATGACGCGCAGGATGTCGGCGCTGGCGGTCTGGTGGGCCAGTGCCTCCTGCGTCAGGTTGAACAGCCGCGCGTTCTGGATCGCGACCACAGCTTGGTCGGTGAAGGACTTCAGCAGCGCCCGCTCCTTCCCGTTGAAGCCGTCGTGCACCTTCCGCATCACCGTGATGTTGCCGATGTGGCGGTCACCCGAGATCAGCGGCGCCATCATCTGTGCATAGCTGACGCCGGCAGCCTCCGCCGTCTTGCGCACGACGGGTGGTACGTCGGGTCCGTCGCGCACGTCGGACCAACTCAGCACGTCACGGACGTCCTGCAGCGCGGCCAGCGCACGCGGGCTCAGTTTGATCGGGTAGACCTTGCGGCTGAGATCGTTCATCGACTGCATGGCCGCCCGGTACGCCGGATCGTCGTCCACGTCACGCCACTTGACGGCGGCGAGGTGGATCGCGCCATCGTCGTCCAGCAGGTTGACGGATTGCAGGTGCGAGCGGAACAGCCGCGCACAGCTGTCCAGCACCTTGTCCAATACCGGCTGCGGATCGGCCATCGAGCTGCTGACGACCTGCAGCACTTCGGCCGTGGCGGTCTGCCGTTCCAGCGCCTCCTGCGTCTCGTTGAACAGCCGCGTGTTTTCGATCGCGATCACCGCCTGATCGGCAAAGGCCTGCAGCAGCTGGATCGATGCGTCCGAATACGGCCCCGGCGCCTTGCGCCGCAGGCCGATGACGCCAATGACCTGGCCGTGCTGCAGCATCGGCACGCCCAGCATGCTGCGCAGCCCGGCGCGGGACACGGGGCCGGTGAGCTGGTAGTTCGGGTCGAGCCGGATGTCGGGCACCTGCGCGGGTGCCGCGGTCACGATGGCCCGGGCATCGACCGAGCCATGCCCGGGCTTGACCGGGAAGGCGGCGCGCATTTCGGCCTCGGCTTCGGCCGACGCGCCCCGGTAGCTGACCATGTGCAGCCACTCGCCGTCGAAGCGCGTCACCGAGCTCACCTCGGCACCGCACAGCAGCCTGGCACGGTCGGCAACTGCGTCGAATACCGGCTGCACGTCGGCTGGCGAGCTGGCGATGACCTTCAGGATCTCGGCCGTGGCGGTCTGGCGTTCCAGCGCTTCGTTCGTCTCGCGGAACATCTTCGCGTTCTGGATCGCGATCACCGCTTGGTCGGCGAAGGTCTTGAGCAGCGCCTGCTCCTTGGGCGTGAAGCCGCCCAGCGCAGCGCGCTGCAGGATGATGGAGCCGATGCCTCGCTGGCCCTGCATCAGTGGCGCCATCAGCTGCGCGTAGTTGTGGCCCGCTTGTCTGGCCACTGCGCGGACACCCTCCGGCACGTTGGTGCCGTGAAGCACGTCAGGGTAGTTGAGCGCGCCGCCGCTGGCGATCGCCAGGGCCGTGGCGGTACCCTCCAGCACCATAGGGAAGACCGAGCGCATCCGATCGATGCGGTCATCCATCTCGGCCTGGCTCCACCCCGGATGGCCGCCGATTCCGATGACCCGGGTGGCGGCCGCGTGCAGTTGCCGGTCCTCACCGACCAGCAGGATGACTAGGACTTGGGCATCGATCAATTGATGGCAACTTTGGAGGATCTTGTCCAGCACCGGCTGCGCGTCGGCCACCGAACTGCTGATGACCTGCAGCACCTCGGCGGTGGCGGTCTGCTGTTGCAGGGCTTCCCGCGTTTCCCTGAATAAGCGGGCGTTGTCCAGCGCCACCCCCATGCTGGCTGCGATGGTGCTCACCAGCCGCAGCTCGGCCTCGCCGTAGGCCTGCTCGCGCTCGTAGTTCTCCAGCGAGATGAAGGCCACCATGCGCTCGCCGCGCACGATGGGCACCCGCATCGCCGAAAGGCACTGCTCGGTGCCGACGCGCAGCAGGCCGGCTGCCCGCATTGCCTCGCGGCTGGGGTACAGCAGCGGCTGGCGGGCGCGGCTGAGCTGCTCCACCGGCCCGCCCGGCACGATCGCGCGCGGGGCGGGTTGGATGCGCTGGCCGCGCTCGACTTCGTACAGGAAGCTCACGCGCCGGGCCTCGTCGTCGTACCAGCGGATGCCCAGGGTATCGGTGTGCAGCACCTCGCGCAGCTTGTCGCCCACCAGGTCGACGATGCCCTGGAAGTCCAGCGAGTCGGCCATGGCCTGTTGAATGCCATTGATCAGCGCCAACTCGCCGGCGCGCTGTTCGGCCTCGGCCTGGGCGCTGCGGGCTTCGGCGGTGCGTTCGGCCACCTGGGCTTCCAGCCCGCCCGCAAAGCGCAGGTTGGCCAGCGCCACCGCCGCTTGGCCAGCCAGCATGGCCAGCAGGTCCCGATCCGCGTCGCGGAAGCGGCCGAAGGCGCCTTCGATGTCGGCGTACAGATGACCGAGCAATTCGCCCTGCGCCACCAGCGGCGCCACCAGGCAGGAACGCTGCGCTTCCTCGGCCGCGCCCTCTGGGCCGTGGCGCAGGCGCGGCTCGCGCGTGGCGCCTGCCTCGTCCAGCCACGGCGACACGGCCCGCAGCAGGGCGGCAGCGTCTTCGCCCGCGGGCAGCAGCGCGCCGGCGATATGCCGGGCTTCGGCGCCTTGCAGCACCAGCAGCACACGCTCGGCGCCACTGAGTTCGGTGACTTCGTCGATCAGGAAGTCGTGCAGCGCGGCCTCGCTGCGCAGCTGGTTCAGGCGCAGGCCGCTGTCCACCAGGCGCTTGAAGGGGTCGGCCAGGCTGCTGGACAGGCGCAGGTGCTCCAGGCGCTGGGCCTCGGGCACGCCGCGCCGGGCCGCTTCGGCCAGCCAGGTAGGCACCAGCGCACGGTTGACCTGCATCTTGTTCAGGTAGCTGCGGCGCAGGCCTTCGTCGGGCACGTTGCGCACCGCCACCAGCATCAGCGCCTGCGCCTGCTGCAGCGCCGCCCAGGCTTCGTCGTCGCGACCCAGGGCCGCCAATGCGCGGCTGTGCCACCACCAGATGTCCTGGCTCTGGCCGAAGCCGGTGCGGGCGAAGCCGCGCTCGCGCAGGCAGGCGATGCCGCGCCGCGTGGCGCGCAGGGCTGCCGCGGCCTGGCCGTCGAGCAGCAGCGCCCGAGCCAGCGGGATCTGCACGTACAGCTCGAAGCCGGGGTTGTGCGCGTGCACCTGGCGCAGGAAGGCGCGCAGGCGCTTCAACGCGCCGGCGCTGTCGCCCTCGGCTGCCGAGAGTTCGGCGGTGAACAGATCGCGGTCGTTGCGGGTGACCGGCTCGTCCAGCGAGTTGACTAGCGCGTCATACGCCGGCCAGCCTGCGCGCGCGCTGGCCAGGTCGCCCAGGTCGAGCTGCCACTTCAGCACCGCGCCCATCTCCAGCGTGCGGTTCAGGGGCGCGCCCATGCGCTCCGCCAAGGCCATGCATTGCCGGCCCAGGCGGCAGGCGTGGCGCCACAGACCCAGCTCGGCAAAGGTGATCGACAGGTTGCCCAGCACCACCATGCGGCCGAAGACGTAGCCGGCGCGTTCGAAGGCCGCTTCGGCCTGGCGAAGCACGCCCAGCCGCTCGGCGATGTCGGTGCAGCTGAAGCTGAGCACGTTCAGCGCATTGGCCAGGCCGTAGGCGTCGCCCGCCTGCCGGGCCAGAGCCACCGCCTGGAGTGCGGCAGCGCGCGAGGCGTCGTTGCGCGACAGCCGGGTGTGCGCAAAGGCGGTGAGCCATTGGGCGCGGCCGGTCATGGCGGTGTCGCCCAGGGCTTCGAAGAGCGCGGTCGCGCGCTGCGCGCTGGCCAGCGCGGCATCGTGTGAGGCGGCGCGTAACTGCGCCTCGGCCAGGCACAGCATGCTGCCGGCCACCGTGGCCGGGTCGTGGCCGGCCTCGGCGAGGGCCAGCGCCTGCTCGGCCACGCCGAGCGCACGCTTGTTCTGGCCCAGGCGCATCAACACCACGGCCTGGCGCATCAGCGCGGGGATCTTCAGCGCGGGCGTGTCGCCGGCCAGCGCCCGCATGGCCTCGGCGTCGAGCGCGGCGTCGCTGAAGCGGCCTTCGGCAATCAGCGCTTCGGCGCGTTGGTCGAGCAGGGCGATGCGCTCGGCCTTGCCAAGGCCCGGTGCAGCCAGGGCCGCGGTGGCGGTGTCGATGGCCTGCGGCTGTTTGCCGGCGCGGGCCAGGGCGGCGATGTCGCAAGGGAGGAGGGGAGTCATGGCCGGTATCTTTTGATTCGGTACTTGTTAGAATGCATCAATTCTTTGCTACTGCATCAGGTGCCGCCATGCGAACGACATTCACACTCGACGACGATGCTGCTGTGCTGGCGCAGAACTACGCCAAGGCGCGCTCGCTGCGCCTGGGCCAGGCGGTGTCGGAGTTGATCCGCCGCGCCAGTGCGCCGCCGGTGACGCTGAAGAAGAAGGGCCAGTTGTGGGTGATACCCGCAACGCCGGGCGCTCCCAAGGTGTCGGCGCAGAGGGTCAAGGACATCATCGACGCACTGGACTGAAGCCAGGCCGTGGCTGCACACCTGCTGGATGTCAATGCCCTGATCGCGCTGGTCTGGGAGGATCACCAGTTCCATGACACGATGGCCACATGGTTTGTCCGGCATGCCAAGCGAGGGTGGGCCACCTGCGCGATCACCCAATCGGGGTTCATCCGGGTCATGAACCAGTCGGCACTGGCCAAGCCGGGACGCACGGTGGCCGAACTGGCCGAAGCTCTGAAGCAGAACGTGGCGCATCCAGCACACCACCTGCTTGCGCTGGACTTCGACTTCGCCGAGGTGCTGACGCGTTGCAACGGCGGCGTGGTAGGGCACCGCCAGGTGACCGATGCCTACCTGCTCACCGCCGCCATGCGCGCCGACATGAAGCTGCTGACCTTCGACAGCGGTGTGCACACCTTGCTGGCCAACGACGCCGCGCGTGCGGCGCACATCGAGTGCCTGCGCTGACTCAGGCATCGCGCCGTCCGCTGGCGCCCAGCAGCGCCTGCACCAGCGCATCCACCCGGATCGGCTTGGTCACATAGTCATCCATGCCGGCGGCCAGGCATTCCTCGCGATCGCCCTGCATCGCGTTAGCGGTCATGGCCACGATGCGCGGCCGCTCGCCGGGTTTCCAGCGCGCGGTGATGCGGCGGCTGGCTTCCAGCCCATCCATCTCGGGCATCTGCACGTCCATCAGCACCACGTCGTAGGGCTGGCGCTCGATGCATTCGATGGCCTCGACGCCGTTGCCGGCGATATCCGCCCGATAGCCCATCTGCTGCAGCAGCCGCAAGGCCAGCTTCTGGTTGACCACGTTGTCCTCGGCCAGCAGGATGCGCAGCGGGTGGCGCTCGGCCATGCCGGCGTCCATACGCGGCTTGGCCACGCTGGGCGCCGCGGCGCTGACGCGCTCGCCCGAAAGCAGCGTCACCAGCGTGTCGAAGAGTTGGCTCTGGTGCAGCGGTTTGCCGAGTGTGGCGGCGAACAAGCCAGTGGTGTTCTCCTGCCGGCCGAGCGAGGTGAACAGCACCAGCGGCAGCTGGTGGCCGGCCTCGCGCATGCGCGTGGCCAGCTGCACGCCGTCCATGCCCGGCATGTGCATGTCCAGGATGGCCAGGTCGAAGTGCTGCTCCTGCAGCAGCGGCAAGGCCTTCTCGGGTGCGTCCGTGTCGATGGCCACCATGCCCCACCGGTGAGTCTGCAGCGCCAGGATGCGCCGGTTGGTGGCGTTGTCGTCCACCACCAGCAGCCGCCTGCCCTTGAGCGGCGCCTGCTCGCCGGTGAGCTCGCGCTTGCGGCCGTCCTGGCCCTGCGGCAGCGTGGCCGGCCTGGCGGCGATGGTGAAGTGGAAGGTGGAGCCGGTGCCCGGCCCGGCGCTTTCCACCCACATCGTGCCGCCCATCAGCTCGGCCAGCAGCTTGCTGATGGCCAGGCCCAGGCCGGTGCCGCCGTACTTGCGCGTGGTGCTGCTGTCGGCCTGGCTGAACTTCTGGAACAGCCGGCCCTTGCCTTGCTCGCTCAGGCCGATGCCGGTGTCGCGCACCGCGAAGTGCAGCATCTCGCCGTGCTCGCCCTGTTCAGGCGCCACGCTCAGCACCACCTCGCCGGCTTCGGTGAACTTGACCGCGTTGCTGAACAGGTTGAGCAGGATCTGCCGCAGCCGGGTGACGTCGCCGTCGATCACCGCTGGCACCTCGCCTTCGAACACGTAGGCGATGTCCAGGTGCTTCTCGGCGGCGCGGCCGGCGATCAGGTCCAGCGCCGATTCGACGCATTCGCGCAGGTCGAAGGGGTGGCGCTCGATGTCCATGCGCCCGGCTTCGATCTTGGAGAAGTCGAGGATGTCGTTGATGATCGTCAGCAGCGAATCGCCGCTGTCGCGGATGGTCGAAGCAAAGTCGCGCTGCTCGTCGTTCAGCGGCGTGTCCAGCAGCAGCCCGCTCATGCCGATGACGGCGTTCATCGGCGTGCGGATCTCATGGCTCATCGTCGCCAGGAACGCGCTCTTGGCCTCGTTGGCGGCTTCGGCCGCGGCGCGGGCTTCCTGCGTTTCCTTAAATAGGCGCGAGTTCTGGATGGCGATCACCGCCTGGTCGGCAAAGCTGTGCAGCAGCGTGATCTCGCGCTCGGTGAATCCTGGCAGTGCTGTCGTGCCCAGTCTCGGGAACCTTGTGACGTGGATCGCGCCGACCCCGCGATTGCGCCACAACATGGGCACGATGACGAAGGAGTAGTTCCCGTTCTTCTTTGCCAGTTCCCGCAGTCCAGTGGGCACGTTTTCATCGTCAAGGACGCTTGGATAGTGCAAGACCGCATTGCGCCGAATCGCGAGCCCCTGAACAGACTTGATCAACGGAACAGGGTAGTAGGCCGCCACGTCGCGCGCAGCTGCATTAGTAGCGCTGACATGCGATTCGAGTCTCACCATGCCGTCGTCGTCGACGACCGCGATGCCCGCGTCGGTCACGTCGAACAACTTCTGGCAGCTCCGAACGATCGCGTCGAAAACCGGACGCGCGTCGGAGACGGACTCGCCAATCACCCGAAGCACTTCCGCCGTGGCAGTCTGGCGCTCCAGCGCCTCCTTCGTCTCGTTGAACAACCGCACGTTCTCGATGGCGATCACTGCCTGGTCGGCGAAGGTCTGCAGCAGTTTGACTTGGTTGTCCGGGAAGCGGCCCGGCTCGGACCGGCAGACGATGATCGAGCCGATCACCTGGCCGTCCTTGAACATCGGCACCGAAAGGTTGCTGCGATAGCCGGCTGCGCGCGCAGCCTCGGCCAGCTGCGGCGCGTAACCCGACTCGGCCTCGATATCCTCTATCTGCACCGGGCCTCGCGCCAGCACCGCGCGCCCGGAAATTGACTCGTTGCTCGGCCGCATTGGGAAGCGCGCTCGCACCTGAGCGTCCACCTGCGCCGACACGCCGTCGTAGGCTACCAGGTGCACCAGCTGCCCGTCGAAGCGCGACACGGCACTGACCATCGCACCACAGAGCAGCTTGGCGCGCTCGGCGATGGCGTCGAACACCGGCTGCACGTCGTCGGGCGACTGGCTGATCACACGCAGCACGTCGGCGGTGGCGGTCTGCGTCTCCAACGCCTCCTTCGTCTCATTGAACAGCCGCGCGTTCTCAATCGCGATCAGCGCCTGGTCGCGGAACGATTCGGCCAGCGCGATCTCGGTGGCGGTGAAGGCGCCCGCCCGGGCGCGTCCCAAGGAGAGCACGCCAATGCATTCGTCTGCGCGCAGCAAGGGAAGCATCAGCGACGCGTTGACGCCGCCCGACTCGTGCACGCCGCGCTCGTATTCCGGCAGTTCGACGGCGGCCCAGTCGGGCAGGTGCAGCGCCTGCCTGTCCACCACCACGCGGGACGGGAAGTTCGCGCTGGGGTCCACGGGAATCGACTTGTCCGCCAGGTTCGCTATCAAGCCGTCCCTTCCGGCGCCCGCGGCAAGCCTCAGCCTCTCGCCGTCCAGGTGCAAGACGAAGGCCTTGTCGCAGCCGATCAACGACACGGCCGTGCTGACGATGGCATCGAACACCGGTTGCACGTCGGTGGGCGAGCTGCTGATCACGCGCAGCATGTCGGCGGTGGCGGTCTGGCGCTTCAGCGCCTCCTGCGTCTCGTTGAACAGCCTTGCGTTCTGGATCGCGATCACCGCCTGGTCGGCGAAGGCCTTGATCACGCGGCTTTCGTTGGCGCTGAACGGTCGCATGTCGAAGCGCAGCGCCGCCAGCGTGCCCACCACCTCGCCGCCGGAGACCATCGCCGCGCTCAGCATCGAGGCGTTGCAGCCGAGGATGCGTGTGGCTACGCGCAGGCTGTCCGGCACATCGGGGCCGTGCGCCAGGTCGGGCCAGTACGACGGCACGCCGGTGATCAGCTTGCCCGGCGCCGGGCGCGGGAACAGCTTGCGCAGCGCCTCGGCGTGCTCGCCACTGCCGGCGCGCCAGTGCAACCGGTCGTCACTGCCGCGCGCGCCGATCGCCAGCTCGGTGCCGGGCAGCAGGCGTTGCAGGCTGGCGCAGATGCTGTCGAACACCGGCTGCGCGTCGGCCATCGATTCGCCGACCACGCGCAGCACCTCGGCCGAAGTGGTCTGCAGTTCCAGTGCTTCCTTGGTCTCGTTGAACAGCCGGACGTTCTCGATCGCCACCACAGCCTGGTCGGCGAAGGTCTTTAGCAGCTGCAACATCCGCTCGGAGAACGGGCCGGTCTCGGCGCGGAACACCGCGATTGCGCCGACCACACGGCTGTCCTTCAGCATCGGCACCGCCAGACCGCTGCGATAGCCGGCGCGCTCTGCCGCGGCCTTGGCTTCGTAACCGGCATCGGCCAGCACGTCGGCGATCTGCACCGGCGCGCGGTCGCGTACGGCCCGCGCGTTGATTGAACCCGCACCCAAGCGCATCGGGAAGGCCGCACGCACCACGTCCAGCGCGTCGCTGCTGACGCCGTCCACGGCGGCCAGGTGCACCCACTCTCCATCGAAGCGGCTGACGCCGCTGACCACCGCGCCGCCCAGCACGCGCGCGCGCTCGGCGATGGCATCGAACACCGGCTGCACGTCAGTCGGCGACTCGCTGATGACCTTCAGGATCTGTGCGGTCGCGGTCTGCCGTTCCAGCGCCTCCTTGGTTTCGGCCACCAGCCGCGCGTTTTCCAGCGCCAGCCCCATGCTCGCCGCCACCGTGCTGAGCATGCGCACCGTGGCTTCGTCGAAGGCGTCCTCGCGCTCCAGGTTCACCAGGCGGATCGCCACGCGCAGCTTGTGGCCCACCATCACCGGCACGAACACGCTGGAGCGGCTGGGCACGGTGCCGGGCACGGTGCGGATGTTGTAGGCCTGTGCGGCCGCGCGGTCCTTCACCACCACCGGCTGGCCGGTCATCAGTTCGTCGACGATGCGGGCCTGCGAATCGCGCCTGAAGGGCGGAATCTGCAGCCGCTGGCCGCGCTCGACGGCATAGACGCTGTGGATGAATTCCGACTCTTCGTCGAGCAGGCTGATGCCGATGTCGTCCGTCTTGAACAGCTCGCGCAGCCGGTCGCCGACCACGTCGATGATGGCCTGGAAGCTCAGGTCCGCCGCCATGCCCTGCTGGATGCTGTTGATCACCGCCAGCTCGCTGGCACGCTGCTCGGTTTCCTTCAGCAGGCGCTGCGTGTCGTGGAAATTGCGCGCGTTGTCCAGCCCCACGCCCAGACTGGCCGCCACGGTCTGCAGCAGGCCCACTTCGGCCGCGCCGAAGGCGTTTTCCCGGGCGTGGTCGTTCAGCCCCAGCGTGCCGATGCGGCGCTCGCCCAGCATGATCGGCACCAGTGCGGTGGACTTCGCCAGCTGCTTGCCCTGCAGCGCGCGCATGCCCCAGGCGGCCATCTCGGCGTGGTTGTTGGCCACCACCGTATGGCCCAGCGCAAAGGCCTTGGCGATGCGGCCTTCGGGGTCGGGCCGCACCGGTTGCACCTTGACGCGTTGGCCGTGCAGCCGCACGTACAGGCCGTGGCTCAGGCCGGCGTCGGCATCCCACCAGAAGATCGACACGTCGCGCTCGGTGAAGACCTCGCTCAGCATTTCGCCCACCAGGTCGACCACGGCCTGGAAGTCCAGCTCGGCGGCAATGCCCTGCTGGATGCGGTTGATCAGCGCCAGCTCACCGGCACGCTGCTCGAGCTGCGCGGTGCGCTCGGCCACCTTGGCCTCCAGCCCTTCGCTGGCACGCAGGTTGGCCAGCGCCACCGCGGCTTGGGCAGCCAGCATCGCCAGCAGGTCGCGGTCGGCGTCGTGGAAGCGGCCGAACACGCCTTCGATGTCGGCATACAGGAAGCCCAGCACCTGGCGCTGCGCGATCAGCGGCGCCACCAGGCAGGAGCGCTGCGCCACGGCGTCGGCGCCGTCGGGCCCGTGGCGCAGGCGCGCCAGCCGAGTATGCCGCGCCTCGTCCAGCCACGGCCGGATGGCCTGCAGCAGCTCGGCCGCGTCCTCGCCCGGCGGCAGCAGCGAGCCGGCGATGCACAGCTCGTCGCCGTCGGTCAGCAGCAGCAGCACGCGCTCGGCGCCGCTCAGCTCGGTGGCTTCCTCGACCAGGAAGTCGTTCCACTCGACCGCGCTGTGCAGCTGGTTCAGACGCACGCCGGTGTCGACCAGGCGCTCGAAGGGCTCGCGCAGTTGCGTGTGCGCAGTCAGGTGGGCCAGATAGCGCGCCGGACGCAGCCGCTGGCGACGGCCTTCGGCCATCCAGGCGCGGATCAGGTCGCGGTGCGCCGGCACCTTGTTGAACCAGCTGCGGCGCAGGCCCTCGTCGCTGAGGCTGGCCACGCCGTCGAGCATCACCTGGTAGCTGCTGGCAAGCGCGCGCCGCGCCGCCGCAGCCTGGCCCGCGGCCTGCAGCGCGCGGGAGTGCCACCACCAGGCCGAGGCCGGCGTGAACATGCTGCCCAGCCCGGCATCGCCGCGCGCCTGCATCTGCTGCACCGCCTGTGCGGTGGCGGCCAGCGCTGCCGCCGGCTCGCCGCATTGCACCAGCAGGCTGCCCAGCTCGGTGAGGGCGACGACGCGCAACGTGGTGTCGCCGCGCGCTTCCGCCGCGGCCACCGCCGCTTCGAAGTGGCGGCGCGCGTCGGCCGTCTCGCCATGCAGCCGCGCGGCGCGGCCCAGCACCAGTTGCACGATGACGGTGAACCACGGGTCGTCGATCTGCGTGGCCGCGGCGGCGGCCTGGTTGGCATGCTGGCGCGCGCGCTCGGCATGGCCCAGCTGGCCTTCGATGACGGCGAGCATGCTGGCGAAGTAGCCCGACTGCTGGCGCAGCGCGTTCAGGCTTTCGGTGCTGGCCAGGTGGCCGCCGGGGTTGCGGGCGCGCGCATAAAGGCCGATCGAGCCGTAGGCCATGGCCAGGTTGCCCAGGCTGGCAGCCGCCCGCTCGGGCTGCCCGGCACTGAGGAAGGCGGCCAGCGATTCCTTCAGGCCCTGCAGTCGCAGCGCCATGTCGGCATGCTCGCGGTAGACCAGGTTGGCGGCCGCGCCGATGCCTGCGTTGTCGCCAGCGTCGCGAGCCAGTGCCAGGCTGGCCAGGCCGGCGCGCTCGCGCTCGCGCGCCTGGCCGAGCTGGTCGTGCGCAAAGGCCTGGGCCCACAGCGCACGCCCTTGCCAGACGCGGTCGCCCAGCGCTTCGAACAGCGCCGCCGACTGCTGCGCGCTGCGCAGCGCGGCGCGGTTGTCGTAATGGCGGAACTGAGCTTCACTCAGGCGGAACAGCGCTATTGCCTGCAGCCGCC
>Ga0105103_10000479_pt1 | contig 22619 bp, 20 predicted proteins | sample PPLLaktember2015_2_FD_79107 | JGI IMG/M metagenome (GOLD analysis project Ga0105103, IMG submission 79107) | Freshwater sediment microbial communities from Prairie Pothole Lake near Jamestown, North Dakota, USA - PPLs Lake P7 Core (6) Depth... | ecosystem: Environmental > Aquatic > Freshwater >...
CGTTCAGCGAAAACACACAAAACCTAATTTTGAATACGGATGAGCATCTGTGTCGGGCATTCCCCGCAAACAGGCTCATACGCTCCAGCGGCTTTATTCGCTCGCGTTCAGCTTCGGAACTTTCGCAAATGCGAAAGACCAAGCTTCCTCGCTTCTCGACGGTTCGCTAAAGGAATACCCGACGCCACGCTCTCGAGATTTATGTGGAATACCTTATATGGCGTTTCACTATTCAAAATCTGCCAGCATCTTGGCAGGAAGTGGAGCATCAAAATCATCCCGAACTATGATTTTGTCTTTCGCCAAACCAGCAGTGCGCTGACCTCGATGATTCTGAATAGGCACAAGTCGGGCAACAGGCTTTCCGGCCTTGGCAATAGTTATCTCCTAACCGCCTTGTGCCCACATGATAAGCATATAAAAGTTTGCTTTTGCTTCGCGGATATTTACTCGCATAACTTCCCAAGAAAAGAACTCTCAGAATTACTGAACCCTCACATTATCAACTATGGACTGAAATCCAGGGCTAAGTCAAGCAAAATCACCGACCGCAATTTGTCATCACATTCTCTTTACTTGTCAAAGAATCTAAGCAAAGAATAAAATGGAAGGCAACTTGTAAGCTTTTGTTACAAGTTCAAGACGAACCAAAGCATTTCTTGTCAAAATAGTAGTTGACAAAATAATCCTTAATTGTCATACTTGTCAACTAAGAGGAGAGAATTATGGTACAGAGACTAAAGCAACTCAGGCTAGCACGAAGATTGTCCCTTGAGGACCTTGCAGCCGAAATGGGCGGGATTGTAACGAAGCAGGCCCTTTCAAAATACGAGCTGGGGCAGGCGAGACCTTCACCTGTCGTATTGAACAGGCTGGCAGGGGCACTCAGGGTCAAGGCTGCATATCTCTGGAGTGAACCGACCATCGACTGCGAGTTTATTGCTTACAGAAAAGGGTCCGGTCTGGCAAAAGTTGAGCAGGAAAGGGTTGAGTCAGTAGTATGCCAGATGCTCGAAGACCGGGTCAGGCTGCAGCAGATGACCCATGGAATGAAAAAGGTAGACCTTCCCATCAAAGCAGCAAAGGTCAGTACACTCGATGACGTCGAGAATTATGCCAAGGAGTTACGAGACAAGTGGAGCCTCGGGTTGGGACCGATACCGACTGTTACGGGTATGCTGGAAGACCACCTTGTCCATGTCTTAGGGATAGAGGCGTCGTCGCGATTTGACGGAATTTCAGCGGTCGCTTATGACAGCGAAAAGAATGTCGCTGCTGCCGCTGTTGTTTCCCGCAAATCCTTGCCGGGAGAGAGGCAGAGGCTGAACTTAGCTCATGAGCTTGGTCACCTGGTCCTTGACGTGGAAGAGGACGTGGATGAAGAAAAAGCAGCTTTCCGTTTTGCAGGTGCCTTCCTGGCACCCGACGAATCTCTGTTCAGCGAGATTGGACAAAAGAGATCTCTTGTCCAATTCGCTGAGTTCTTTCTCTTGAAGCGAAAATATGGCATGAGCATTCAGTCTTTAGTATACAGGCTGCACGATCTTGGGATAATGTCAGACCAGTATTATAAACAATGGTGGATGACTATCAATAGGGAAGGATGGAAGAAGACCGAGCCTCTGGAATCGAAACCGGAAAAATCAGAATGGCTTAAGAAAACAGTACTTCGGGCCTTAAGTGAAGGCTTAATGACAAAAGGGGAGGCCATGAAAACATTAGGCGAACCGGTCGAGGTGCAGGAACCCATCACCCTTGTCGAACGTCAGGCGTTCCTGAAATTGCCTATTGAGGAACGCAGGAAGATAATGGCGAAACAGGCAAGAGAAATGGCAGCGGATTACAAAGCAGGGATAGTTGAAGACCTGGAAACCGGAGAAATCCTTGAGTATTAAGATAGCCTCGCGCGGCGATGTATGGCTGGTCAACTTCGATCCAACAATAGGTGCAGAAATGAATAAGACCCGTCCTGCCATTGTCGTGAACTCCGATTCGCTAGGGATATTGAAGGTAAATGTTGTTGTCCCTGTAACGGACTGGAAAGACTATTATGCAAAGAATCTATGGCACATAAAAATTATCAATGACGATGCAAATGGTCTTGACAAGGTGTCGGCAGCAGATGTGCTCCAAATTCGAAGCGTCTCTACTGAGAGACTAGTAAAAAAAGTCGGGAGGATTTCGTCTACCATGATGGAAGAGATCGTTGCGTCGATAGCAGCGGTTGTTGAGTATCAGTGATAGGCGCTGAAGGCGAGAATTTCGATATTGATTTTAGTCTTGAGAAAATAAATACGGCATTGTGGGTTTTACCTGAATATGAATGAAATGCAAGCAATGAACGGAATAGCGGATATAATTAAAAAGGAATGTTGCATTTTTATTGGAGCAGGGATCCCCAAAACGATTGGATTTCCTTTGTGGCATGAGTTAGCCCAAGAACTTATAGATTATGTTTGGAGTAAGAGGAAAGTTTTTGTTGATGAAGAACTTACTACGGTACTCACCTCGCGCACGGTTCCACGAAGACGCGGCAGCGTTGCGCCAGTGGGTTTCAACAACCTACTAATCCTGTTTAAGATATGACAAATTGTCACAGCTTTGCACAATTGCCTTGACTATTTTGCAAAGTGTTGCAAAAAAGACGAATTCGAGCATCCTCGGGAGTCCTCCCGGCTTCATTATGTAAAATAATACAACAACATGTTGACAGATATCCTTACATACGCTACATTTATTATGAGGAGGGCCTGCAAATGATATCCATTGGAAAGAGAATAAAAGATTTAAGAGAGGGATTGGGCATGAGCCAGCAGAAGCTGGCAGAAATGCTGGACGTTGCGAGGCCAACAATTTCTCAGATAGAAAGTGGAGACAGAAAGATCTGTGCGGATGAGATACTAAAGTTGTCTCAAGTATTTAATATATCTACAGATATACTCCTGGACATGAAGAAGTCCCCTGAAGTTGCGTTAGAGGAAGCTACAAAGGAATCAGAACAAAAGCCTTCGTTGAGAATCAACGTTCCTCAGAAAAACCTGAAAAAATTCAAGGAGGTTTTTCTTTATATCCTCAATAAGGTTGGGTCAAAACCCAATATTGGCGAAACAGTCGTCTACAAACTTCTCTATTTTATCGATTTTAATCATTATGAAAGGTATGAAGATCAGCTTATTGGCGCCACATACATTAAGAACAATTATGGACCTACACCGGTTGAGTTTACAAAGATCGTTAAAAGAATGATTGACGATCAGGAGATAGAGAGGGTTGAAAGCCGTTCTTTTGACTATCCGCAGACAAAATACTTGCCATTGAGAAGCCCGGATCTTAGCGTGCTCAGTGCGAATGAGCTGAAGACGATCGAAGATGTTTTAAATAGATTGTCCGAAATGAATGCGGTACAAATAAGTGAATATTCACACGGTGATGTTCCATGGCTTACAACTGAGGATGGAGCAAAGATCGAATATGAAACTGTTTTTTATAGAACTCCATCCTACTCTGTCACGGAAGCCTGTTGAAAACTTTTGCAAAGGTTTCTCGGCTACCAGAATTTGAAAAGGACCTAAAAAAGCTTAGTAAAAGATTCAAAACCCTGGAAGATGACCTTCAGATCTTCATTAATGCTCAGCTCAACCTTTTTCACAAATTAGGGATGGACAACGGAGGGATATTACAGATCCCAGGTCTGCACATAGAGGTAGGGAAGTTTTATAAAGCAAAGAAGTTTGCTTGTCGCTCCCTAAAGGGTTCAGGGGCTCAATCAGGTATCAGGGTCATCTATACATATTTTGAAGAAGAGGATCGTATTGAACTGATCGAGATTTACTACAAGGGAGACAAAGAAAACGAAGATAGGGAGAGGATCAAGAAAGCCTATCAGAGTGAGAGATAAAACTTATCCAACGCCGTTAAGTTCTGTAAGTCTTGAGAGCATGGCGTCGGGTTTTCCTTAAGCAAACCGTCGAGAGGCAAGGAAGCTTGGTCTTTTGCATAAGCAAAAGTTCCGAAGCCGAACGCGAGCGAATGAAGTCGCCGGAGCGTAATGAGAGTGTTTGCGAGGAATATCCCGACACAGATGCTCATCCTAATTGAATATTCTGGTTTAACCAATCAGCCATTTAACGATTCTTAATCACACCACACACGGTTCAACGAAGACGCGGCAGTTTGTTGCATCGAGGGTGGCGTATCCGCCGAAGGGGATGGTGAGCTTGTTCGTGACATGGCCGAATTGGAGGCCATAGATGGCGGGAATACCGAGGGGAGAAATTCTTTCTCTGATCACATCGAGGAGAGTAACCCCGAATTTGAAGTAGTTATCCCTTGAGAGGTACTCACATTTCGCGAAGGTGCCAAAAATTATACCCCTGGCTTGTTGGAGCTTGCCTGCCTGAATGAGATGTGTCAGGTACCTGTCAATGCGATGGGGTTTTTCATCGACATCTTCAAAGAAAAGTATCTTTCCCTTCGTGTCAATCTCATGCTCGGTACCAAGGCCGGCAACAACAACGGAAAGGCAGCCACCGGCAAGTTGACCTGTTGCGCTCCCAGGGCAGAGTGTGATGATTTTTTTGTTCCGAGGATTCTTAAACTCGGTAATATGCTCTGTCTCACTGAGAATATTGAAGAAATTTTTGATCTTATAGTGCGTTAAACCTTTCCCGAAATCTGAAGCCACCATAGGCCCGTAAAATGTGATGAGACCAGTAGCATTAAATATTGCAACTTGTAATGCTGTAATATCACTGTAACCAATAAAGATCTTGGGATTTTTTGCTATTAATGAGAAATCGATATACGGAAGGATTTGTGATGTACCACAGCCGCCTCGGGTGCAGATTATCGCCCGCACCGACTTGTCCCTAAACGCCGTATTAATGTCCTTGGCGCGAACCTTCTCTTTACCCGCAAATAACAGATGCTTGTCATTTGCGTGTTCGGCAGTAACGACCCGATAACCCAGGCGCTCTAAGGCCTCTACTCCACGCTCCTGATGGATGGTGGTCATTGATGGTGATGCAGGAGATACGACAGCAATTGTATCGCCAGGGGCAAGTCTTTTCGGTTTCAGGATGTTCATTGAAAAAAATTGTCAGCGCTTCCAGACAAATCCAAGAATAATGCCGAGGATGATCCAGACGGGTACAGATATAATAAGTGCCCACACAATACCGCTTACGTTTTTAAGAGAACTTTTTAGCTGGCGGGTCATGACAGCCCTCTCAACCTTTATCCGTAAATCCTCCAAATTGAATGGTTTGACAATATAGTCATAGGCGCCATTTTTAATTGCCTCAACAGCAGTTTCCAGGGTTGGATAACCTGTGATGAGAAAAAACAAAAATGTGTCATCCTTCGCCGTCAGCTCTTTTAAAAGCTCTATGCCGTTTATATCGGGCATCATAAGGTCAGAAATAACAATATCAAAGCTCTGGGGCACAAATTTCCTCAAAGCATCTTGTCCGTTCTCGGCCGTGACTACCTCAAATTTAAGATCAACAAAGAAGTCCAGGAGAAATTTTCGAATTAGTTCGTCATCATCAACGATGAGAATGCGTTTTGTTTCCATCTTGCCACCTCATTCAAAAGGTTTGAATCTTTTTTTGTGCCTCAGCCAGATCGTTAACCGAAATAAGATCATCCCGCGTCACATTGCTCTGTCTTCTTTTATTAATCGTCCGGGGGTAGATTTTATTTAATAGCTTACCCAATTAAATTTCTCCCATACTATCGAAATTATTGCAACAAAAATATTTAACAAATAACAGGCGAGGGGCAATGGGCTATAGGATGACCGATCAAATAGGAAAATCCTATCAATGGAAAGCTTGACTTTTGAATGTAGGGGCGATAAGAGAGAAGAAAAAAAGACAAAATAGGAGTGGATTATGCCTACCCAAATAAAGATTACCATCGGTGATGTGCAACTTAATGCAGAGCTTTCTGACACTGCCTGCGCCCAGGCCATTGCCCAGAGCCTGCCTATCGAAGCGAGGCCGAATACATGGGGTGATGAGTTCTATTTCACGATCCAGGTAAGCATGCCCCTCGATGAAACAGCTACAACCAGCGTTAAAGTTGGAGACATAGGCTTTTGGCCGCCCGGGAATGCGCTGGCTGTATTTTTCGGTCCAACTCCCATGAGCAGCGGACCAGAACCTGTGCCCGCAAGCGATGTCAACATGGTAGGAAAAATCATTGGCGATGCAACGAGCCTGAGGAAGGTGAAAGGAGCATCAATGATAAGGATTGATAGAAGCAGCGAAAAGTGAGAAGTGAAAAGTAAAATCCTGCTAAGTCATATGAGAATGGTGTCGGGTATTTCTTAAGCAAACCGTCGTGAAGCGAGAAAGCTTGGTCTTTTGCATAAGCAAAAGTTTTGAAGCTGAACGCGAGCGAAGGTCGCCGCTGGAGCGAGTGAGCGTGTTTGCGGGAAATAGCCCGACACAGATGCTCATCAAATTACTTCTTACTTCTTGCTTTTAACTTTTCACTGGTTTTCGGTCGCTTGTCCTTGCACGGCAGGTTTTTGTGAACAAGAGACTTCTTTTTTGTGCAATACAGCGCTATGAAAGTCCGACAGCTTCCTGAGCCATCTACACCTTCCTCTCCGGGTATTTCTGCATACTTACAAAGAAGGTCACAAAAATTGAAAAGATTTCCCTCCATCACCTGAAAAGCCCTTTCAAGGCTTTTGTAGCACCCTCAATGATCGAACTACTCCCACCTGCCACTGCCTCGCCTATCCCCAAAATTGAAACACCAAGTTTTTTTGCCAGACTAACTGAAAGACGTGTTGCGAAATTCTCCCGTATATTGAACCGGGGATTGTTGAGGTCACCCTCAAGAACGAAATCAAGGTTTATTTCATTATTATTGTTTTTTAAGAAGCTTAACACCATCGACCTCGGGACACCGAGAAAGGTACCTCCTATCCCACCAGAAAAGCTTAGCTGGAGATCCCTGATCACCATTGTCCCCGGGGCCCTGATATGGTTTTTAATAACACTTGTGTCCATATTCATATTGATAGATCCTCTTTCGATTCCCACATCCCCTTTCTTTTCAACGTATGGTCTTAATAACACAAGGTCTATGTTTTTCGTCACAGCCTTTACCTTCGTCTCTTCGTTAAGGAGATTCATTTTACCCATTGCATTGACGGTACTTTTTTGCTTACCGCCCGCAAGCCGGCATGACACCTCAAAGTCTGTCCATTGATCAGAGAAGGGATAGGCAATATCGTGAATATCTACCATGAGATTCTCAAATTTCATTATGACAGGACGAGCTAGGCTTCTGTCCTCGAAATCGACCTTTCCTCCCCTCAACGCAAGGGTTTTGACCTCAACAGGCGTTGCATCCTTTGGCTTCGCATCCTTCTGGAGTTCTTTCTTCCTCCCTTTTTGTTTGGGTTCTCCTGCTTTTTCTACAGGCAGCACAACCGGCAAAAGGAGGTTGCCCTTGGTATCGATAACCAGCTTAAAATAGGGCTGATCTACCTCAACCCTGGAAATAGTAAGTTTGTCCTCGAGGATGCTCATAAAATCGGCTTTTATAGTAACCGATTTGACATTGCCAACTATCCGGCCATCCCTGAGGAAATTTAGGTCTTCTATTATAACTTTTCCCCAGGAAATACTTACAGACCCTGCCTTCACGTTTTCTCCGAGAGTCTTCTCGATTTGGGCTTTAAGGAGTTGTCCGGACAACCCGGCAAGAATCAACACCACAACAACCAAACAGAGCGCTACAATGCCGGAAACAATGAGTCTTTTTCTTGTTTTATTGGATATGTTTACACTTTCTGAGTACATTACTTATACCAATTCGCCTTCATTCATATAACTTTGTTGCCTTCGTCGTCAGCTCCTCGACGTACTAATATGCACGCCTCCGTCGCATCCTCCTTGTCGCCTCGTTCTATTTTTGAATCCAAATTGGTATTACATCATTGCTGTGGCTTTTTCAATGACCTTAGTCGTGTTCTAAAAAAGCTTTGATCCTGGCTAAAAAAAACTTGGTGTCTTTGTGCAAATACTTGACTTACCAGATTGAATCCTTTTCTAAAAGCAACGGAAACAGGTCGCAAAGACGATGGGAAAAGCCTGACTCATTATCGTACCAGGCTATGATCTTAACCATCTTCCCTCCTATGACCTGGGTGCAGGTGAGATCAACTATGGATGAGTATGGGCTTCCTTCAAAGTCTGTTGAAACCAGGGACTCATCAATGCAATGCACTATGCCTTTTAAGGGGCCATCTGCGGCTGCCCTCAAGCTATTGTTTACTTCCTCTTTACTGGTCTTTTTAGACAAGGTAGCTACAAAATCAACCAGCGCAACCTTGGGTGTAGGCACACGTACAGAAATGCCCTTAAGCCTTCCGGCCAACTCTGGGATAGTCCTGTCGATAACTTCTATGGCGGCTGTAGTAGTAGGAATGATTGATTGAGTCATTGTTCTCGCTCTGCGCAAGTCATTGTAGGGACTATCAAGAAGAACCTGATTATTCGTATAACTGTGAACAGTAGTCATATACCCATAGAAGATACCGAAGGTATCATTCAGAATCTTTGTTATGGGGGCAAGACAATTTGCCGTGCATGAGCCCATGGAAACAACCTCATGATGTTTTTTCTTGTATTTCTTTGTATTTATACCGGGAATGATGGTGACGTCGGGATTATGTCCCGGCGCTGATATGATAACCTTTTGAGCCCCAGCAGTGATGTGCCGATACGCGGAGTCCCTATGGGTGAACATGCCCGTGCTTTCCAGAACAACATCTACAGCAAGGTTTTTCCAAGGCAGTTTTTCAGGATCGCCCTTTGAAAAAACAGGAATCTCCTTGCCATCCACAATTATAGAAGTGCCGGTACTTTCGACCCGCCCAGCCAGAGTTCCTTGAATTGAATCATACTTCAATAAGTGAGCCAGCATGCCGCTGTTGACGCGATCATTGATGGCTACAAAATTAAGTTCCGGTAGCGTTCTGCCTACTCTGAAGACAGATCTGCCAATCCTTCCAAATCCATTTATGGCGACTCTTACAGGCATACCATGCGAACCTTGTCGTACTTTTTTTCGTTGTCTTACAAAGGTTGATGTATAGGGATTAAGGCTATATCTTTGAAGGTGTTTATTGTTAAACCTTACTTCAACCTCGACCATAACCAATGAAGCCGCTGCTTTACAGCAACTTCATATAAGTATTCAATCACAACAGTAAATAAAAGCAGGTTCCGCCTAGCCTGTCAATACCCTTTTACAACTTGAATGCCTCTTCCCTGCCGGTATATTTCTTGCGTAATTTCACCTTCTCTATTTTGCCGGTGGGATTCCTTGGTACCTCGCCGAAAAAAATCTTTCTTGGTCTTTTATACTTCATGAGGCCTTCGCAATGCTTGAATATCTCTTCCTCGGTTAAGGTTTTTCCAGGGATTATATCGACGACCACCGCGACAATCTCACCGAGACGTTCGTCGGGCATCCCAATGGCTGCTACATCTTTCACCGACGGATGGGTATGGAGAAAATCCTCTACCTCCGCTGGAAAAACATTTTCGCCGCCCGAAATAATAACGTCTTTCTTGCGGTCCACGATCCAGATAAAGCCATCCTCATCTACCCGCACCATGTCGCCTGTAAAAAGCCATCCATCTCGCAAGGTTTTCGCAGTAGCCTCAGGATTTTTGTAATACTCCCTCATGACACCATTACCACGGACGCAGAGTTCGCCCGGCGTTCCCCGGGGAACGATATTGCCGTCATCATCAACAACCTTATACTCCCAGTTGAACCCGGGAAGTCCAATGGCTCCGATTTTATGCTCATTTCCGATACGGAGATCAACGCAGCCCGGACCTGTGGATTCGCTCAGGCCGAAGCTTGTATCATACTGCATGGTGGGAAAATACTTTCTCCAGTGCTTTACAAGTGCCGGTGGGATGGGTTGGGCTCCCATGTGGAGGAGTCGCCATTGGTCAATCTTATAGTCGGATAACTTTATCTCTCCTTTGTCCAGCTTGATAAGTATATCCTGAACCCATGGCACCAGACACCAGAGAACTGTTCCCCCTTCCTCGCTTATGGCCTCGAACACCCACTCAGGCGAGAAACCTTTGAGGATGACCGCTTTACTTCCGACAATGAAATGGCCGAACCAGTGCATCTTTGCGCCGGTGTGGTAGAGGGGAGGAATGAGGATGAACACATCATCTTTCGTCTGCCTGTGGTGTACATTTTCTACGATACAGGCGTTGGCCATGTTGTTGTGGGTAAGGAGGATCGGCTTAGGTTGACCTGTGGTGCCCGAGGTAAAGTATAGCCCGCATGGATCTTCGAAGGTGATCTCTGTGTTGAGGGGGGCTGAGTTGGCATTAGCCATAAGGAACTTAAATGATTCTGCAAAAGCAGGTGTGTTTTTTCCAACACAGATATAACTTGTCACAGTTGTCAGCCGGTCCTTCACTGACTCAACTCTCTGGGCAAAATCCTCATCAAAGACAAAAACAGTTGGCTCGGCAACTTCAGCACAGTACTTCATCTCTTCAGCGGTAAAACGGAAATTCAAGGGAACAACCCACGCCCCTGTTCGCACGATACCAAAATAGGCAATGAGCCAGTCAATAGAATTCTGCATCCAGTGGGCTACTCGATCCCCCTTCTTAACGCCTTTCCGATTAAGGATGTTTGAGAACGTGTTTGCCCTCTCATCAAACTCTTTCCATGTGATTTCTTTACGTGTTTTATCTGCTGCAACGCGTTCGACAAGAGCAATGTCATCGGGGTACATCCTTGCATTCCTTGACAGTATCTCGCCTATGTGGATCTGAATATCACTCATGTTTTCCCTCCTTGTTTTGTTTGAAGGTACTCCAAGCCCTTCTCCTTTAACCTTGTTCTCCCATACGTTTGCGTAATATCAGCACCAAGCATAGCAGAGAATTTTTTCGCAACATCTGCAACGACAGGCCCATACTCCGGGATATGAGTTTCTGAAAAGGTTCCCATAATAAACATTGAACCGATAAGGCTACCCTGGGAGTCGAATAAGGGGGAGGCAATGACATTAATACCGGGATTTAGTTCCCCCATGTCTACTGCATAGCCATCCTGACAACATCGTTCAATCTCCTCAGCCAATCTCTTTCGATTGAGCTTTGAAGCGTTCCCGTGAAAAAAGAGTTTGTCGAGGTGGAGAATCTTTTCTCGGTCAGCGTCAGGCAAAAAAGATACAATTGTTTTTCCATGGGCGCCATGAGTGATGCTGAAACGATGACCTATCCGTGTGGTTACCCCGACAGTCTGATCAGCCTCCTGTTTTGCCACGATAAAAACATTCTCATTATCAATAATGCCAAGGAGGGCTGTGCTGTGAGTCTGGTCGGCCAGTTTCTTCAGGTATGGACCTGCTATGGCTTCGTAATTCAAGTTGTCGAGCACCCTCCTCGACAGAGAGATGAGACCAAAACCAAGAGAATATGTTTTTCCTAAGGGATCCTTGTGCACAAGGCCATACTTCTGAAGTGTGTTTAGTATGGAATAACCTTTGCTTTTATGGATGCCAACACTTCTGCATATATCCGTAAGGCTCATCTTGAATGAGGGATTCCTCGCGAGACAGATCAGTATTCGGGAGGCCTGATCGACAGCAGGGACCACTCCGGTATATTTAGATTTTGTTTTTTCCTCTTTTTTTTCCAATCTAGACCCTCGTCCCTTCGTCCTTCACTGTTTTCACACCCCTGGTACAATGGCTTCATACTTACAGATCTGCGCACAGACCTCACATCCAACACACTGATCGGGATTTATGTAGACAGTCCCTTTCCTCTTATGCCCATTTTTGGTTTGACCGGCAGCTTCGCGCCAGCTTATGGCGGGACAGTTGATTTCAAGACACATCTTGCACCCACGACAGTTGTCAGTGGAGATGATGTAGGCAGGATGTTTGAACTTTTCCAGAGGCTTGGCACGGCGTAACAACATGCAGGGGGAGTTTATCGTTATTATAACCGACGCATCGTCTCTCGCCACCTCTTCCTTGACCACTTCCATGGTTTCCTGAATGTTGTATGGATCTACCTTCCTGATATGCCTGACGCCAACAGCCTTGACAAGCTCTTCATAGTTTACCATTGATGCCGGTTCTCCTTTTACTGTGAATCCGGTCCCTGCAGTCTCCTGCTGCCCTGTCATTGCAGTGATCCTGTTATCAAGGATGATAGTTGTCGAGTAACCCTTATTATAGACTGAATCCATGAGCGGGGCGATACCGGAATGGAGGAAGGTGGAATCTCCAAGGACAGCACATATCTTGCCAAGCCCCTCTTTTCCCAGGATCTTTCCTGCACCGTAAGCGCCACCAACGCCAGCGCCCATGCATGTTGAAGCATGCATAGCTGAGAGAGGTGGAGCAACAGCAAGTGCATAACAGCCGATGTCACCGAACACGTAAAGTCCTAGCTTCTTAAGGGCATAGAAAAGAGGCCTGTGAGAGCAACCGGCACAAAGATTTGGCGGCCTTCTCGGAAGGTCATCAGGTTTTACTCTTACCTTTGGTGCAATATATTTTTTTCCAGTCACTGTCTTACCGAGGGATTGCTCAACGATTGCAGGTGTCAATTCGCCGATAGCAGGAATGAGGTCCTTACCATGCCACACCTTGATGCCCATGGATTTGATTTCTGTTTCAAGAAAGGGGTCAAGCTCTTCTACAATAACGATCTTTTTCACTTTTTTTGCGAAATCAGCAATCATTTTCTTTGGAAGAGGCCAAATCATCCCGAGTTTCAAAAAGGAGTATTGAGGAAAGACTTCCCTCGTATAGAGATAAGAGGCCCCTGATGAAATGAACCCTATGGATGCATCATTGATCTCCATTGCATTGAATGGAAACTCTGTGTCAGCATATTCTGCAAGCTTTGCTGTCCTTTCTTCTATGGCAACTCGTTTGACGCGGGCATACATTGGGACCATAACATATTTCGGGGTATCTTTCTGATAGAGGCCTTTGGGAATGGTTGACTCTTTCCGGTCGCCTAATTCCACAGGGGAATCGCAGTGGGATACCCTTGTCTCGCCTCGTAAAAGGACCGGTGTATCGAACCGTTCGCTGATATCGAAGGCAATCTTCGTAAAATCCTTGCACTCCTGCGAGTCAGCAGGTTCAAGCATGGGTACCTTACCAAAACGTGTCCAGTTCCGACTATCCTGCTCATTTTGAGAGCTGTGCTGACCAGGATCATCGGCGACAACGATAACAAGGCCTCCCTTGACACCTGTGTAGGAAATGGTCATAAGCGGATCTGCAGCCACGTTGAGTCCCACGTGCTTCATGCAGGCAATAGCCCTGCCGCCGGCAAGAGACGCGCCATGGGCAACCTCAACCGCTACTTTTTCATTCGGCGACCATTCTGTATAGATCTCATTATATTTTGCAATTTCAGCAAGAATCTCGCTGCTTGGTGTTCCAGGATATGCGCATGCAACGTTTACACCTGCTTCCCATGCACCCCTGGCAATTGCCTCATTTCCCTGCAGTATCTTTTTCATATCCCCTCCTAGCTTTCTTAAACATTCTACATTACTATTGATGATCCTTCCACATACCGTCCTTTGAAGGTAAACTCCCGGTAAAGGTCCTTGGAACCAACATTGTTAGGCCTTTTTCGGCATTCACTTTGAGAACTTCTTTCGCTGTTAACCACTGAACGTTTTGCATAACTTTTCTCCTTCATAGTGTATTAGGGCACATGATGACATTAATTCATAAATGCCTGTGACCTTCATATGACAGCCAGATCATTACCCCCATGACATAAAAGATATTCTTTTGGATGACCTCTTTGATGATATGTTTTCCGATAACATCGCAGACTTATAAAGATAACTATTCTGCATATAGAACGTTATTCTATATATAGGCTATCATAACGAATACAACGCTTATTTGTCAATAGAAATTGAAACCTTCTTTTTTCTTCACGATTCTGTTTGAATATGGTATTTGTTCGGAAAGATGCCGGCTCACAATGATCACGATTAAAGATATCTCAATCCACGAGGTAGTCAGACCTCTCAGGATAACCTTTGCAACCGCCAAAGGCAGGATGAACGTGATGCGGAGTATAATCGTTCGTGTTACCCTTGCCGATGGTTCATCAGGCTCCGGTGAGTGTCCCACGAGTATCTCGTTGAGTAAAGAGACCATGCCTGTGATCAAGGGCGTGTTGAACGAACTAAGGCAACAGCTCCAAGGCATGTCCATTCAGGGCTATGAAACTGCCATTAGGCTATTCCGCAAAAAATACGCAGAATACCCCATGACTATCTCTGGCCTTGAAGTAGCCCTATTCAGGGCAAACCTGACCTGCAAAGGCATCACAGAGCGCGCATATTGGGGTGGTAAAACAAAAAAGGTTCAAACGGATTTAACGATTCCCTTTATACTTAATAAGGTTTTCCTCTTACGGTGGATGAATTATGGCCTCAGGAAAGGATTCACTACATACAAGCTCAAGGTGAGCGGGAACGTGGAACAGGATAAAGAGATACTATCGTTTGTCCATAATTGGCTGAGGGACTCATTAAAAGGTTTTACATTGCGTCTCGACGGAAACCAGGGGTACGATAAGAAAACCTTTCGGCATATTGTAGACTTCATTCAAAGACATGCATTCAACATTGAATTTTTTGAGCAACCTCTGGCAAAAGATGACTATCAGGGATTTAAGGAAATAAAAAAATTTACGCCCTTCCCAATCATCCTTGATGAAACTGTCATTACCGGATCAGATGCGCGGCGTGTCGCAGAACACGGCCTTGCCCACGGATTCAATATAAAAATGGCAAAGAGCGGCGTTATGGAATCTGCTGCCATTCTGGCCCTAGCAAGAAAACATGGTATGAAGCTCATGGTTGGCTGTATGACAGAGACCATGATCGGCTTGTCTGCTGCAATCAATCTCGCTGCAGGAACAGATGTCTTCGACTATATTGATCTCGACAGCGTCTTTTTTCTCTATCACAAAAATAGATTTGGAAATGTATCGCTCCAGGGAGATTGTTTTGTAATACAGCCATAGCCAATAAACTTTGCTATCCTAGTGTCCTGTCCCTAGCGCTTCCATACATAGTCATTGCGAGGAGCGTGAGCGACGTGGCAATCTTGCTGAGTTCCCTCGTTTTACTCGGGACAAGCCTTCGCTTTGCTCGGAATGACACATGTTAGATTATTTATGGGACAAAATACTAGAAAACATTTTGTGTCTAAATAAAAAAAAGAGGGGAAAGCTGCTTGCCTTCCCCTCTTTTGTAATCTTGATAATAAGGTTGTTTTGCTTTAAGTTGGTTTTACGGCCTCTCAAACCTATTCTCTATAACCTAGCGCCTTTGTCAGGATGTTGAGGCCCTCCAACTACTTGTCAGGAGGTCCACCCGGTTTACCATGAGGTCTGCCTCCGCCAGGTCCTCCAACCACTTTAGACTGAGGTCCAGGTCCACCTACTTTGCCCTGTGGTCCATACACTTTAGGGTGAGGTCCGCCTCCACCGGGACCACCTGGCTTACCCTGCGGGCCACCAACTTTTGGGCCGCCTGGTTTACCATACGGTCCAGGTCCACCTGGCTTTCCCGGAGGTCCTCCATACCCTGGTCCACCCGATTTACCATGCGGTCCTCGAGGCCCTCCAACCACTGGCTTCCCATAAGGTCCTCTATGGCCAGGATGGCCTGGTGGTGGTCTATGAAACTCTTGCCCTGCCCAATGACGCCTGGAATGGTCCCTGTACCAACCATGGTTATGCCAGTAGCGATTGCGTTCCCAACCCCTCCAATTACGATGGAAGTCGTGGTAATGGATTCTACGATAACCTTGCGGCATATTGAGGATATAATCAGGTGGAACCACCACGATTGGCGCCGGGACGAGGCCTATCTCGATAGGAGCCCAGGGGTCGCTGTAAGAGACGGCCCTAAACCAATGACCCCCGTGATGACGATACCAATAGCCTCCATGAAAATAGAGACCCACTGTGCCGGGGACCATATAAACATAGTCTGGTCCACTGGGAACTACTACAAGTTCGGGTGGTGCTGAAAATGCGAAGGGCGGTGGAACGCCGATGTTAATGCCAACCTGTACCTGTGCTATCGCCGTGACAGGTAAAACACTTACAACCAACAAAAAGACTGTTCCAAAAAGTAGCTTTTTCACTTTACTCCTCCTTTAGCCTTTTTTTATTTTTTTCCGCAACAAACACAGTTTAATAAAAGGCTTGTCGATATAAGAGTTTTCTAAGCAATTTTTGTACCGAATATTTTGCCCCCCCCCAAATACATTGAAATCATAAATCGAATAACTTTTTTAACACAGACAGGATAACACTTTTGTCGTTTTTTGAAAAGGCATTCGACCAAAATGTCATAGATTAGCTTCCTGTCCCTCGAAGTATTATTCATCTCTGTGGTGCTGAGCCCTTTCCAAACAACAGCTCACTGGGAGGCCTCGTTTTTTTGATTGTGCATATTGTTTGTGTCTGCTAATATATGAAAAACCAAAGGATAATGGCTATCCAAAGCTTTTACTGAATAACCCTTAACCACTTACCCAGGATCCGCATGGACAGATGTTGTCGTAAGAAGGAGTAAGACTGATGAAACCCACGAACCAACTGGTAAACCCCATGTTGACTGATTTTTATCAAATCACCATGGCGTACGCTTATTGGAAGGCAGGCGTTCACGAAGAAGAGGCTGTTTTTGAGCTTTTCTTCCGTAAGAATCCATTTGCGGGAGAATTTGCAATTTACGCCGGTCTCGAAGAGAAGCTCCGGCTGCTTGAGCATTTCCATTTTACCGAAGACCATATTGCTTATCTCGCAGAGCAGATGCCGCAAGCCGAAAAAGATTTTTTTGACTGGCTGAAAAGCGTGGACTGTTCTAAAATGAAGATCTATGCGTTGAAAGAAGGGACGATTGCCTATCCTCGCGTTCCACTTATGAGAGTTCAAGGACCGATAGCAATAGGGCAAATGTTTGAAACAGCTGCGCTAACACTGACCAATTATCCAAGTTTGATGACAACAAACTCAGCCAAATATCGTTTGACGGTAGGGTTTGAAAAAGGCTTGATTGAGTTCGGTTTACGGAGGGCCCAAGGCCCTGATGGAGGGGTTTCAGCCTCCCGTTACAGCTACATGGGTGGGTTTGACGGGACAAGCAATGTTCTTGCAGGTTATCTTTTCGATGTACCAATTCGGGGGACCCATGCCCATTCCTATGTGCAGTCATTCACAGGTATTGCGGATTTGAAGGATCATTCCCTTGTTGGAGCTGGCGGCAAAGACCATGATTTTGTTAAAATCATTTTGGAAATCCGGGGGCAATTGGGTTTCAATCACACCAATGAGGGAGAACTTGCATCCTTTATTGCCTATGCCCAGGCCTTTCCCAGAGGTTTTATGGCCCTCGTAGATACCTATGATACCTTGAAATCAGGAGTTCCCAACTTTATTTGTGTTGCCCTTGCTCTTTTTAAAATAGGATACAAACCTATTGGAGTGAGGTTGGACTCCGGGGACCTTTCTTACCTCTCAAAAGGAACAAGGAGAATGCTCATTGCAGTAGGTGACAGGACCGATCCAAATCTCTCAAAATGCACAATTCTGGCTAGTAACGAGATTAACAGGGCAGTCCTGACTTCGCTCGGACTGCAGGGCCATGAAATAGACGTCTTTGGCATCGGCACTCATCTTGTTACATGCGATGACCAGCCTGCAATGGGATGCGTTTACAAACTTGTTGAAGCAAGGGGCATCCCTCGTATAAAGCTTTCCCAGGATTTGGGTAAAATGACCATTCCAGGGAAGAAAGAGGCGTACCGCCTTTTCAGCGAAGACGGTTATAGCCTTCTTGATCTGATGATAAAGGTCGGGGACAAGCCGCCGGAGCCGGGAAAACGGGTATTGTGCCACCATCCCTTTGACCACATCAAACGTGTATATGTCAGTCCCTCCAAGGTTGTGCCGCTCCATCACTGCGTCTGGGATGGAAAGAGGTTTTATCCTGAGATTACATTGAAGGAGTCGAGGGAATATGTCTTGAATCAGCTCAAGAGCACAAGGGCGGACCATTTGAGGGATATCAACCCAACCCCCTACAAGGTGTCGGTAAGCGAGGAACTTTACAAGTACGTTTACAATCTCTGGACAAAAGAATCTCCCGTGACGGAACTGAAGTAATCCCGAATTTTCCATTAGGCTGAGCATCTGTGTCGGGCGTTCCCCGCAAACACGCTCATTACGCTCCGGCGGCTCATATTACTTGGGCTTGCGTCGCCCCCTCCACGAACAAAGTCCGTGGAGCCACCCCGTCTCGCCCACGGTGTGGGCTAGTTCATACTCGCGTAAAGCTTGGAACTTTTGCTTATGCAAAAGACCGAGCTTCCTCGTCTCACAACGGTTTGCTCAAGGAAAGCCCGACACGATGTTTTAAAACTTATTTGGGATAATATCTTTTGGATACTGTGCTGTATGAATAAAATGAGTTTTACGAAGTCTTGTCTAAAACAGTGACGCCAAGCTCGCCCTGGGAAAGACGCACTGCCAGTTCATCCCCGTGAGTAACCTGATTTGAGTTGATAACAACCTCACCGGTTTCCTTTTTAAGTGTTATACTATACCCCCTTTTGAGAATATCCTCTGGATTGAGGTCTGTTAGCCTCTGGGCAAGGGATTTGACCTGGGTTTTTCTTGCTGTGAAATATGTTGAGAATCCATGAATAAGGTTGTTGAGCAGTTCGTCGAGGTACATCCTATGAGAGACAAATAGTTCCTTTCTCTCTTTAAGTTCCATTACTTGCTGGTAGAGGGCAAGCCTGCACCTTTCAAGCGTAGTCCTCATATCCTGCACAAGCTGTGACTGAAGGCCTTCTATGCCTGCGAGGAAATCTGACTTCGCCCGAATAACCATGTCTGCCGCTGCGGTGGGAGTTGGTGCCCGCACATCAGCCACGAAATCGGCAATAGTAAAATCGATCTCGTGACCCACACCGGAGACCACCGGTAACCGGGATGTATATATGGCTCGTGCTACCATCTCATCATTGAAGGGTGCAAGATCTTCCAGGGATCCGCCACCTCTCCCCACGATAATGACATCCACACTTTTTGTTTTATTGAAGTATTCAATTCCCTCCACGATCTCATATGCCGCCTCTTCCCCCTGTACCCGCACGGGATAGATGAGGACTGACATATTTTCGAATTTCTTAGAGATGATCTTCAACATATCCCTAATTGCAGCACCAGCAGGGGAGGTGACAATGCCAATAGATCGCGGGAGTACGGGTAATGGTTTTTTCTTTTCTGGTTCAAAGAGGCCTTCTTTTAGGAGTTTTTCCTTGAGCATCTGGAACTTCAATTGCAAAATCCCAAGGCCCCTGGGTTCAATGGCGTTCACAATAAGCTGGTATTCACCCCTGCGCTCGTAAACATCTACCCGGCCACGGCAGATTACAGCCACTCCATCTCCAATCGTACCCTCGGGGTACCTCCCCTGATAATTGAAAAAGACCGCTTTGAGCATGGATGTGGTATCTTTGAGAGTGAAGTAAAGATGGCCGGACGGGTAGGGCTTAAAATTGGAAATCTCACCTTCTACAAGGACATCCCTAAATTGGCTACCAATAACGTGCTTAATCTCTGATGTCAATTCGGAGACGGTGTAGATGGAGAATTCGTCAAGTATCATGAAGCTGGGCTACAGCTGATGGGCTTCATTTTTTGAAATAGTCCTTCACTACCTTTATGGCGCAGTACTCACCGCACATGCTGCAAACATCATCCTTGAGTTTTCGTTCTTTGCGGTAATCGATAATCTTGGCGGGATCTATTGCACATTTGATTTGCCCCTTCCAGTCCAGCGCCTTTCTGTATGTTGACATGGTTTTGTCGAGCTTCAAAGCTCTAGGGTTTCCGCGGGCCACATCGGCTGCATGAGCAGCTATCTTGCAGACCATTACTCCGTCACGAACGTCCTGAGGGGAAGGGAGCCCAAGGTGCTCGGAAGGAGTGACGTAGCAGAGAAAATCAGCTCCGTAGTATCCGGCGAGGGCGCCTCCGATGGCTGATGTTATATGGTCGTACCCGGGAGCGATATCAGTAACAATTGGGCCAAGCACATAGAACGGTGCTTCATTACAGAGTTTTTTTTGTAAAAGAATGTTTGTCTCGATAAGGTTCAGAGGCACATGCCCAGGTCCTTCGATCATAACCTGTACTCCCTGATCGATCGCCTCCTGGCAGAGCTCACCAAGGGTAATGAGTTCTTCAATCTGTCCCCTGTCAGTCGCATCTGCAATTGAGCCAGGACGGAGTCCGTCACCCAGGCTCAAGGTCATATCATACTTTTTCGCTATCTTCACCAGTCTACCATACTGCTCAAAAAGGGGGTTCTCTTTTTTGTTTACTACCATCCAAGTTGCGAGAAACGCACCGCCCCTGCTCACAATGTCTGTAGTTCGACCCTGTTTTTTCAGCCTTTCGAGCGATCTCTGGGTAACTCCGCAGTGGACGGTTATAAAGTCCACGCCATCCTGGCCCTGACTCTCTATGACATCAAACAATTCATCGGGATCCAGCTTCGTAATAGTCTTTCGTTTCTTCACAGTCTCAACAGCGGCTTGATAAATGGGGACGGTGCCAATAGGAAGGCCTGCATGTTCAATGATGAGTTTTCGAATGGCATTGAGGTCGCCACCAATGCTCAGGTCCATCACGGTATCAGCGCCGGCTTCTCGTGCATTTTTCAGTTTTTCAAGTTCTTCATCGACATCGATCCTTTCGGGGGACGTTCCAAGGTTGGCATTTACCTTGACGCTCAACCCTTTTCCTACGCCCTTGGGAGTGAACCTTTTGTGTCTGTTGTTAGCGAGTACTGCCACTTTGCCATCTGCAATATTACGACGCAGCTCCTCGGCATCGATACCTTCCGAACGGGCAACCGCCTTCATAGCCTGGGTTATTTTGCCTTCTTTCGCTGCAACCAGTTGATTCGTCATCGTGCAATCATCTCCATCTTTTTTAAGAGTTCAAGTGGGCTCCGTGCGAAAAGCCTGATCATCGGCTCCTTGCCGATGTCTCCTTCATCATAGATTATATCTGGGGGATTGTCCATATACTTGATGTTTTTTCCCATGAGAATATCAAGGTCCTGTCTCTCCTTTTTTCTGGCCCCTGACGATTTCTCACGTCTGTCAAACAAAAGAACCATGAGGCCCTTTTCACGGGCTTTTTTGATCATGGCCTTATCGTACCGAACATTTGCACATGACCTCATTGAGGGAACATAGTGCATGTAATTAAGAATAAGTCGCGCCACGTGTGAGGAAGCGCCAAACTGCGGGTCTCCCTTGAAGCATACCTTGCCCTTGTGATGTCCTATCCTTCCTGGAAAAGCGGCCACGTCCTCTATTCCTTTTGCCCCTTCCAGGGCATACCCGATATTCATCTGAACTTCAGGGATACAGTCAACCAGATTGAGCAGGCAAAGGCGCTCTTTTGCCTCCCTCATTGCCTGAATAACCTTCCAGCGCTCAGCAAGCAGATTATTGAGAAGACCGGAAGACGTATAAAAATATCCATCTTCACTGACCTGATAGCACTCCTTGACCAGATTATCCATCATACCTTCTGAGGCCAAGAACGCCTCCTTCATTGAATATCCATGAACGAGAAAGGACATGAGAAGTGATGAGAATATACAACCTGTGCCATGGATTACCCTATCAATGCGTTTTCTTTTCCATGTCGTGCAGGAAGAGCCGTCAAAAAGGAGATCGATTGGCTCTCCCTTGAGATGTCCGCCTTTTACAACAACTGCCTGGGGACCGGTTGCAGCCAATGACCGTGCGCACGCTTCCATGTCTTTGATGGTTCTCACTTTATCACCAATTATGCATGAGGCTTCATCAAGGTTTGGTGTTATGACGGTTGCTTTTGAAAAAACTAATTTTATGAGACTTTTTAAGCCTTTATCGCTCAAAAGCTTTGCTCCGTTTTTTGCTGTGAGGACAGGATCTACCACGACCGGTATTTCCGGGTATTCAGGGAGATAGGCCGACAGGGCCTCAACGTATTGCTCATTCCATAAAACACCCACCTTGACTCCACTCACATGCATCTCTTCCTGCATTGATAGCATCGCTTGAAATGCAACATAAGGCATGGGATATACATCCTGAACCCCGTATGGACTTTGTACAACAATGGATGTGGGTACAGCAATACCATGGAGACCGAGGGAAAAAAAGGTATCGAGGTCTCGTGAGATACCCGCCCCAGAGGAAGGATCAAACCCGGCAATGGTAAGGACGCATTTCATTGGGCACCTGTTGATATTCTGTAAGAATATAGCACATTTTGGGACCAAGAGGTATCAAAAACAGGTAACTGTTCCTGGGGCTTGCGTCGCCCCCTCTATCCCGCCCAAGCGGGACCGAGCCTCCCCCTCTCGCTCGCTGTGCGAGCTAGATAATCCCTTTTCCCTCTAATCCTTTAATCCAGGCAAGTTCCCTAATGTCTCGACAATAATGTCGATGAAAAATA
>Ga0105103_10000481_pt1 | contig 22591 bp, 22 predicted proteins | sample PPLLaktember2015_2_FD_79107 | JGI IMG/M metagenome (GOLD analysis project Ga0105103, IMG submission 79107) | Freshwater sediment microbial communities from Prairie Pothole Lake near Jamestown, North Dakota, USA - PPLs Lake P7 Core (6) Depth... | ecosystem: Environmental > Aquatic > Freshwater >...
CCACAACATCGGCGAGGCGGCCCTCATGATCCGCCACGGCATGGTCGATGCCATGCTTGCCGGTGGGGCCGAGATGGCGACGACCCCGGTCGGGCTCGGCGGTTTTGCCGCCGCTAAGGCCCTGTCGACCCGCAATGACGCCCCCCAACTTGCCAGCCGCCCCTTCGATCGCGACCGCGATGGCTTCGTTCTGAGCGATGGCGCCGGCGTCATCATGCTCGAAGAGTACGAGATGGCCAGGGCACGCGGGGCCCATATCTACGCGGAATTGGTTGGCTTCGGCATGAACTCCGACGCCTACCATATGACCGCGCCCTCGGAGAATGGCGAAGGCGCCGCCGAGTGCATGCGACTGGCCCTGGAGATGGCCGGTCTGAATCCCGAGAACGTGGACTACATCAACGCCCACGGTACCTCGACCCCCGCTGGTGATATTGCCGAGACCAAGGGCATCAAGCGGGCCTTTGGTCAATACGCCACCAAGGTGGCCGTCAGCTCCACCAAGTCCATGACGGGTCATATGCTTGGCGCTGCTGGCGGGGCCGAGGCCATCTTCACCCTCCTTGCCATGCGTGACCAGGTGGCACCACCCACCATCAACTACGATACGCCGGATCCCGAGTGCGACCTGGACTATGTGCCCAACATCGCCCGTCCCATGAAGATGGATGTGGCGGTCAGCAACTCCTTTGGTTTTGGCGGCACCAACGGTTCCCTTGTCTTCCGGCGGATCTGATGCGCTCCGTGCCGGGCTGACCGGGCGCTGACGGCGCTGGTCCGGGCTCCTCCGGGGCGCAGACCGGTCATGGGCGCGGCAAGGCAGGAGCGGATGATAGCCCAGACCCTCATCAATGGCCTTCCATCCAAACGGATCCGGGTCACTGATCGCGGTCTTCACTACGGCGATGGCCTCTTTGAGACCATTGCCTTGCGCCATGGCCACCCCTGCCTCTGGTCCGCCCATCTGGCCCGGCTGAGGCGGGGGGCGGAACGTCTTCGCATCCCCTGTCCCCCGGGTTCGCTGCTCCTTGATGAATGCCGCCGGGTCGGCGATGGTCAGGACCGAGCCGTGGTCAAACTTCTGCTGACCCGTGGTAGCGGTGGTCGTGGCTACCGCCCCCCCGCCGTGCCCAAGCCGGTTCGCATCCTTCAGCGTCATCCCTGGCCTGAGTATCCCGCCGACTGGTCCCGGAAGGGTGTCCTGGTCGGGTTTTGCGAGACCCGGCTAGCCAGCCAGCCGGGGCTGGCTGGACTCAAGCACCTTAACCGTCTGGAGCAGGTTCTGGCCCGCTCCGAGTGGGATGACCCAGAGCAGGCCGAGGGCCTCATGCTGGATGGCCAGGGCCGGGTCATCGGCGGCACCATGACCAACCTGTTCGCTTTTGCCAGGGGCCGGCTGTTGACGCCTCCCCTGGATGCTTGTGGTATCGCCGGCACGGCGCGGGAACTGGTCCTGGCAAGGGGGAAGGAATTCGGCCTGGAGGTGGTGGAAGTGCCTCTGGAACCGGTGGAAGTCCTGGCGGCGGACGGTCTCTTTCTGACCAACGCCCTCATCGGCGCCTGGCCGGTGCGGCGCCTCGGCACCCGGCAATACCCAGTTCAGGACCTGCCGCTTGCCTTCCTGGCCTGGCTGAGGATGGCGGTTCACCAACCGGAAGGGGAGGGGGCATGATCAGACGCGTCCTCTTGATCCTGATCCTCGCCATTGGCACCGCCGGTCTGGGCCTATGGCTCCAGTACACCGCCTTCAAGGAGCAGCCCCTGGCCCGGCCTGCCACCGCCGAGGCGGATCAGTCCCTCCTGTTCGAGGTGCCTCCCGGCATGTCCCTGCGTGCCCTGGCCACCGAGCTGACGGCCCTCGGGGCCCTGGCCCATCCCTATTATTTCCTCGCCCTGGCCCATCTCAACGGCGACGCGGCGCGGGTCAAGGCCGGGGAGTATGAGATTCCACCCGGCATGACGCCCCCCGAGCTTCTGGAAAGACTGGTCAGGAACCAGGTGGTGCAGCGCTCCATTACCCTCATCGAGGGCTGGACCACGGCCCAGCTCCTGGCGGCCCTGTCCAAGGACGACCGCCTGGTCCACAAGTTGGAGGGGCGGTCTCCCGAGTACCTGATGGCCTCACTGGGCCAGCCCGACCTGCATCCCGAGGGCCGATTCTTCCCGGATACCTACCTTTTCACCAAGGGCACCAGCGACCTGGATATCTTGCGGCGAGCCTTCCAAGCCATGGAAATGGTCCTGGCCGAGGAGTGGCGGGACCGGGCCCCTGGCCTGCCCCTAGAGACCCCGGATCAGGCCTTGATCCTGGCCTCCATCATCGAGAAGGAGACGGGACAGGTCGGTGAGCGCCCAGCCATCGCCGGTGTCTTTACCCGCCGCCTTCGGCTGGGCATGCGGCTTCAAACCGATCCCACGGTTATCTATGGCCTTGGCGCCGCCTTTGACGGCAATCTGCGCCGCAGGGACCTGGCCACCGATACGCCCTACAATACCTACCAGCGTCACGGCTTGCCGCCGACGCCCATCGCCCTGCCGGGCCGGGCCGCCATTAGGGCCGCCCTCCATCCGGAGGAGGGCGATAGCCTCTATTTCGTCGCCAAGGGCGACGGTAGCCACTGGTTTTCAGCCACCCTGGAGGAACACAACCGGGCGGTGCGGCGTTACCAGCTTGGTCAAGCCCCGGATCGGAGGGTGGTGGAGGATCCATAATGGCACCAGGTAAATTTATCACCCTGGAGGGTATAGAGGGCGCAGGCAAATCAACTCAGTTGGGCCTGGTTCGCGCCAGTCTGGAGCACCTGGGCCTGTCGCCGGTCATGACGCGGGAACCCGGTGGTGCCCCCATCGCCGAGCGCCTGCGCCGGGTCCTGCTCGATCCTGCTTGCCAGGGCATGGCCGCGGACGCCGAACTCCTGCTCATGTTCGCCGCCCGCGCCGAGCATATCGCCAAGACCATCAGGCCGGCCCTTGTCCGGGGGGATTGGGTAGTCTGTGACCGCTTCACTGATGCCACCTATGCTTATCAGGGGGGCGGGCGTGGATTGGATCCGGCGCGGATTGCCATCCTGGAGGCCTTTGTCCAGGGCAGTTTGCGCCCGGACCTGACCTTGCTCTTCGATTTGCCGGTGGCCCTGGGGTTGGAACGGGCCGGAAAGCGCTCCCGGCCGGATCGTTTCGAGGCCGAAACCGCGTCCTTCTTCGAGGGGACCCGGGCAGCCTATCTGGCTCGTGCCCGATCCGAGCCCGGCCGGATCCGGGTGATCGACGCCAGCGCCCCTCTCCCGGCGGTGAGTTTGGCAGTCGCCGCCGAAATCAGCGCCTTTGGCGCTGCCTGGCGGGCTCCCCGGCCATGACGGCCCTGGCGACGGATGAATCGCTGCCCCCCTGGCTCCAGGAGCCCTGGGCGGCTATACAAGGTGCCCGCCAGGCCCGACGCTTCCCCCATGCCCTGCTGCTGACCGGCCCCGCCGGCGTTGGCAAGCGCCGCCTGCTCAAAGCCCTGGGCCGCGCACTGCTCTGTTCGACGCCTAACGCGGCGGGCTTCGGCTGCGGCCAGTGCGCCAATTGCCGGCTGCTGGCCGCCGGCACCCACCCGGACCTGGTAACCGTGGGTCCGGACGAGGCGGGCAAGTCAGGTGAGATCAAGGTCGATGCCATCCGCGCCCTGGCCAGCGCCGAGGGCTTGACCGCTCATCGCGGCGGTTGGAAGCTGATTTTCATCGATCCGGCGCATCGCATGAATCCTTCCGCCGCCAACGCCCTGCTCAAGACCCTGGAGGAGCCGGCGCCCGGCACTCTTATCTGCCTGGTGACGGAACAGCCGAGCCGGCTGCCCGCCACCATTCGCAGCCGCTGCCAGACCCTGCGTCTGCCCGTGCCCTCCGAGGACCTGGCCCTGGCCTGGCTGGAGCCCCGGGTCAAGGGGACCCCCGCGGCGATGCTGCTCCATTTGGCCCACGGCGCCCCCTTGCGCGCTCTCGAACTGGCGGACCCGGAACGACTCGCCCTGCGCGAGCGTCTCTTCACCGGCTTAATGGAGGTGGCCCAGGGCCGGCGTGATCCAGTCACCGAAGCGGCGGCTTGGAACCAGGCCGAGCCCGGCCTATTATTGGATTGGTTGGGCGGTTGGCTCAGCGATTTGTTGCGTTTGACAAGTGGCCAGAGCCAGCCGCGTCTGATCAATCCCGATAAAGCAACAGAACTGGCGATCCTGGCGGCGCGGCTTGACCCGGCGGCCTGCCACCGCTTTCTGCGCCAGGTCTGGAAGGTGGGGGCCAGCGACCTGTCGAATCTCAATCGTTTGCTGCTCCAGGAAACCTGGCTTCTGGAATGCGCCCGTCTTTTCGGGCCTGGGGCGGATCGTGATGCCCGCGGAGGAGATTGAAATGGAACCGGCTGCCATGGGCGCCCGCCAGCGCATCCTGAACTTTGCCATCAGCGACAGGGGCGCTCTCTATGCCGCCTATATGCCTTTCATCGAGAACGGCGGCATCTTCATCACCAATAGCCGGCGTTACGAGATTGGGGACGATATCTTCCTGGTCCTCAAGCTGATGGATGAAGCCGAGAGCCTGCCCATCGCCGGCAAGGTGGTCTGGGTCACACCGCCGGGCGCCGAGGGCAATCGTGCCATCGGCATCGGCATTCAGTTCGGTAACCAGGACAAAGGCGCCGTCAGTCGCAAGATCGAGGCCTATCTCGCCAGCATGCCGGAGTTGGATCGCTCCACCCACACCATGTAATTGCTCGATTTCCCTCCCTAACCTGCCATCGCCGGTGGCCTGGGCAAGGCCAGGGCCCGCACTGGAACGAGGTATTCTCCATGCTCGTCGATTCCCATTGCCATCTCGACCGGGTCAGCCTCAAACCCTATGACAAGGACTTTGGCCGATTCATGTCGGAGACCTTGGCGAGCGGAGTCGGGCATATGCTCTGCGTCTCCATCGACCTGGAGCATTACCCCAAGATGCGTGCCTTGGTAGAACCCTACCCCCAAGTATCCGTCTCGGTGGGTGTTCATCCCAACGAGGTCAATCGCCGCGAGCCGGCGCCGGATGCATTGGTGGCACTGGCGGCGGATTCGCGCAATGTCGCCATCGGCGAGACGGGGCTGGATTATTATCGCGGCGAGGGAGATTTAACCTGGCAGCGCCAGCGCTTCCGCAACCACATTGCCGCCGCCAAGGCGTGCGGCAAGCCCTTGATCGTCCATACCCGCGAGGCGCGAGCGGATACCATCCGCATCCTGCGCGAAGAAGGGGCCACAGAGGTCGGTGGCGTGCTCCATTGCTTCACCGAGGACTGGGACATGGCCAGCCAGGCCCTGGACCTGGGCTTTTACATCAGCTTTTCCGGCATCATTACCTTCGCGGGCGCGGAGGATTTGCGGCAGGTCGCTTGCCGCGTGCCCCTGGACCGGATTCTCATTGAGACGGATAGCCCCTATCTGACTCCGGTGCCCCATCGGGGTCGTCCCAACGAGCCCAGGTTCGTTGCCCATGTCGCCGAGTGTATCGCGGGTCTGCGAGGGATGGAGATGGATGATCTGGTCTTCGTCACTGGCGAAAATTTCCACCGCCTCTTCAAGCCCGCGTCACTGGAGCTTGAGACATAGACCACGTGGGCTTCCCGCCCTATCCCTGCGCCGGTAGAGAGTGCATGCCCTGGCGCCGAGGCCCTTGGTCATGAATTGGTGGCGAGGGCTACGGATATCCGCCCTTCGTCAGCCCAGATCCTGCCGGGCCAGCAAGGCGTCGATCTCCTTCGTCGCCTCCTCCCAGTTCAGATCATTGTAGCTGGGGTCGAAGCCCTGCTTCTCCGAAAGGTAATAGGCTGCTTCCCGGATCATGGCTTCCCGTTTCGCCGGATCGATGGCGGCCAACCTGGGCAGTTCCACTGCTGGCCCCTGGGTCAGGGGGGTGGAGGCGGGGGCTGGGGTGGGCGCGGCCGATGGAGCCTTCACCGCTGCCGTCGGGGGCGATGCTGCAGGGGCGAGGGGAGCCGGAGCAGGAGTCACCGCAGCAGATGCCTTGGGTGCGGATGCCGCGGGAGTGGGTCTGGAAGTGGGTGCCGAGATCGCCGCCTTGGGCGGCGCGGCCAGAGTTGAGGGTTTCCTGGGGGTCGCTGGCCGCGCGACTGTCTTGCGTGCCGCTACCGTCTTCTTGGTGACGGTGGAGGGCTTGTCCGCCGGGCTGGGTCTGGCCGGGGCCTTCTTGGCAATGGTTTTTCTGGGGGCGGCCGTCGTCGGGGCCTCCGGTTTGGCCGTCGTCTTCTTGGTCAGTTTCTTGTCGTCATCAACCATGGGTGATCACTCGCCTCTCGATTTACCACTCGCTGTCGGCTAAAGGTCCCCGCAAGGGTGTCGCGATGATTTAGAAGCCGGCCGGGAGTTGTCCTTGGGCGCTTTGCAAAATTCCAAGTACCCTTACAGTCCATGACGCCGGATTGATGGATTGTCGAAATGGCAATCCTGGGGTTCCTTCAAGTCCGTCCAGGATCAATGATAACGGGAATTGGGAAATCTTTAACCGTGACGGTCGAAATTTTCTCCGGAGGAGGCGAGCAGGCGGCGATCCGTCGCCACCGGCTATGACTGAGGTCTGGCCGTCAGTTACCAGACATGGGCACCGGCGCCCCTGGGCCTCATTGTGGACCAGGGACAAAGCCGCTCTGCGGTCCCCAGCCATAACCCTGGCCGCGACGGCCCTGACCAGGCCCAAAGCCGGGTCCGCCAAAGCCCTTGCCCTGCCCCCGTGCCCGCATCATCTGGGCATGCAGAGCCCTTTGCTCTTCGTTCAGGACGGCATCCACTTGTGCCCGGGTCGCCTCCCGCATGGCCTGGCGCCTGGCCCCTTGTTCTTCGAGGATGACCCTGATCTGGGCCTGCTGTTCAGCGCTCAATCCCAGACGCGCCGTCATGCGCTCGAGCTGGCGGTCGATACGGGCCTCGGGCTTACGTTCCTCCGGACCCCAGCCCCCTTTGCCGGGGAAGGCCCCGCCGCCGAAATCCGGCGAGTTCTGGGTCATGTTGTACCAACCCGGTCCATAGCCGGGACCGAATCCGCCACAGGGCGCCTGGGCGGTGACACTAGCCGAGATCGCCATGAGGCCAATGGCGGTGGCAATGAGAGTCTTGTTCATGGTTTGTCTCCGTGGGGTTTTGTGATGGACCTGTTAGGGGCAAGGCCCGCCGCGGGGGGCATGGTGCCTAATGTTAGCCGGCCGGGCCCCGTGCCCTGCCGTCACACATAGAATAGGCCCCCAGCTTGGAGCTTGAGTGCAGAAAGCGTGGAAACAAAGTGCATTCCCAAGGTGAATCGCCGCCAGGTCGTCTTCCCGGCATCGTCCAGCCAGCCGCCTATTCCCCGCACACCGTCACCACCAGGTGCCGGGTGTGGGGCCGCGCGCGGTGTTCGTAGAGGTAGATGCCCTGCCAGGTCCCCAGGGCGCAGCGTCCTCCAAGGACTGGCAAGGTTAGGTCCATTTTGGTGAGGATGGCGCGAATATGGGCGGGCATATCATCCGGCCCTTCGTCACTGTGCTCGAAGCGGGGATCCCCGTCTGGCGCCAGTTGGGACAGGAAGGACTCCAGGTCCCGGCGCACCCCGGGGTCGGCGTTCTCGCAAAGGATCAGGGAGGCGCTAGTGTGCTGGACGAAGATATGGCATAACCCAGTTTGGATACCAGAGGCGGCGACGAAGCCGCATACCCCCCGGGTGATGTCATAAGTGCCCCGCCCCCGGGTGGCGGTGGTGAGAGTCTTTTGTGCGATCATGGCGGTATCTCCTGGGCGGAGAAACGACTAGTATCCAGCAAGGGTGCCTGCTTCGCGTGGCCGATTTCCAGGCTGCCATGACTTGGTCTGTCTGGTTGCCCGAAGTCATCCTAATTTTCGAGGCTCCTAAACCCAACACCCAAATCTGACGTTCATCTACTTTGACTGTCGGCTGAATAGGTACGGCATACGATCGAAATCTTGGAGAAGACCGAGCTACCGCCTCTTGAAACCTTGCCGCTGACCTGCCTGCGCGGTGCCGGGCCTCGGATCGCTGAACGCCTTGCCCGGCTAGGCATGGTAACGGTGCAGGACCTGCTATTCCACCTGCCGCTTCGCTATCAGGATCGCTCCCGGTGCCGTCCCATCGGCACCTTGATGCCGGGCGACGAGGCCTTGGTGGAGGGGGAAGTGGGCGATGCCAGCATCAGCTATGGCCAGCGCCGTACCCTAAAGGTGCGGCTGACGGATGATTCCGGTGCCCTCCTGCTGCGTTTTTTCCATTTCGGCGGCAACCAGACGGCGGCCTTCACCCCGGGGGCGCACCTGCGCTGCTTCGGCGAGGCGCGGGCCGGAGCCCAGTCGCTGGAGATGATCCATCCCGAGTATCGGCTCCTGACCGGCGCGTCGGACCCCCCCCTGGAGGATGGGTTGACTCCCATCTATCCCAGCACCGAGGGGCTCCGGCAAGCCAGCTTGCGCAACCTCATCGATCAGGCCCTGGCCTTAATGGAAGCGGATCAAATAGCCGGCGGCAACCGGCCCCGTGAGCTGTTACCGCCTGAGGTCCTGGACTCCTTGCTCCTGCCGAGCCTGGCCGAGGCCCTGCGCTTTCTGCATCGCCCCCCCCGACATGCGCTAGGGCTGGATTTGAAGATGCGTTGCCACCCGGCTTTCCGCCGCCTCGCCTTCGAGGAACTGGTTGCCCATCAACTGGCTTTGCGCCGCCTGCGCCGCCAGCGTCGGTGGGAGGAGGCCCCGGTGCTGGTGGGGGATGGGGACTTGCGCACCCGGCTGCTGGCGGGCCTGCCCTTTAGTCTGACCAGGGCCCAGCGGCGGGTACTGGAAGAGATCGCCGCCGATCTGGCGCGACCGCGGCCCATGCAGCGTCTGCTGCAAGGCGACGTGGGCTCGGGCAAGACAGTGGTGGCGGCTCTCGCCGCCCTCCAGGCGGTGGAGTCGGGCCGCCAGGCCGTCCTCATGGCCCCCACCGAGATTCTCTCCGAGCAGCATCGTCGCAACCTGTCGGGCTGGCTGGGACCCCTGGACATGGAGACGGTCTGGCTAGCCGGCCGCCACAAGGGCCGGGAGCGGGAGGACCTACTTGCGCGCATCGCCTCGGGGGATGCGCGGGTGGTGGTGGGCACCCACGCCCTCTTTCAGAAGGACGTCACATTTCATGATCTGGGCCTTGCCATCATTGATGAACAGCACCGCTTCGGTGTCCACCAGCGCATGAAGTTGCGCGAGAAGGGCTCGCGGGAGGGCGGTGTCCCCCATCAACTCATCATGACCGCGACCCCCATCCCACGTTCCCTGGCCATGACGATCTACGCCGATCTGGACCTGTCCGTCATCGATGAGATGCCGCCGGGCCGCACGCCTGTTCAGACCGTGGCCGTGCCCGATAGCCGCCGCGAGGAGGTCATGGCGCGGGTGCGCCAAGCCTGTGCCAGTGGCCGCCAGGCCTATTGGGTCTGTACCCTGATCGAGGAGTCCGAGGCCCTGCAGTGCCAGGCCGCGGAGGACGCGGCCCAAGTCCTGAGGTCAACTTTACCGGGTCTGCGCATCGGGCTCGCCCATGGCCGCCTCAAGGCCGCGGAGCGGGAGGCGGTGATGGGCCGCTTCGCTGCCGGCGACCTGGACCTGCTGGTGGCGACCACGGTCATCGAGGTGGGCGTAGACGTGCCCAACGCCAGCCTCATGATCATTGAGAACCCGGAGCGCCTGGGCCTGGCGCAGCTCCATCAGTTGCGTGGCCGGGTAGGGCGGGGATCCCAGGCCAGCCATTGCCTCTTGCTCTACCATGCCCCCTTGTCGCGTTCGGCGCGGGAGCGCATCGAACTCCTGCGCCGCAGTACCAATGGCTTCGAGATTGCCGAGAAGGACCTGGAGATGCGCGGTGCCGGCGAGATTCTGGGAACCCGCCAGACCGGCGAGATGCGGTTCCGCATTGCCGATCCGGTGGCCGAGGGGTCCCTGCTCGCCGCCGCACGCCAGGCGGCGGACCTGATTCTGGATCGGCATCCCGACCGGGTGAAGCCGCTGATCGTCCGCTGGCTGGACGCCCGGGAGCATTATGGCGGCGTCTGAGGCCCTTACCTGGCACTGCTTTCGCCGCGGGCCCTATGTCATAATCCTTCATGACAGGGATCGCCGGCGTGTAAGCAGTGATCCGATAGGTTCATAACAAGGAATAGCGGGTTGAACCTGGCACCGACCCTGGCCGGGAGCAACTTGGCGATCCGATGCAGTTTTTGACGTGACCACCTGATTCCCCTAGGTCATCACTCTCGACAGGAATTTTTACCGGCCCGACCATGACCCTGGCAGCAAAAACCAGCCCCCCGAGCCCCCTGGACTGGCAGGAACGCCTGCGCGCCTATGCCCTGCTGGTGCGTTTCCATCGCCCCATCGGCAGTCTGTTGCTGTTGTGGCCAGCGCTCTGGGCCCTGTGGCTGGCGGGGAATGGCCAGCCGCCCTGGCCTGTGGTGCTGATCTTTATCGCTGGCGTCTTTCTCATGCGCTCCGCCGGCTGCGCCATCAACGATTTCGCTGACCGTAACCTGGATGGCCAGGTGAGGCGCACCAGGGAGCGGCCCCTGGCGACCGGGCTGGTCAGTCCGCGCGAGGCCCTCGGCGTCTTTGTCGCCCTCAGCCTGGCGGCCTTTCTGCTCGTGCTGCTCCTGGATTGGCGGACGGTGGCCCTGTCCGTGGTGGCCCTGGGCCTGGCGGCCCTGTATCCCTTCATGAAGCGCTTTACCCACTGGCCCCAGGTGTTTCTAGGCGCTGCCTTTGGCTGGGCCGTACCCATGGCCTATACCGCCGTCACTGGCCAGATTCCGATGGAGGCCTGGCTTCTCTTCCTCGCCACCCTGATCTGGGCCCTGATCTACGATACCCAGTACGCCATGGTGGATCGGGAGGATGACATCAAGATCGGCATCAAGTCCACCGCCATCCTTTTCGGCTGCCAGGACCGGCTCCTCATTGGCCTGCTGCAACTGGTTTTCCTTGGGCTGATGGCCCACATAGGTCTGGCGGCGGGGCGGGGGGTCTGGTATTTCGCCGCACTGGCCCTGGCCGCCGGGCTCGCTCTCTACCAGCAGTACCTGATCCGTGACCGCTTACCTTCCGCCTGTTTCCGCGCCTTCCTGAACAATAACTTTCTGGGCCTGGCCCTGTTCACGGGGCTGCTGCTGGATTACGCCTTATCCTGACCCATGGCATCCTGTCTCCGAACTTGCCAGCGGTGCCAGGGTCTAACAGCCGTTGCTCCTTCTGGGCCAATGCCTTACAACCATCCTGAGGAAAGATTGAGAATGATCATCCGTTCCCTGCCTACTCTCCTTCTTGGCGGCCTGCTCTCGCTCCAGGCCTGGGCTCTCGACGAGGGCATCGACTACACGGTCCTTTCCACCCCCCAGCCGACGGAGACCGGGGACAAGATCGAGGTGCTCGAGGTCTTCATGTACACCTGCCCCCACTGCTTTCACCTTGAACCCACTCTGGACAAGTGGCAGGAAACCAAGCCGGCCAATGTGGAATTCCGCCGCATGCCGGCTGTGTTCGGCCCCAGGCCCGATCTTCAAGCCCGCGCCTTCTACGCCGCTGAATTGCTGGGGGTGGAGGACAAATTCACTCTGGCCATGTTCGACACCCTCCATGTCAAGAAGCAGAAGGTCACGGATGAGAACGCCGTGGTGGCGGTTGCCGAGGGCGCGGGGATCGATGGCGCTGAGTTCCGCAAGGCCCTCGACTCCTTCTTCGTCAACATGAAGGTCAACCGCGCCCGGGACGCCACCAAGAACTATGGCATTGACGGCGTCCCCGCCATCGTTGTCAATGGCAAGTACCGCACCAGCCCCGCCCAGGCCACTGGTCGCGAAGGCATGGTCAAGGTCATCGACCACCTTATCGCCCGCGAGGCCAGCGGATCCTGAGCCCATCTGGCCGGGCACTCAATTCCCCAACCCCGTTCCCCCGCCGGCGCAAGTTGGAGGGGAGGGCGGGGTCCAACTCAAGCGCCTTGTCAGGACCCCGGTCCCAGAGGCCGGCAAGGCTTCTCCCAATATGAGGCCCCGCCCAAGCTGATGGGGCCTTTGCTGTGCCTCTCTCCGTCGACATAATGAAGCACGCTATTTATGCCAAGGGCTCTACCTGGTTAGGCGGGTTGAGCCATTGTCTTTCTTGTGCGCTTTTTTTGGGCGAATGCCCCAGCCTTCAGTCGTAGTAGTGAGGCTTGACGTCCTCGATAATGGGGATTTCGGGTGGGTTGGGGTAACGTTCCACCACCCAAGCCGGCAGCTTGGCCTGGTTGGCGTGGTAGAGGGCCTCGGATTCGAAGAGGATGAGGATCAGTACGGTTACCATGACCGGCAGGATGCCGATGCCGACGATGAGGGCGAGGACAGCCTCCCGCATCAACCCCAAATAAGTGTAGCCAATCCAGCCCATCAGAACGAAGAACAGAAGCAGGCTCAGCATCAGGATGAAGATCTGGCTGCGCCGGGCGCAGACCTGCCAATGGCACATGGGGTACCAGGGGTCCTGGGTCAGGGCCTTGCGGGCACGCCACAGGGTGTAGCCGAGGAGGGCGAAGGAAATGATGGGGATGATGGCCATGGCCCAGGGGAAGGTGCCCGCCACGCCGCCGACGGCGACGGCCATAAGGACGTGATTGCCGATAAGGTTGGTCAGAAAGATCTCGTGGGGAACATTGGCCTTTTTGATGTCGGCTGGGCTGACCTGAAAGCGCATGGGTGGGTCACCGGGTGGGCCGCTCCGGCATGCAGAGCTTGCGGCGCGGGTGGATGAATGGGGATGGGATGATGTGCCGGGCCGTATATAGCAGATCAGCCCTTGTCTGACCAGCGGTCGCCTCTAGAGCTACAGATGGGGCAGGCCGGGTCGGCTGGCAGGCGCAGGGCGCGAAATTCCATGGTCAGGGCGTCGATCAATAAGAGGCGACCGGCGAGGGTTTGGCCGGCGCCGGTTAGCACCTTGATGGTCTCCGCCGCCAGGATGGCGCCGACGATGCCGACCAGGGGCGCGAGGACGCCGTTGTTCGAGCAGGTTTCGTCGGCCTGGCCCTCGCGCGGGTAGAGGCATTGATAGCAGGGGCCGTCCGGGGTGCCGGGAAAGACGGTGACCTGGCCCTCGGCGCGAATAGCGGCGCCCGAGATCAGGGGGATACGGCTGCGCTGGCAGGCGGCGTTGAGGGCGAAACGGGTGGCGAAGTTGTCGCAAGCATCCACCACGGCGTCCACGTCGGCGAGTAGGCCCGGCAGGCAATCCCCGTCGATTAGGCCCCGGTAGCCCTCCACCCGGACCTCGGGATTAAGGGTCTCGAGGGCCTGGATGGCGGAATCGACCTTGGCCATGCCCAGACGATCTGTGGTGTGAAGGATCTGGCGCTGGAGGTTGGTCAGGTCCACGGCGTCGAAATCCGCCACCACCAGGGTTCCCACCCCGGCGGCGGCCAGGTAGAGGGCCGCCGGCGAGCCCAGGCCGCCCAGGCCGACGATCAACACCCGTGACTTGAGCAGGCGTTCCTGGCCATCGAGGCCAATGCTCGGCAGCAGGATCTGGCGGCTATAGCGGAGGAGTTGGTGGTCGTTCATGGCCAGTGATGGTGTCGCCCTTGATAGGGGGGGCCTTGAGGAGAGCGAAAGCCCAGGGTTGTGCGCGGGTGGCCAGCGAGGTCGGGGCGCGTCTCCAGCCGCTCGAAACGGGCTGCCTTGATCAGGGCCCGCACCGCGGCATCTTGGTCAAAACCATGCTCCAGCACCAGTAGGCCTCCAGGCTTGAGGCAAAAGGCCGCCTCGAGCGTGATGTGGCGTATGGCGTCCAGGCCATCGGCGCCGGAAGCCAGGGCGGATAGGGGCTCGCGAGGCAGGTCTCCCTGGCTCAGGTGGGGATCGGTAGCGGGGATATAGGGTGGGTTGGCGATGAGGGCATCCAGGCTGGCCGGGGCCAGGGGGGCGAGCCAGTCGGCCTGGATGACCTGGGCGTTCGCCGCCGCATGGCATGCGAGGTTGTCCGCCGCCACCGTCGCCGCTCCCTGGCTATATTCCAGGGCGATCAGCGTCCATCGCGGCCTTTCCATGGCTAGGGCCAGGGCGATGGCCCCGCTGCCGGTACCGGCATCCGCCACCATCAGGGGCTCATCCGCCGGCAATAGGTCCAGGGCGATCTCCACCAGCAACTCCGTCTCCGGGCGGGGGATCAGGGTGTCGGGGGTAACCCGCAACTCCTGGTTCCAGAAAGCCTGGCGGCCACGGATGTGGGCGATGGGCTCGCCGCCTAGGCGCCTTGTCACCAGGGCGGCGTAGCGGGTGGCTTCCTCCGGGCCCAGGGTCCGCTCCGGCCAGGCGGTCAGCCCCTCGCGGGTGGCACCCGTCGCCGCCATAAGCAGCAACTCTGCCTCCAGCCTGGGCTCTGCCTGGGGCAGGGCCCTCAGCCGCTGGGCGGCATCTCGCAGCAGGACGCCAACGGAAATCGTCGCGGCGAGATCATGCATCCATCAGGGCCGCCAGTTGCTCGGCCTGGTATTCCTGGATCAGGGGTTCTATGACTTGGTCGATCTGGCCGAGGAGGATCTCTTCAAGTTTGTATAAGGTGAGGTTAATGCGGTGGTCGGTGACCCGGTTCTGGGGGTAGTTGTAGGTGCGGATGCGCTCGGAGCGATCGCCGCTGCCGACCTGAAGCTTTCGAGACTGGGCCTGCTCGCTGGTCTGGGCCTCCTGGGCCTGGGACAGGAGCCGGGCCTGGAGTAGGGACAGGGCGCGGGCCTTGTTCTTGTGCTGGGAGCGCTCGTCCTGGCATTCGACCACGATGCCGCTGGGCAGGTGGGTGATGCGCACCGCCGAGTCGGTCTTGTTGACGTGCTGGCCGCCGGCCCCGGAGGAGCGATAGGTGTCGATGCGCAGGTCCTTGGCGTCGATATCAACCCCGTCCACCGCCTCAACCTCGGGCAGAATGGCAACGGTGCAGGCGGAGGTGTGGATACGGCCCTGGGACTCGGTCTCGGGGACGCGCTGGACACGGTGGGCGCCAGATTCGAACTTGAGACGGGAATAGACGCCACTGCCGCTGATGCGTAACACCACCTCCTTGAAGCCGCCGAGTTCGCCCTCGCTTTCGTTGACCTGCTCCACCCGCCATCCGCGCATTTCCGAATACCTCAGGTACATGCGCATCAGGTCGGCGGCGAAGAGGGCGGCCTCGGCGCCGCCAGTGCCGGCGCGTACCTCCAGGAAGACGTTGCGCTGATCGTGGGGGTCCGGCGGGATCAGCAGACGTTGCAGTTCGGGTTCCAGTGCGGCGCGCCGGCCGCGGGCCGAATCCATCTCCTCCCGGGCCAACTCGGCCATCTCGGCATCGCCAAGCATGGCCTGGGCGCTGGCGAGGTCGTCCTCGATGGCCTGGTAGGCCTGGAAGCAAAGTACCACGGGTTCGAGTTGGGCGTATTCCTGGCCCAAGGCTCGAAAGCGGGCCTGGTCCATCTGGATCTCGGGATCCACCATCAGTGCGGTGATCTCGGTGAAGCGCTCGGCGAGGCGCTCCAGCTTGTGCTGGATGGAGGGATTCACTGGGCGTCCCGCTTGCGGTCGAGGTCAAAAAGGGTGTTGGCGGCATCCAGGATCTCGGCCTGTCCCTCACGGCCGGCCTGGCGCAGACGGGCGCTCGGGGCATGCAGCAACTTGTTGGTGAGGGTGTGGGCGAGGAAGCTCATGACCTCCTCCGCAGGCTTGCCGGCCTCCAGGCGGCGGCGGGCCAGAGCCAGGACCTGATCGCGGATGCATTCGGCGCCACGGCGGTAGTCCTGGATCAGATCCACGGCATTGAGGGATCGCAGCCAGGCCAGGAACTCGCTGGCGTGAAAATCTATGATCTCCCGCGCGGCCTCGGCGGCGGCTTGTCGCGAGCGCAGTCCATCCTCGACCACGCCCTGGAGGTCATCCACCGTATAGAGATAAACATCATCTAGATCCCCTACTTCCGGCTCTATGTCGCGGGGCACGGCGATGTCGACCATAAAGATGGGCCTGTGCTTGCGCGCCTTGAGGGCCCGCTCCACCGTGCCCTTGCCGAGCACGGGTACCGGGCTGGCGGTGGAGGAGATGATGATGTCAGCCTCCGGCAGATGGGTACCCAGTTCCGTCAGGGCGATGGCGTAACCGTCGAACTGGGCGGCCAGTCCGTGGGCCCGTTCCACGGTGCGGTTGGCGACTATGATGCGGCCTATGCCCTGCTGACGCAGATGGCGGGCGGCCAGTTCGATGGTCTCGCCGGCGCCGATGAGCAGGGCGGTCTGGTTCTTGAGGTCGCTAAAGATTTGCCGCGCCAGGCTGACGGCGGCGAAGGCGATCGACACCGGGCTGCCGCCAATGGCGGTGTCCGAGCGGACCTGCTTGGCGACGGCGAAGGTGTGCTGGAACAGGCGTCCTAGTAACTTGCCGGCGGTGCCCGCCGCGCAGGCGGACTGGAAGGCGGCCTTGACCTGGCCCAGGATCTGGGGTTCGCCAAGGACCATGGAGTCCAGGCCACTGGCGACCTCCAGCAAATGGGTCACCGCCTCGCGATCTACGTGGGTGTAGAGGTAGGGGGCGATGCGTGCGGCCTCCACGCCGTGGAAGCGCCCAAGCCAGTCGCCGATGGTTTCCTGGCGCGTCCCACAAAGGACGCAATAGATCTCGGTACGGTTGCAGGTCGAGAGGATGGCTCCCTCGCTTAGGGCAGGGTCTTCAGCCAGGCTGCGCAGGGCGCCGGCCAGGATGTCCGGCCCGAACGCCAAGCGTTCGCGGATATCTACCGGGGCGGTTTTGTGATTGAGTCCGACGGCCAGAAGGGTCATGGTGCGGCTTCTGCAAGAAAATCGGTCCGATTCTTGAGTATTGGGGCGGCGGATGCAAGTCTTGCTTGATTTTCACTACGGCGGCCAGACTTATTGCATTACTGGCCAGGAAGATTTGCCGGGTCCGTTTTTCACGCGGAACCCTGCCGGTTATACTGAAGTCAAATCGCCCGTCAATTCCATCGTCTCCCTCTTTGCGACTTCCATGCGTTCATCCCCCTTGTTGCTGTCCGCCTTGCTGTGTTGGCAGGCCTTTCTGGCATCTGGCTTCGCCCGGGCTGGGGATGCGCCCGCCGCTATGATGGCTCCCAGCCACCCCCTCCCCGCAGTGCCCTTGACGGGTCCCGGCGTCCTTGAACCCGCGCCCGGTCTCACCAAGGAGTTGGTTTATGCCGTCCTGGTCGGGCAGATCGCCACCCAGCGCGGCGATCACCGCCGGGCCTTCGAACACTTGCTGCGCGCGGCCAAACTGGCGGGGGACGAGAAGCTGGCGGAGCAGGCGTCGCGCGCCGCCCTGGCCCTGGGTGAGGACGAAGCGGTGGGTCAATCGGTGGACTTGTGGCTGAAAATCTCCCCGGAATCCCTCTCCGCTCATCAATTGGCCGCCCTGATCCGGCTGGGTAAGGATGACTTGGATGGCGCTATGTATCACCTGCGGCGGCTGGTCAACCTGACATCGGCGGAGGGGGATAGCGGCTTCGTCCAGCTTGCTCGTCTAGTCCACAAGATGCGGCCACCCCAACAACGCATGGAACTTATGGAGCATCTGACCGAGGGTGAGCCAGCTAACGCGGATGCCTGGTTTGCCCGTGCCCTGGTGGCGGCGGGTTCCGAGCGTCAGGACGAGGCGGTTGATGCCGCCCGGCGGGCCACCGAACTGCGTCCGGAATGGATCGAGCCCCGCCTCTTCCTGGTCCAGTTGCTCAAGGATCTGGACCGCCAGGAAGAGGCCAGGGCCACTCTGGAGCGGTTTGTCGCCGAGCATCCCGGCGATCAGGGGCTCAGGACCCTCTATGCCCAGTTCCTGGTGGACGACAAGGAGTTGGAGCTGGCGCGGGAGGTCTTCGCGGCCATGCTGGTGGAGACGCCCCGGGAACCGGACGTCCTCTTTGCCCTTGGCATCCTGTCCTTGCAGCTCGAGGACCTGGCCGCCGGCCGCGATTATTTCACCCGCCTGCGGGACACCGAGGGGCGTCGGGACGACGCGGCCTACTATCTGGGTCGGGTGGAGGAACTCGATGGCAATCTGGAAGCCGCCGCCGCCTGGCTCGTCAAGGTCCGGGGCGAACATGCCCTGGATGCGCGTATCCGTCTGGCCCGGGTCGAGGCCCGTGGCGGTGAGTTGGACAAGGCCCGGGAGCGGTTGCGCCAGCTCCGCGACCAGAGGCGCAACGACGCCGTCCTCCTCTACCTGGTCGAGGCCGAAATGCTGACCGAGTTGGATCGCAAGGCCGACGCCATGCAGGTCTATGACGCCGCCCTGGCGGCGAATCCGGATAATCTGGAACTCCTATACTCCCGCGGCCTGCACGGCTCGGGAATGCAGCGCATGGACGTTCTTGAGGCCGATATGCGGCGCATTCTGGAGTTGGACTCCGAACACGCGGATGCCCTCAATGCGCTGGGGTATTCGCTGGCGGATCAGACCGACCGTTATCAGGAGGCCCTCGGCTACATTGAGCGTGCCCTGGCCCTCAAGCCGGAGGAGGCGGCCATCCTCGACAGCATGGGTTGGGTCCAGTACCGCCTGGGCAACCTGGAGTCGGCCCTTGACTATCTTCGTCGGGCCCTCGCCAAGACGCCCAAGGACGGGGAGATCGCCGCCCACTTGGGGGAGGTCCTGTGGGCCCTGGGCCAGAGGGATGAGGCCTGGCAGGTTTGGGAGGAGGCCATGGCGGAGGATCCTGAGCACGCCTATCTGCTGGGCGTCGTCGGCCGTCACCGGGTCATCCAGGACCCCCCTCAGCCTTGAGGGCCGCGCCCCCCTGGCCGGCGCCGGCCAAGCTCAATCTCACTCTGCGGGTGCTGGGCCGTCGAGGTGACGGTTATCACCGGCTCCAGACCCTGTTCCAGTTCATCGACCGTTGTGACTGGCTCTCCTTCGGGGTCCGGGATGACGGCCACATCCGGCGCCTGACGGAAATCCCTGGCGTCCCCGCGGCGGTCGATCTGAGCCTGCGGGCCGCCCACCGGCTCCAGGACGTCACGGGCTGCGGACTGGGCGTGGATATCTCTATCGACAAGCGGCTGCCCCAGGGTGGGGGTCTCGGCGGTGGCAGCTCGGACGCGGCGACCACCCTGGTGGCTCTCAACCGCTTGTGGGGCACGGGCCTGTCCGAGGATGAGCTGGCGGACCTGGGTTTGGCGCTGGGGGCGGATGTCCCCGTCTTCGTGCGAGGCCGGGCTGCCTGGGGCGAGGGGGTCGGCGAATGCCTCGCAACCGTGGATGTGCCCGAGCCCTGGTACCTAGTGCTGACACCGGACTGTGCCGTGTCCACGGCGGCCGTCTTTGCCGATCCCGAATTGACAAGAAATTCCCCGTCAATCACAATCGCCGACTTTCTTTGCGGCGATAATAGGAATGATTGCCTCGGGGTGGTACGGCGACGATATCCCCAGGTCGCGGAAGCCATTGATTGGCTAAGTAATCATTCTCCTGGACGCCTGACCGGCACTGGGGCCTGCGTCTTTGCCGTCTTTGACTCTAAGGACGCGGCCCTATCCGTTCTGGGCCGGGCGCCCGTCGGCCTGAAGGGGTTCGTCGCGGCCGGGATAAACCGATCACCGCTTTTGGCGCGTTTGGCGGAAGCCTTGCCCGCGAGGGAGGCATGAGCCGAAGCACTCAAGGAAGCAAAGGACGGGCCCGATCATGATGTAAGTTGGTGGGTGCGACCCATGAAAATCGCCTCAACGGCGATTGTCCATAATTTTATTGGGGTGTCGCCAAGTGGTAAGGCACTGGGTTTTGATCCCAGCATTCCCAGGTTCGAATCCTGGCACCCCAGCCAAGTTCTGGCAAATTGATGCGATGGCGCGGCAACAACGGGTCCGGGCCGGCGTCATTTGGTTCTATGTCACCTGCGGCGATGGGGGATTCCACCTGTGCCCGCCAGTCATATGATGGTGTTCTCGGGAAATGCGAATCCGGCGCTGGCCGCCGAAATCGCGGGGCATCTGGCCCTTCCACTCGGCAAGGCGATATTGGGTCAGTTCAGCGATGGCGAGGTGATGGCGGAAATCCAGGAGAACGTCCGGGGCCGGGATGTCTTCGTGGTCCAGCCAACCTCGGCCCCCACCAATGATCATCTCATGGAACTTCTGGTGATGATGGATGCCTTGCGCTGGGCCTCGGCCAGGCGCGTCACGGCGGTCATCCCCTATTTCGGCTATGCCCGCCAGGATCGGCGGCCGCGCTCGGCCCGCGTCCCTATCACGGCGCGCCTGGTGGCCAAGATGCTGGGCGATGCCGGCGCCGACCGGGTCCTCACCGTCGATCTGCACTCGGACCAGATCCAGGGCTTTTTCGACATTCCTGTGGACAACGTCTATGCCTCGCCCATCCTTTTGGGTGATGTCTGGCGCCAAAAGTACCCGAATCTGCTCGTCGTCTCCCCGGACGTGGGCGGCGTGGTGCGCGCCCGCGCCCTGGCTAAACGGCTTGATGACGCGGACCTGGCCATCATCGACAAGCGCCGGCCAAGGCCCAACGAGGCCAAGGTGATGAACATCATCGGCGACGTAAATGGGCGTTCCTGTGTTCTCATTGATGACCTGGTCGATACCGCCGGTACCCTGTGCCAGGCGGCGGCGGCCCTCAAGGACCATGGCGCGGCACGGGTGGTAGCCTATTGCACCCATCCTGTCCTGTCAGGTCGGGCGGTGGAAAATATTGCCGGCTCCCGGCTCGACGAACTGGTGGTGACCAACACCATCCCCCTACGGCCAGAGGCCCAGGCTTGCAACCGTATCCGTCAACTCAGCATCGGCGAGTTGTTGGCGGAGACCATGCGCCGCGTCTGCAATGAGGAGTCCGTCAGTTCACTCTTCGTTGATTGACCCTGGAGCCTGGAAGGTAGGCAAGGTTCATGCTTCCTTGGGCGAAATTTTGTCTTAAGGATTCCACGAATGGCCAGTGCGGCCGTTGTTGACGGTCGATCAGGTCATTAAAAAACATCCGGCGACTGGTCGCGGTTGCCGGTCCTGTCCCATCAAACCAGCCATTGGAGTCATCCAATCATGAGCGAACTTTTTGAAGTGATTGCGGAGTCCCGTAGCGATACAGGGAAGGGTGCGAGCCGCCGCCTGCGTCGTACGGGCCGTGTCCCCGGCATCGTCTATGGCGCCCACCAGGATCCAGAGATGATCAGCGTCATCCACAACGAGCTTATCCAGCACCTGGATCACGAAGCCTTCTACTCTCATATCCTCACTCTCAATGTCGCGGGGGAGAGCCAGCGCGTGGTCCTTAAGGACTTGCAACGCCATCCGGCCAAGCCCTTCGTGATGCATGTGGACTTCCAGCGGGTCCGGGCGGACGAGAAGATCCGCTTGGCCGTACCGGTCCATTTTCTCAACGTGGCGGCCTGCAAGGGCGTCAAGATGGGTGGCGGTGTCGTCTCCCATAACCTTACCGAGATCGAGGTGAGCTGCCTGCCCCAGGATCTGCCAGAGTTCATCGGCATCGACCTTACGGAACTGGACGTTGGCGATATCGTCCATCTTTCGGAGGTCCCTCTGCCGGCGGGCGTGGAGTTGGCTCAGGCCCCGGATCCGGATATCCCCGTGGTCGTCATCCACGGCGGTTATGGCGGTGGCGCCGAGGAAGAAGGCGGCGCGGTCTGATCGGGGCCTTTCCGCCGCTGGCCGGCGGATCGCCTGGCGGCGATTCGCCATGCAGCCGAGGTGGTGGAATGGCCCTCGGCCACAATCCTTTCTCCTCACCCTTGGCCTTGGGAGGAACCCGGATGCCTGACTCTGGCATACGGCTCATTGTCGGCCTGGGCAATCCGGGTGCCCAGTACGAGGCCACTCGTCACAACGTGGGTTTCTGGTTCGTCGATGCCCTGGCGGCGCGCCACCAGGGACAATTTCGGGCTGAAATCAAATTTCATGGGCTCTTGTGCCGTATCCTCCTCGCTGGAGCGGATCTGCGCCTGCTCAAGCCTGGCACCTTCATGAATCGCAGTGGCCAGTCATTAGGCGCGGTGGCGCGCTATCTCGGCATATCAGCCGAGGCCATCCTGGTCGCCCACGACGAACTCGATCTGCCCGTCGGCACCGTCCGCCTCAAGCAGGGCGGTGGTCATGCCGGCCACAATGGCCTACGCGACATCATCAATGTCCTGGGTAGCCGCGATTTCTGGCGCCTGCGCATCGGCATCGACCACCCGGGCGATCGCGAGCAGGTCATCAATTACGTCCTAGGGCGCCCCTCCCGCGACGACGAGAGCCTAATCCTCGGAGCCCTGGATGCCGCCGAGCCTTGTCTGCCGGATCTCCTCGAGGGCCAGTTTCAAAAGGCCATGAACCGGTTGCACTCGGGCCGCTGACCAACCGTTTCCGTTACGAAGTGTTTCATCTGTTGCGATCAGGTAAAAAGGGGTAAAATCACCAGCCGTTATCGGACCTCGGCCCATGGGGGCTGGTCGCCGCATAGCAAGGATTCACAACCCCGACTTGCACTCGCTGGATATCGCCAGCCGTTCGACCAAGTCGTGCTTGTGCCAACATACCAA
>Ga0105103_10000484_pt1 | contig 22560 bp, 11 predicted proteins | sample PPLLaktember2015_2_FD_79107 | JGI IMG/M metagenome (GOLD analysis project Ga0105103, IMG submission 79107) | Freshwater sediment microbial communities from Prairie Pothole Lake near Jamestown, North Dakota, USA - PPLs Lake P7 Core (6) Depth... | ecosystem: Environmental > Aquatic > Freshwater >...
GCAGTCACGATCGGTTTTGGAAGAGGCGTCGGAAGGGGGGGAATTTCCCGCAGCGCTACGTCGTCGATCCAGACGCTTCCGGAACCACCGCTGCCCGCAGTGACGACGATCTCCAGTCGGCGCAGACGGTCGAGCACGGCATCCTGACGCGGTCCCCAAGCGAATGTGATATGCCGCTTCTTAACGACCACGCGCTTCCACTCGCTCGGATACGCATAGTTCTTCCAGTTCACCCACCAGATGTGCTCACCGACCGAATCGCTGCTGAACTTGATCTCGAGGTTGTTGACGGGCACCGTCGCCTTCATCCAGAACGACAATTCGTAATCCGCCGGCAACGGATGGTCGAATGTACGAAACACGCCGCCGTACCCGGAGCCCTTCCGAAAATTGATGTCCCATCGCAACGCACCCCCATGAATGCCGGCATCAGCCCGCTCCATCGTGGTCACGCCGGCCGCGGCAAATGCGCTCCACGCACCGATCGTGTCGCATGGATCCAGCAGCACGGACTTGACGACAGGCTGAGCGCCAAGAAGAGAGGGGATGATACCGCTGAGCAGCAGGCGTTTCAGGTTCATTGATGGGCCTCCCGGGGCGGACCTTATTCCTTGATGCCGCCAACCATGATCCCCCGAACATAGTGGCGCTGGAAACTGAGGAAGAGAATGACGACCGGGATGATCGTCACTACTGAACCCGCCATCATCAATTCAAGGTCCAACACATGTTCCCCCATGAGATTCGCAAGCGCGACCGGGAGCGTGTACCGGGCTTCATCGTTCATGATGATGAGGGGCCACATGAAATCGTTCCATGTCCCCATGAACGTGAACAGCGCAAGGGTCATGAGGATCGGCCGACAGAGCGGAAGGATCACGGAGCGATAGATCTTGAAATCGCTCGCGCCATCCATGCGCGCCGCCTCGAGGAAGCTGTCCGGAATGGAGCGGACGAACTGCCGGATGAGGAAGATGCCGAAAATGCTCGCGAGTCCGGGGATGACCGCCCCCGCATATGTATTGACGAACCCCATGGTCTTCAGCATGAGAAAGAGGGGCAACATCGTCACCTGGGCCGGAATGACCATCGCGCTGAGCAACACGCGGAAGAGCCGGTCACGCCCCCGAAACGCATACTTCGCAAAGGCGAATCCCGCCATCGAGTTGATGAACAGCGACACAAGGGTCACGACGGAAGCGATGATCAGACTATTCAGGAAATAGCGCCCCATGTGGAGTCGTTCTCCCAGGGCGACATAATGCTCCAGTGTCGGCGTCCGTGGAATCAGCGGAGGCGGTGAACCGCTCGCCTCTCCGGGCGCCATGAACGAAGCCGATACCATCCAGAGCGCGGGCGTCAACGTTGCGATCGCGATGACCGCAAGAGCAACATTCATCACAATGTGCGACGTGCGGATCCTCATTGTCCGGTCCTCCGCTGGAGCGCGATCTGCGCGAGCGTGAAGATGAGAATGATCGCGAAAAGGATGAAGGCGATCGCCGCGGCATGCCCCATGTTCCACCACCGGAAGCCCTGCTCGTACATCAGCAACACCACGCTCGTCGTGGCATACAGCGGCCCACCCTGCGTCATCACGTACGGCTCCGCGAACAACTGGAAGTATCCGATGACGGTGATCATGACGACGAACACCGTCGTCGGCGCGAGCATGGGCAATGTGATATCGACGAATTGTCTCCACCACCCGGCACCGTCCAGGTGCGCCGCCTCATACAGGTCGTCGGGGATATTCTGCAGACCGGCGATGAAGATGAGCATGTTATAGCCGAAGTTCTTCCAGACCGCCATCAGAATGATGGCCGGCATCGCGTACGTCGGATCACCGAGCCAGTCGATCATGCCGATGCCGAACCACGAAAGAAGGTGATTCAGCAGGCCATCTGCCGGGTGATAGAGATAGCGCCAGACGACCGCGACGGCGACAAGACTGGTGACGACGGGCAGAAAATAGATCGTGCGGAAGAGGGTCTTGAACCGCGAGAGCTTTGAGTTGAGCATGAGCGCGGTACCCAGGGAAACGGCGACCGACAAAGGACCGCCGACCAGGACGAAGTAGAATGTGTTCTTCAGCGCGGTCCAGAACAGCGGTGTGTCCAGGATGCGAAGATAGTTCTCCATCCCGACGAATCGCACCATGCCCAGATCGGCCAGCGCATAGATATCGAAGTCGGTGAAACTGAGAACGAGCGCGCCAAGGACCGGGATCGCAAAAAAGATGCCGATCGCCGTCAGCGCAGGGGCGAGGAAGAGCCATGCGGCCGCCGTTTGAGATCGGCGATGCCCGGGGGCCGGCCTCATCGTGTGCCTCCCTGCTCCAGTAGCCACCGCCGCTTCTCCAGCATCCGGTCGACGTCTCTGTCGAGTCGGCGTGTCGCCTCCTCGACGCTCATCGCGTTCGATGCGACGAATTCCACGTATGCCTGCAATTTGATGACGATCTGTTCCCACTCCGGAACCTGCGGCAGGGGCTCAAGCCGAAGCAGCTGCTTATGGAACGCCTGAATATGCGGATTCCTCCGCAAGGAAGAATCTTCCCACGCGGATTTCCTCGGCGGAAGGTTCCCCGTAATGCGATAGAATGCGATCGACTGTTCGCGCGAGGCGAGAAACTCCATGAACTGCCAGGCCGCATCCTTCTGCTTCGACTGTCGAAACAGCACGAGACTCGTCCCGAGCGGAAGGGAGATCCCGGGCCTCACAGTGTCGAGACTGGGGACCGGCGCCGTCATCCAGGCTTCGCTCAGATGGGCAGGAACGCGCCGCGTGAACTCGCCGATGTTCCATGGGCCGGAGATATACATCGTGATCAATCCATCCGAGAAGGAATCGTACATATTCGTGATGAGCGATTGCCCGATCGGCGAATAATCCTTGCGATAGAACGATGCAAGCAATTCCATCGCCCGGCGAAATCGCGGACCGCTGAAATTCGCCCTCGTATTCCGATCCACCAGGAATTCTCCACCTGCCTGCATGCCGAGAAGGATCGCCGGGACCCATTCATTCGTCGGCAAGAACATCGGATAGCGCCGGATCCCGTCCGACGCCGCCTGGCGCTTCATCGTCTCACACAGCCTGAGCATCTCGTCCCACGTCGCCGGCGGTTCCGGGAATCCGGCCTTCTGCAGGAGATCACGACGGTAATACAGCAAACGCGTGTCGACATACCAGGGAATTCCGTACAACACCGAGTCAATCACGTTGGTCCGCAGAACGCCGTCAAAATAGTCCTCACGTTGGATGGTCGCGGAGAGGCGGACGCGTTCATCGAGCGGCTCCAAGGCGCCCAGCGTGGTGAATTCCGGAAGCCATGTGTTGCCAAGCTGTGCAATATCGGGGGTCGATTCTCCCGCGAAGGCAGTCAACAATTTTTCGTGCGCCGCGGTCCAGGGGATCTGCTGAACGGTGATGCGGATGCCCGGATGCGTCCGCTCAAATTCGGGGATGAGTGTTCGCACCATCTCCCCCTCATTCCCCATCCCCCAGAACTTCACGACCTTCGCGTCAGCGGATTCATGCTGACATCCGGTCGCGGTCAGGGCGACAACGACGATGACGCACACGAGGAGCGATCGGTTCATAAGGCGGTCAGATTCAGAAGATAGCGTACGGCGACAGGATCAAACCGACGCGCGTATCGATCGGTGGAATGGACCTCCGCAGAAAGCCGCCCGCGGATTTGAATGCGGGAGACAACCACCGTTCCCTTCCCGTGTTGGACGCGGAACACCGCGGGAGTGCGAAGGCCGAGCCCGCATGAAGCGAGCGTTTCCGCTTGCATCGTGGCGGCGATCGTGTGCTCCGAAACGAGCTCGCCCCCCGGAGCGCCGTTGAACCAGCGAAGATGTTCGGGACGCAGGTTACGCCAGAGCGCGTGGACCGCATCTTCCGGGAATACGTACGAATCGTAGCCGCCTTTATCCACATCATGACGTCGCTCGATCGTGAGCGTGAGCCGATGGGTGACACGGAGGACTCTCGGCTCGACAGTGCGAAATTCCGGCTCCTGAATGACCAAGACACCGCCGCCCTCCACGAACGCCGTCACTTCATCGAGCCGATCACGATAGGAATCGCATTGCAGGCCGAACGTATTCACAAAGAGCAATTGGTCCGGTTGAAGCCGATGGTTTTCAAATGCTGTGAATGAAACGGCGTTTATCCCGAGGGACGTTGTGACCTCTCCGAGTGGGTCAAGTACGATGAGCGGCCGCGCATCCGTCCGACGCACCGCTGCACGCGGGAAGACATGAAGAATCCGCCGGCTGAGGACCTCGCTCTGCTTTCCCTTCTCCCGAAGCTGCGCGCTCAAGCGGTACTCCCCGGGCTGCACAGGCATCCGGACATCCACCGACTTGACGGCATGCGAGTGTTCTTTGAGGTCGAGCTCGAATCCTGCCGCTTCGTGCATGAGTTCATCATGCTGGTACACGCCGATAGTGATCGTTCCTGTCGCAGGGCGCTCGGTGTCGTTGAAGAGGTGAAGATCGACCGGGACATTGTCGCCGGCCACGAAATGCCTGTCCGCAAGATCGATGCTGATCCCGAACGGCGCGTAGGCATTCTTCAGTTCCTCCAAGAGGGGCTTCGGCTTCAGGTTCGCGATCGGCCCCTCGAACCAATTCGCCGTGGGTCCTTTGTTATTGCTGATATACACGAACGGCTGAATTGCAGCGCAGCCCATGCGGCGGAAGAGACCGACAAGTTCCTCGGCAAGATAGCGCTGATGCTCAACGATCTCCTGTTTTGTGTACGAACGTCCAAGCCAGCGTTCCACCACGTCCTTCATCAGCACGGTGGAATTCCATTCCGCGTCGAACCACCACCAGAGAAACTCGTTCACAACGACGGGCTCGGCTGACCGCTCCAGCGCTGTCAAAGCGTTCGTATATCCGACGGTGCGGAGATTGCGCGTCATCCCAAGCGAGTAGATGTACGGGTGCTGCTCATGGAAGTCGACTGATTCCCACGGCCGCGTGGGATCGAGCCGCTTCATCTCGGGAACGATGTCGTAGACGACCGAATCATCCGTCGATTCGTTCAACGGATCCCAGATCACGATGCTGGGGTGATTGGCATTATCGAGGATCCACCGGCGGAATTCCTCCCGAATGGCGGCGTTCGAACCGGTCGCATTCCAGAAGGGCCATTCGTCCTGCAGCAGCAATCCATGTTCGTCCGCCAGATCGTACCAGCGGTTGTAGGCGTGACCCAGATGAAAGCGGAAGAAGTTGAAATGATGAGCCTTGGGGATTTCGACGAACGCCCGCTTGACCCATGGCATGTCCCATGGAAGCAACTGCCGCTGGTCATCCCCGAGAAACCGGTGAAATGCGATGTTCCCGCCACGGAGGACGATCGGCTTCCCGTTCAGAAAAAACTGCTTCCCGCGGATCTCAAATTCCCGCATTCCGAAGCGCCCCGACCACTCATCGCGCGCCTCTCCCGCGACCGAAACTCGGACGCGTGCACCGTACAGGAACGGATCGGACGGACTCCAGGCATGCGGGTGCTTGATCCGGTGCATGACCGCCGCAATGGCCTCGCCATGTGCGGGAACGATGACACCAGATGCGTGACCGGAGGCGGCTGGTCCTGCTTCGCCCTGCGCATCGACAACCGTCGTCAGATCGCAGTGCACCGCCACAGACGAGTGGTTCCGGAGGAAGACCCGGAATTCCGCGACCTCGTCCCGAAGGTTCGGAATCACCTGGACAGTTTCGATGAAAGGATTTCCGCACAGGATCAGGTTGACATCCCCCCAAATCCCGGGAATGAACTCGCTCCGCTCCTGATCGCGGCCGACCGGTCGTTCCGGCGGGAGCGTTTCGCGATCACCGATCACGACCCTCAACGCATTTTCCCCGGATGCGGCCAGCGCGTCGTTCAGCACATGCCTCTGCGAGGTGTAGCAGTGATACGAACTCCCAACCTCAGCACCGTTCAGAAGGACCGTTGTACCGAACATCGCTTGCTGGATCTCAAGGATGCAAAGCCGGGACGCGGGAACACCGTTGAGCGTGAACGCACGCGTGTGATGATGGTAGGAATGCGCCCGCCAGTCGTACGGCTTGAGCGTGCAATCCACGACCGACGGAACCGGGATGGGAACAGCGTGCGCGGTCGGCACTTCCTGTGGAGAACCGCTCCCCGCGATCGCCCACATGCCGTTCAATGAAACGGTCTGCCGGACCAGCTTCTCATTGTGTTGAATGATCACAAATACTCATTCGTCAAGTTTCGAATTTGCCTCACCCATCCATCCTCCCCGGAACCCCGCCCGCTCGAGTCCCCGACGGACGACGGGATCATTGCGGAGCACGCGCCAGATGAAGTCTGAACGGAAATTCTCCGCCATCAGCAGCATCGGTCCCTGGTCGATTCCGAGTTGATCGGTATCGAACCATCCTTGCGGCGTTGTGCTCGGAGTGACGAACGACGGATTGAACGCGTCGACGAATCCGTGCGAGTTCCAGACCAGAAGACCGTACCGGTTCTTCATTGCTTTCAGAGCCGGAATGCAGATCTCCGGCGCGAACGGGATGGAAGCTCCGGCGGCAAACGGGGCGATGGTCCCGTCGTCATTCGTCCAGTCCTTCGAGGTTCCGCGAGCACCGTATGTGATGAACTGCCGTTTTTCTCCGTTGAAGAGCATCAATGTATCAGCCGGACCGTCACACGCCGTCAATCCCCAGATGAGCTCGGAATAATCATTCCAACCCCGCGGATTATCGTAGCAGTATGCGCGATTTGCATACGTTGCACGGCGGGAGTTCTCGAAATAGTCGATCCCCCGGTCGCGCATGTACTGATCCTGGACGCCGCGGAAGTCGATCCAGACATGTGAGTACTGATGGCCGAACAGGGGGGGGAAGCTCACGAATTCCTCCCCGTAGTACTCATACCACTTGTAGTTCGAGACCCAGGAGTTCCACGCCTCCGGTTGGATCGCGTGTCGCTCTGCGCCGAGCGCCAGGATGTACATGACCATCGCTTCATTGTATCCATGCCAATCCATGCGATGAAATCCCCGCTCCGGATACCATCCGAGCGACATCAACGGCGGTCGGGGACACATCCAATCCCACTCGACGCGCGCGAACAAGGAATCTGCGTAAGCACGGATCTCTCGTTCTGCCGGGTTGTCTCGATCATAGTATCCGAGAACGAATCGCACGCCGGCCATCAACAAGCCGGTGTCGATGGAAGAGAGCTCGATCTCCGTGTTGAACCGGGTCCCGTCTTCATACTTGAGAAAATGATAGAAGAAGCCGCGGTTGCCGGCTGTGCCTGAGGCCTCGGGGCCTTGTGGAAGACGATAGAGAAAGCGCAACGTATTGAGCGTGACGCTGGCGGCCTCATCCCGCGTGACGTAGCCGCGCTCGTTTCCGGCCGCATAGACACCCAGCGCAAAGCCAATAGCTGCGACGCTCGAGAACGTCCTCGTCGGCGCGCGGTCCGGCGTTAGTCCGGTTGCGTGATCGGTCGTTTCCCAGAACCAGCGGAAGGTATGCTCGGAAAGAGTGTCGAGGAATGGATCGGCTCGCAATTCATCGACCGAGATGGGCGGGGGTGAAGGCGGAATCCGTTGGGGCGTGTCGCACCCTTCCAGGAATCCGCCAACGCAGATGATGCAGACAACGAGCGTCTGGAATCTCATTTGATCGCGATCAGAGACTTGCGCGCAACGAACGACCCGGCGCGAAGCTCGTAAAAATAGACGCCGGAGGAAAGTCCAATCCCGTCAAAGACGACCTCGTAGCTTCCGGGGCGATATTCTCCCTCCGCAAGCGTACGTATCAGCCTGCCCGTGAGGTCATACACACGGAGCATCACAGGGCCCGCTTCACCGACATCGAACCGGATGTGCGTTTCAGGATTGAATGGATTGGGATAGTTCTGGTGAAGCGCGAAGGTTGCGACCACCGACGGGGCATCCTCGGCAACATCCGTAACCGGAGTGAACCCGGCGGCCGTCAATCCCTGTTGGATCGCGGGGATATCCATGAACCGATCCCACACCGATTCCGACCGATAGTTCTCGGCCATAATGGCGATCGGTCCCTGATCGATGCCGATGATATCGGGATCCCACCAATCGAGACCGAGGTGAAACGCGTCGCGGAATCCGTAGCCGGTCCAGATCTTCGCGCGATACTGATCGTAGAAATGGCGCAGCGTCGGAAGGCAGATCTCCGGAGCGAACGGGAGCGAGCCTCCTGCGGCCGTCGGCGCGATCGTTCCGTCATCGCTCCAGGCCGGTGGCGCGCCACGTGCAATGTATCCGAATGCACCTCCCGTTCCCGGGCCATCACATGCCGTCAATCCCCACACAAGCGAGCTGTAGCCGGTCCGACCCGCGGGATTCGCAACGCAGTACGCCTGCTGTGCGAGCGTTGCACGGCGCGAATTTTCCGCGTAGGTGATGCTGCGCGAGCGACACACATCATCGGCGATCGAACGGAAATCGATCCAGCAATGGGAGTACTGATGTCCGAACAGCGGCGGGAAGGTGATGAATGTTTGTCCGTAGTAGGAATGCCAGTTGTTGATGTACCCATTCGTCCATGCGGTCCATGCATTTGACGGCAACGCGTTCGTCGGCGCACCCATCCCTAAGATATAGAGGATCATCGCTTCATTGTAGCCGACCCATCGGGCTGAGAGGAAACCGGATTCCGGCTGCCATCCCATGGTTAACGACGTTTGACCGTTCCTCATCCAGAGCCAATCCATTCGACGATAGATCGAATCAGCGAGTGCCCGAATCTCCGTTTCGAGAGAATCAGCTCCGTCGAAATATTTCTGTGCATACAATATTCCCGCAAGCAATAGTCCGGTATCTATAGAAGAGAGCTCAGACGTCCCCGATCGAGTTGCCGTGTTCATATTGAGGAAATGATAGAAGAACCCCTTGTAGCCGATCGTTCCTGTCGTCGCGGTCCCCTGCGGTTTCGTCCAGAAGGTCTTCAGCGTCGTCAGCACGCGGTCGCGGACGGTCGTACGGGGGATCCAACCCCGTTCCGCCCCGATGGAGATGGCGGTCAGTCCGAAACCGACGGAGGCGATACTCGATGCGGAACCGACACTGCTTCGATCACGCACAAGGCCGTTGGCAGGATTCGCTTCATACCAGAAGAAATCGATCGCAGTTCGTTGCAGGTAATCCAGGAACTCCTGGTCATTCGCAAATGCGGCGGGGGTGGCTTCCACCGTGTCCGATGCCGGTCCCTCAACATCCGAACCGTTGGCAGCGCGGACGTAATAATAGTAGGCTTGGCCGTTGCTGACGGTCAGGTCGGCGTGAGTCATTTGCACAAGCGGCGTGGGAGTGATCTTCGTGTATCCCCCCGTGCGTGTCGTGGAACGATAGAGGTGATATCCCGCCACGGACGACGCGGTCAGCCAATCCCAATGCAGGACAATGCTGCGGTCACCTGACCGAATGACGACACCGGTCGGCGCGGGGGGGAGCGTGGTATCCGGCTTCGTCACAAAGCGAATGTCGTCGACCCAGAGTGTATGCTGCACATTGTTCGTCGCCGCTTGACCGAAGTTGATATCCTTGAAGTTGGAGAAAAGGAATCCGCCGCTTGTGTTGAACGCCGACGTCGGGATCGCTACACGTTGCCACGTTGTCGTGTCGCCATCCACTCCGGCCGGCAGATACGTCCCGACGAGAAGCATCGGCGTGGAGATGTTCGTCGCGCTTTCCAAACCGACACCCGGAAGATTGGCCGCCGCGATCGCCCCCGGTCCGTTCAGATGGAAGACCAGACTGTCATATCCCGACGCATCGCGCGCACTCCATCCCGGACTTGCGATGAAGATCTTCCAGTTGCCGCCGCTGACAGACCGCCATTGCAGGATTCCGCTTTGCGTTCCGCGCGATGAATGGACATTGTCGATAACGAGCTTGTCCGACGAGGGTCCCCCCAACAGAAGGGTGCTTGAGCCGGACTTGGTTCCCCAGGAGGAATCATAGTATCCGGAGCCGACCGCATCGTCCTCGTCGAAAATGATAAGGTCGGGCTTGGATTGCCCGAAGACGACCATCGTCGATAGGACGATCAAGAGCACTGCGGATACAATCGAACGCTGCATTATCGCCATAGAAACAACCCCTTCAGTAAGCAAGACTCCACTCACATTTCCACAACGCGATCAATCAAATCAACATTCACCAAATTGCGGGGTCACCCTGAGCTTGTCGATGGGTGATCCCGACTACACCTGATACTCTCAGCGAACAGGTGTCCATCATTCGGATATCACGCATCACCCAGCACGACCTTGACCCGCAGTTCGGAACCACGGGGCATGATCGGCAGAATGATCCCTGTTCCAATACGTTCGACGTCGATCGTGTCCCCATTCACCGCCACTGTATTCACGCCGGTGCTGTGTCCGTCGGGATTTTCGATCGCGATCCGATACACCGCGCCGCGGAACAGCCGCGTCACGGAACAGCTTTTCCAACTCTTCGGGATGCATGGATCGACGACAAGCCCCTGCCGGCTCGCCCGCACACCGAGAATGCTTTCCACACCCGCTTTGAAGAGCCAGGTCGCAGAACCGCTGTACCAGGTCCATCCTCCCTTTCCATAGAAACGCGAATCTGGACCTTCGATATTGCCGGGGGTCACGTACGGCTCGGCGATGTACTCGTGCGGGGCGGAACCGAGGATCGCCGGATTCAGCTTCTGGAACATTCGATACGCCGCTTCGGCTCTCCCAAGTTTTGCCGCGGCGATCACCGACCATGTCGCGGCGTGCGTGTAGACGCCGCCGTTCTCCCGCATCCCGGGAGCATATCGCGTGAGATATCCGATTTCCGGATCGGGGGTCGAATACGCCGGCTTGACCAGCAATGTGCCGTTCTTGCCTTCGAGCTCTCGTTCGACGACGTCGAACACGCGGTTCGCGCGTGCGGCATCAGCGACATTCGCGAGGATGGACCATGTCTGCGTGTTCAACCAGACCTTCCCTTGCGTGTTCTTCCGGCTCCCGAGCTTCTCGCCGCTGTCCTTCGTCGCGCCAAGATAGTACTCGCCGTCCCATCCATGCTTGTTGATCGCTGCGCGAAGCTTCTTTGCCGCCGCGGCATACCGCCGCGCGCGTGATTGGTCCTTCATCAGTCCGGCGACCTCGGCAAAGTCGACGAGGACCCCGTACAGGAATTGACCCAGCCAGACCGATTCTCCCTTCCACTTCAATCCGACCGCGCTCAGTCCGTCATTCCAATCTCCCGCACCGATCAAGGGCAAGCCGCGCTTGCTCATCCGCTTCAACACACGGTCGATCGCACGGGCGCTGTGGTCGTAGAGTGTCGCCCCCGTCTTGTCGTCAAGGAACGGCTCTTTCGATTTCAGGAGTCCCCGGTCTGCGGTTTCTTCCAGATAGCGCGTCAGCAGATACGGAAGCCAGAGAAGATCGTCGGTCATGGCCGTCGGCAATCCAACCTCGGAGAGCGGATGCCACCAATGGTATACCGTGCCGTCTTTGAACTGGTGACGGGCGTGCAGTTTGATCTGCTCAGCGGTGCGTTCCGGTTCCAGGGGGAGGAAGATCTGGCTATCCTGCAACTGGTCGCGAAATCCGAACGCGCCGCCGGTCTGATAGTACCCCGTCCGTCCCCACAACCGCCCTGCGATCGCCTGATACTGAAGCCACGGGCTCAGCATGATGTTCATCGCGTGATCCGGGGTCTCGACCGCGAACCGTCCGAGAAGGTCCTTCCACATCTTCTGCACGCCGGCGAGCGCGGCACGGGCGCGCGATTCCTCGCCGTACGCGGTGACCAGCGAGCGCACTTCCTTCTCAGACTTCCCCGCGCCGATCAAATAGACCAGGGTTTTCGATTCTCCCGGTTCAAGGGTGACCTCATGCTGCAGACTCCCGATGGCATCGAGCCAGTTGCCGGTCAGGCGGCGCAGCGTACCGGTCTCCAGCGCAAGCGGCGCGCGGAGGGAGCGATACATGCCGAGGAACGATTCCTTGTCGCCTTCATACGACGCCGGTTCCGCACTGCACGTATGGAACGCGATATATTCCCAATCGCGATTCCAATGTCCGCGATCGGAGGGAACCTCCCACATCCGTTTGGTTGCCTTCATCCCCTTGAGCGACGCATCGTACGACGTCTCGATGAAGGTCCGGTGAAACTCCCGATGCCAGTCGGGGGCCGAGCCGAGATTCCATTCAAAGTAGGTGAAGGTCTGCAGTCGACGGCGGACGTTCGTCCGATTGGTAACAGTGACGAGCCAGATCTCAACCGCATCGTTCGCTGGCACAAACATCGTCCAGTCGGAAGCGATCCCTTCGTTATCCGATTCGATGCGCGAGTATCCGATCCCATGCGTGCAGACGTACGCTTGCGGTTCCGCACACACCGGCTTCCAGGCGGCGGACCAGTACCGGCCCGTGTCCGCATCGCGGACAAAGAGGAATTTTCCCCACTCGTCTTTGATGAGATCCTGTTCCCATCGCGTGATCCGGTTCAACTGCGCATTCTCGCGCCAGCTATATCCGCCCCCCGCCTGCGAGAGGATCAGGCCGAAGGTTCCGTTGCTGATGACATTCACCCACGGCCTCGGCGTCCGCGGCGTGCGGATCCGGTAGCTCCAGCCGTTGTCAGCAAAGGAGCCGTAACCGTTGTCAAACGGGTATTGCATGCTCAAGTCACTCATAGGATGCTCACGAAATGCATTACCACAAGATTACACTGATTCACACTGACGTTGGTTCATGCGTTCTGTGTCAATCAGTGAAATCAGTGGTGGTCTTTGTAATCAGAAGCCCATCCCCACGCTGATGCGCTGCACATCGCCGAGACGACCATGGTCGGCCCAGGCGTAATCGATGTGGATCGGGAAGTCCAGCAGGTCGCTGTCGATGCCGCCGCCGAGCGTCAGGCCGACCTCGGAATCCTCCTGGAAGAGATGCTGGTAGCCGGCCCGAACGGAGAACAAACCCATCACCTTCCATTCAGCGCCGAAGCTGACGCTTTCCGTGTTGTCGCTTGGATGATAGGCGTCGACGGCCATGCGGATCACGTTCTTCCCAGACAGCGCGATCGGGTACGAAAGTCCAACGCGAAACACGACCGGGAGGGAAAATTCGTCGGTCGTGACCTCGCCGGGGAGGTTGCTGTTGTCGCCGTAGGTCGCATTGTTCGCATCATAGCGGATGCGGAGGTCCGACCCGCTGTAGCGTCCGCGCGTGCCGAAATTCGAGATGCTCGCACCGATGAACAGCCCATCCTGGGAGACACGGTAGAGCGTGCCCAGATTGACGGCGATCGCCGACAGCGAGCTGTGCCAGATCGTCTCCTGCAGATAGCTGACTTCAACGCCCGCGGAGAAACGCTCGGTCAGTTTCGACGCATATCCGATACCGATCGCCATGTTCGACACGGTGAACTTCTCCCCCGTGCCGAGCGGCTGTTGCACGGTCCGAACATCGATGTCTCCGGAGTTCAGCGACGTCAGCGTGATCCCCAGAGCGCTCTGCTCCGAGAGCATCACACCGACCGCCGCATGGCTGTACTGAATTCCGGCCAGCCAGAGACCATACGTGAACTGCGCATCGGAGCCCGCGAGATTCCCCCACGCCGCGGGATTGTAATAGCCGGCCTGGGCGTCCGCGAACGAGGCAACGCCTGCGTTCCCCATCGCCGCGACCCGCGCACTTGGCTCGATGAGCAGGAATTGTCCGATGGTCGTTCCGGTCTTTGTTTGAGCCCCCGCTTGCAGACACAGGATCACGAGCGCCATCGTGGTCGTCCAGAATCGCCTGGACGGACGAGAGAGTTTCTGAGAAGTGTTCATCATGCGTCAACCGTTCGCTGATCGTTTACTTGATGATGGCAAATTTGCCGATCTTCGTTCCGAGGTCCCCCGCATCGACATGAAAGATGTAGAGGCCAGGGGCCACGTCGAGGTTGTCTTTCGTGCGGAGATCCCAGGGGACGAATCCCTGCATCGATCCGTCGTGCCGAAGCGTCTGCACGAGTTCTCCCTTCACTGTGTAGATCCGCACCGCACAGTTCGCGGGAAGATTGCGGAACTCCATGCGTCGGTCGCCGCGCCCGGTCACTGCGAACCGCTCTGGTTCGAACGATGCGAATCCGACATACGGATTCGGAACGACATACGGGTCTTCAGAGAATTCTGCGGATGCTTTCTGCCGGTCGATCCGTTCACCGGTCGTCGTGAATGCGAACACGTCCCCTTCACCGAAGGGCTTCCCGACGGTCGCCTCGAACACGTCACCCGACCGCGGCGGAACGATCGCCCCGCGCAAATACTGACCGGCCGTATCCAGGCGGACGCGCCAGGTTTGGCGCGGCGTCGTGGGGGCGCTCGGGAAGTATGTGACGATATCGATGTACTCCCCCGCCGCACTGAGCGTGCTGTCGTTGTTCGTGTCGAACAGCGTCGTCTTCAGCCGGATATCGCCCGATGGGTCGTGCGCGACGACGCGGTACTTCACCGGACGCGGCAGCCGCGGCGCGAGGAAAATCGTCGTGTCGAGATAGGTATCGCCGAATGTGATGGTCAGGTTGGCGGGATAGCCGGGACGTAACCGGTTGATCGGGGCCGCCAATCGTTGGTATTCGAACGAGAGCTTGATGTTCGTTGGACTCGTCGGCGTGAATCCGCTCGCCGCAACGTCGATCCAAACGGAGTCCGGCGTTGCAACCACGGGCTGAATCCCTGCCCCAACCGGTCCGGTCCCCTCTCCATTGAGGTCCGTCCCTTGCTTGATCAGCAGCTTGCTGGCTGCGCTGTCGATGAGTTCATAGTATGTCGCGCGAACGCTGTCCGCCGAGCGCGCATGGAACTTCAGGAGGAATGTCTTCCCGTCCGGCACGTACTCCGACGTCATGATGCGGAGGTCAATGGTCCCGATACCGGTCCCGCTCCGGCGTACCGCACCCGTCGCCGTCGCCGCTTGATAGCCGAGCGTTCGGGGATTTGGTCGAACCGCCACGGCGTTGGTCGGAAGGATGAGGCCGGCCCGCAGACTCTGCGTGATGGTGATGGGATTCTCAGACGGATAGAAATGGAAATCGAGCGTGTCCGCGCCGCGATCGAATGCGGTGACCGCATAGTAATAGAGCTGACCGTTGGTAACGAGCGTATCGATCCAGGTATGCGTGATGCCGACGTCATCGCCCAGATAGTACTGCACTCCCTCAACAGCCAGCGGCGAAAAACCGAAAATGTCGTTCTTCAGGTCGAAGATCGCGACCGGCTTGCCATTGCTTCCTTGCAGCGGTCCGGTTCCCAACGCATTGGAGATCAGCTTCGCGTCGAGGAACGTCGGATCGGTCGCGCGATAGACCCGATAGCCCTCGAAATCATTGATCCCTGTGACCGGATCCACACCGCGCTCGGCCACATCGTCCCACGTCAAACGGACGTAGCCGTCGCCCGCTTCCGCTTGAACGGTCGGCTGCGGCGGCGGAACCGCGAACTGATAGTTCGCATTGTAGATCTGCTGGACGGTCTTCACCGAACGTTCCAGCTCGTTCAAGTTGGAGCCGTAGGCAAGCGCGAGGCTGAATCGCTCGCGCTTCTGACTGTAGAGACGGAACGGACCCGACGCGAAGAAGAAACCGATGTTGTAATTGTTGACGAGCGCCGCATCAAAGCGATTCGCCTCAACGGGATCGGTCCACATCTCGTACAAGCGCCGAGGCCACGCACGGCCGTCGTCAAAGAAGACGATGTCGTCCGTCACCGGACTCGGCGTCCCTTGTCCTGCGGAGATCCTATTCATCTTGAACCCGGTGAGACCGATCTGATCCGATTCATTCAGGTCGGTCTGATCAAAGTTCGGTTCGCCGGCGTCCGGTTGTCCATTCCCTTCTCCTTGGTCGGGGTTCTCCGGATCCAACACGCCATCGACGCCAGAATCATGGAGGTCGGCGATCCAGTCCATATCCTCGTCACCCGTCCACCAGCGTCCCACCTTGTACGCCGGCCGTTGATCGATCGGCCCATACATCGCAACGAATCGCGTCGTGTCGTAATGGGCCACGAGGTAGGCGAGGATGGGACCCTGACCGACGATGAGCATTCCCTCGCCTCCGTCCCGCGCTTCATCCGTGATCCCGTCGCGGTCATCATCAATGACGTTCGTGGAATTCCCAGGGGTTTCAAGGTATGCGTATCCGAGGTACCCGCTCGGCGCACACGTGGAATTGAACGCAACCCCATGCCCGAACTTATCCCAGGTGTAGACGAGATTCAGTCCCAGCGACTTGTCGAAGTAGGCGTTATCATCATCCGATTCATAGACGCCATCACAGGACAGAGCAGAACCACCGACTCCCGAATCCATGTACAACCCGAAGAGCACGCTGTCGATGTAATCTTTCGTGGATTCGTTCACGATGTCATAGTGCCAGAAGATGACGTTCCCCGCCTGGGGATTGGACCACTGGAATCCGCGCACCTCGACACGAAGCCCGAGGCCGCGTCTCGTCGAATCCCGCGAGTCGGGATAGAAATCCCACGCGTCGTAGAAATTGTCATCCATCACGAAGAAACTTTCCTGGTCGGCGGCAGGACGCTTTCCGAAATATCCATTCCAGCTTCCGCTCCAGCCCGGATCGGTGACATCGCCAAGCTTGTCGATCCACTGGCTCGGCCAGGTTCGCACATCATTGCTGATCGCGAGCGAACGGCCAGGATTCAGTGCCGGACTTGGTTCAAAGTACCTAGGCCGCGGTTCGAACTGCATCCATCGGTTCGTGAACGGACTCCGCTGGCGGCGTTCGCGGTACCCCACTTCCATGATGTAGGCGGGAATGCCGTTGCGCTGCATGACGTTCGCGAGAACGAACGGCGTGATGCCGTCGGTGTAGTTCATGCCCGTTCCCTTGGGAACTTCCGCCGAGTGAAAGACGCTCAGGTCGACGTTGCCGGGATCGGGGGGATAGTCGCCCACCATCCCGAAATTGTAGAAGACCGTCCGGATGTTCGCGGCGTCGTGCATCCCGGAACGCTCCATATCGATCTTCCCGCGCAACGAATCAGGAACGGGGGTGAGAACCTGCGCGCCAAGCGTACTCGTCACGCACACAACAGCGAACGCGGACCGAACATATCTGAGGGACAACTTCATCGTCATGGCCGATGTTCCTTATCGAAACGAACCATTCACAGAGAGACCGATCTCGACGCGACGCGGCGCGTAGAACCGACTGGGATCAAGCAGGATCGACGCATTCCCCGCCGAATTCAGCGTGTAATCCGGACTTCCCGTATCGCCAAACACGAATCCATTCACCTGGTGTGTGTTGAAGAGATTGAACACACGCAGGAAGACCGCGCCGTTCACTCCAAAGAGGTTGACAGATTTCTCACTGCGCACATCGACGATCAGGTACGGATCCTTGCGGGAGGAGTTGGTCTCGAGGTTTGCTCCCAAGCGGCTCAGGACCGTTGGCGTGTAGGGCTGCCCGGAGCCGAATCGCAGGACGCCGGTCACGGTATAATCCTGCGGCTTGAGCAATGTCAACACGCTATTCAACGAGTGACGCTGATCCCAGTTGAGAGGGACCTGGCGCGGCCGGGGATCCTCTCCCGCCGCTGCGCGGTTAGCCGTTTCGCGTGCATCGCTGGAATTGCCGAGCGCCAGCTGGTACGTGTAGTCCAGACTGGCCGTCAGGTATTCACCAAGCCGCTGGTCCACCGCCAACGTGAATCCGCGGACTTCGCCAAAGTCGACGTTGGTGAATCGCGCGTAGTCCGCCGAAGTATACGTCGACACAAACTCGACGCCAAGCAGATTCCGGATGTCCTTCGAGAACACGCTCACATCGACACCGAAGGATTCTCCGAGCTGCATCTTCACGCCGAACTCGTACTGGATCGTGAACTCCGGCTCGAGATTGGGGTTCCCCATCACGCCAAATTGCGTCCATCCCCCCGTTTGAAGATCGCGGAGCAACGTGTAGTCGGAGTTGGAAAAGAGTTGACCGAGCCCCGGCATTTGATAGAAGTGCCCGTACGAGAAGAAGATGGATCCCTGATCTGTGATCGGATACGAGATGCCGACGCGCGGGGCAAGGGCAACCTTGATCTTGCTGTCGATCATCTCGGAGGAAGGGGCGTCGGTGATGGAGTTCGCCGGGTTCTGGGGGTCGCTCGGAACCGTCGTGTTGGCGTTGAACAACTCAAGACGCGCCCCTACCCGCATCCGAAAGTCCGCGATCTCCATCCGGTCCTGAAGATACCCCGCGAATGCGGTGGGATGATACGTGCGCAATCCGGGATTGTCCCGGCTGTCGACGATGGGACGCAGGAAGGCCGAATACGGATCGAACAACCCTGGAGGACCGAAGGTCATCTCCGAAGTCTGATACTCGACGCCAAGCTTGACAAGGTGCGCGCTCGTCACCTGGGATGTCACGGATGCCTTGATGATGTACGTCGATGTCTCCTGCTTGAATCGCGACAGGTCCACTCCCTGGACGAATGCGCCATATTCATAGTTGCGGTCGCCAAACGGACGACCGTAGTCAATGTACCGTGCATCGAACACATCCTCGAACGCATAGTCGGTGTACCGATAGTAGTTCTGCCGCAGGCTTACCGTGTAGAACGATGCGTCGGAAACGGTATGCGTCACCTCGAAGCCGTGTGAGAGCGACATGCTCGATTGTTCCGTCGCTCCGTCCGGATTGAACCGGAACATGTGCTGGTATCGCTGGGACTCGCTGTATTGTCCGATCGCCTGATAGCTGATCGAGACATTCCCCAATGACCGGTTCATGAGCTTGAATTGCCCGGACCATTCTTCCGACCATCCCATCGGAACGATCTTCCCGTCGCCCGTCGGATGGAGCGTCAGCGTCTCAAGTTCGTTGTCGTCACCCGGCATGAAGCGCCGTTCGCCGAAGAGAAATCCTTCGTTCACATACCGCCGTCCGCCGATCAGGAAGGTCGTCTTGTCGAGTCCCGTTGGACCGCTCACACTGAGTTGATAATTCTGGATCGCGTTCGGACGGACATTCGCATTGCGCGGATAACGGCTCGCGTTGTCGGGCGTCACGAAGTCTCCCCCGTAGATCTCCGCGCTCCATTCGATCGCATCCTCGGAACCGCTCTTCAGCACCGCATTCACCACGCCGCTCATCGCCTGCCCGTACTCGGCATCGAATGTGCCGCTGATGACCTGCACCTCCTCGATCACCGACCGGTCCAGACGCACGCTCGAAGAATTGTCGTACGGATTGTTGACCGACACGCCATCGACTTGATATTGAACCTCGCCCGTGCGTCCGCCGCGGAAGTGGCCATCGACGACCCCCGCCTGCAGATTGATGATGTCGTTGAGTTCCTGCACCGGCAGAACGCCGATCTGATCCTTCCCCAGGATCGTCACAGAACTCGTCTGACGCACGTCGACAATGGGTTTCTCCGCGGTAACGACGACCTCACCCATCTGGACCGCCTCCTCGACCAGGACGACTTTGAGCGTCGTTGTCTGACCGGCGGAGATGCGGACCTCCCTGAACAACTGCGCGCCGAATCCGACACTTCCGACCCGCACTTCATACACGCCCGGCGGAATGTTCAGGATGAAATATGTGCCTTCGATATCCGTGGCGCCTCCCATGGAGGTGCCGACGAGCACGACGTGGGCACCGATCACCGGCTCGTTCGTCTTCGTCACCACGGTTCCAGTCAGTTTGCCCTTGGTGTCTGCCAACGCCGTCGATGCGGCCCAGACGAAAACAGCCACGATCAGCAGAAGCCGTGTTGGGACGCAGCGGATCAAAGAAGAAGTGGAATGCATCATGGTCGTCGCATTCGATTGGAGAGATGGGAACAAACCGTGGAGACAGAGCACACGAGCCGCTCCGCCTCCATGGTACACGCCAGCGTGAACTACTTCACGAGCACGATCCGGTGCGGCTGCGTGCGCAGGACGCTTCCGGATGCTTCATCGGACAACTGCAGTTGACAGAGATACACGCCCGAGCTGAGATGGCGCGCATCGAATGACACGGTGTGCGATCCAGCCGGCAGACGGCCCAATGCCCGTTGTTCCACCGTGCGGCCGAGCAGGTCGATAACCCGCAACGTGACGACACCTGCCCGTGGCAACGCGTACGCGATCGTCGTCGACGGATTGAAGGGATTCGGATAATTCCCCGTGACGGCGAACGTTTCCGGCAGTGCGATCACCGGCTCTTCCGCAACGCCGACGAGCACGGTCGGGTCCATATAGCTCCACGCGGGCGCCGAAGCGCGGTCGTGTTCGCGCATGAACCAGGTGCGCGTCCCGTAGTTGTCGGCAGGATTCGCGAATGCATCATGATCGAACAACAGCGCGCCGAGGAACAGGACACCGTCGCCCCGACCCGGCGCATAGCCAAAGCCGCTGAGCGCGAGCTTCATCTCGATGCGATACCCTGCATCGATGTCATTCGGGTCGTTCACGGTCGTCCCGGTCTTCAACTTCATCGCCACTTGCGCCTTCCCGACCGATTCGAGATATGGCAGGAAGCCGCTCGTGACGGGAAGTCCCGTCGGTCCGACACGCACGTCGATCAGACGACAAACCAGAACATGGTCGATCAGCTCGACAGAATCTCGGGAGTTGATCGTGAAGCGAATGCCATCGCGCCGGTCAACGTCCCCATCGAGCGTGTTCGTCACAAACCAGTCGTTCACATCCGCACTCAAGAAGAGTGTATCGCCGACGAAGAAATAGCGGAAGAGCGCATCTCCCGAATCGAACACCGGCGGAGTTCCAGTCGCACCGCTCAGCTTCGGCTGGTATTGTCCGCTCCGCCAGCGCGCATTGTTGGGATAGGATTGTCGGAGCAGCGAGTCTCCGTACGTGATACGGAGCTGTCCGGCGTACTGCCAAACATCCTCGACGAGATCCCCGTCGATCGTCGGCACCGCATAGTTCTGCCCATTGGGAATGACGAGATCAGGTCCCAGCACAGGGAGCGGATCCGTGGTCATCGTCACATTGGGATTCGCATGGATGCGTCCAACGTTCCACGTATCGCTGTTTCCCCATTGTCCTTGCCACCAGGCGCGGTTCCCATAGAACCGATTCGGATTGTACGGCCACTGCCAATCTGCATCGTATACCGAGAAGGTGAACTCGACAATATCGCCCTCCGGACGAGTGACATCGTACCCGCGCAGTCCAAGATCGAGTCGGACCTCCATCGTGTACCCGACATCCGGCGTCAATACCGCCGTCCCATTCTTGTCATCGTTCGAGCGTCCGTGCACGACGGTGACGCCGCTCCAGGCGGTCCGATCATCCTTCGCGGGGCCGAAGTAGATCGGACTCGCGCCGGGATTTCCCGACGCAGGGTCACCCCACGATTCTGTAACCCAGCCATAGCCATGTTCGACGGGTCCTGCGGGAGAATTGCCCGACGAATGATCGCGCAGATTCATCAACAGGAGATCACACTCATTGAAAAACCCTCCCCCCACAGAACTATCGCGCGCGAAGACGCCGACGATCAGTTCATTCCCCTGCACAAGAAACTTCACCGTTGCATTGGTCGGATCGCTGACATTTCCGTCCCAACTGCCGCCGGAGCGTTCTGGCTTCCATCCGCTCCCCGGGATGACCGTGGAATTGGATGGATCATAGCGAACGATCACGGATTCCGCCACGGCCCAGGCCGCTTCATTCATCACACCGTCAATCGTGATCGTCCCCGCGGGGACGGTGCGCGCCCACAGCGCATCCAGGCGCTTGATCATCTGTGCGGACCCGGTGTTCCAAATGCCGACCGCGATCACAGCCGCCAGGGCCAATCGTACCTTCAGCGTCATTGGACATTCTCCTCTCGGTAAAAAAGAACGGGCTGCAGGAACGATCTCCCGCAGCCCGTCGGAGCACCATCACTTCAACAACATCAACTTCTTCACGCTGACAAACGGCTCAGCCTGCGCACCTTCGACCGACGTTGCTTCCAGACGGTAGAAGTAAAGTCCGCTCGAGAGCGCCGCGGCATTGAACGTCACTTGATGCGTACCGGCGTTCATGTCGCTGTTGACCAGCGTTGCCACTTCGCGGCCCAGTAGGTCAAAGACCTGCATGGTCACGCGGCTCCGGAAGGGGAGCGCATACTGGATCATCGTGCTGGGGTTGAACGGATTCGGATAGTTCTGCGACAGCGCGTAGACCGTCGGGAGAGACTGATCCGCGACGACATCCGTCGCAAAGTCGAGGTTCAGCGTGCGATACACGCCGCCCCACTCACTCCCCCACCACGACTTGTAGAATGAGCCGATCGTGTGATCCCACGAGTTCATCGGGTGCTGGAATCCATCCGGGTCGAACATGACCAGCATCAGCTTTGCGGACGTGGAACCAGTAGTGTATCCGAGTTGATCCAACCGGAGCAGGAACTCAGCACTGTATCCGTTATCGACATTCGTCGTATCGTTCACCGTGCTTCCGCTCTTCAGATAGCCCCAGCCGTAGCTCGATCCGGCGACCTGTTCTTCCAGGCGCATCGTGTCTTTGTTCGCA
>Ga0105103_10000486_pt1 | contig 22518 bp, 26 predicted proteins | sample PPLLaktember2015_2_FD_79107 | JGI IMG/M metagenome (GOLD analysis project Ga0105103, IMG submission 79107) | Freshwater sediment microbial communities from Prairie Pothole Lake near Jamestown, North Dakota, USA - PPLs Lake P7 Core (6) Depth... | ecosystem: Environmental > Aquatic > Freshwater >...
CCTGCGCGGCTCGAACCGCGGCAGGACTATGCCGGTCTGGCGCTGCTTGCCGAGCGCCTGACCCTGCTCGGCGACCTGCCGGCGGGCACGCCGCTGCCGCCGCGCTACGAGGGCGCGCTGGTTGATGCCGTCAAGGCCTTTCAGCAGCGCCACGGCCTCGCGCCGGACGGCGTGCTCGGCAAGGACACGCTCGCGGCGCTGCAGGTGGACCCGGCAGCGCGCGCACGCCAGATCGAGCTGGCGATGGAACGGCTGCGCTGGACACCGCTGCTGCGCGGGCCGCGCATGGTGGTCATCAACGTGCCGGAGTTCGTGCTGCGGGCCTATGAGGTGACAGACGACGGCCGCATCGTCGTGCGCGAGCAGATGCGTGTCATCGTCGGCCGCGCCTACGACACGCGCACGCCGCTGTTCGAGGAGCCGATGCGCTTCGTCGAGTTCAGTCCGTACTGGAACGTGCCGCCGTCGATCGCCCGCGGCGAGCTCGTGCCGAAGCTGCAGCACGACCCGGCGCACTGGGCGCGGGAGGGTTTCGAGTTCGTCACTGGAAATGGGCAGGTGGTGACGGCGCTGTCGGCGCAGGGTCTGCAGGCCGTGACGACCGGCCAGTGGCGCATCCGCCAGCGGCCCGGGCCGCGCAATGCGCTGGGTTACATCAAGTTCGTGTTCCCGAACCAGGACCACATCTACCTGCACCACACGCCGGCCACGCAGCTATTCGAGCGCACGCGGCGCGACTTCAGCCACGGCTGCATCCGCGTCGAGCAGCCGGTGGCGCTGGCCCGCTTCGTGCTGCAGGGCATGCCGGGCTGGGACGAGGCGCACATCCGCGAGGCAATGACGGCCGACCGCTCGAGCACGCTGCGCCTGCAGCAGCCGGTGCCGGTGCTGATCGCCTACGGCACCGCGCTCTTCAAGGGCGGGCGCATGCACTTCTTCGACGACCTCTACGGCCGCGATCGCGTGCTCGATGCCACGCTGCGCCAGCGGCCGGCGTTGCCGTGGTCCCTACAATGAGCAGCCATGAAACGCGATACCCATCCCACTCGCCGCGGCCTGCTAGGGCATGGCGCCCGCCTGATGACCATTGCCGCGCTGCCGGCATGGGGGCGCTCGGCGTTCGCAGCGCCTTCCGGCGAGCGCTCGCTGGCACTGGTGCACACGCACACACGCGAGCGCATCGAGCTGGTCTACGCCGCGGCCGGCAACTACCTGGACGATGCGCTGCTGAAGCTCAACCGCTTCCTGCGCGACCATTACAGCGGCGATGTCGGCGTCATCGACCCGGCGCTGTACGACCAGCTGCACGGCGTGCAAGCGGCGCTGGGCACGACGCGCGCCTTCGAAGTCATCTCGGGCTACCGCTGCCCGGCCACCAACGACAAGCTGCGCGCCAAGGGCGGCGGTGGCGTGGCCAAGCAGAGTCTGCACATGCAGGGCCGCGCCATCGACGTGCGGCTGCAGGGCGTGCCGCTGGACGAAGTGCGCGACGCGGCGCAGTCGCTGCGTGCCGGCGGCGTCGGCTACTACCCGGGTAGTCAGTTCGTGCACCTGGACAGCGGGCGCGTGCGCAGCTGGTAGGCGCGGCCCGCCGCGCGCACGCAGGTCGCAATGCCTGCGCGCCGCATGGGGTAGGGTCGAAACGACTGTGGCGGAAGCCCTGCCGGGCCTACCATTTGCGCATGCAACAGCCCCTGCAAGGCATCCGCGTACTCGACCTGTCCGCCGTGCTGTCTGGTCCGATGTGCACCGCTCTGATGGCCGACCAGGGCGCCGAGGTCATCAAGGTGGAGCCGCCGGGCGGCGACATGAGCCGGCGCATCGGCCCGGCCAAAGGCGACATGTCGGCGATGTTCATCGCCGCCAACCGCGGCAAGCGCTCGATCGTGCTCGACCTGAAACGGGCGGATCACTTGCAGGTGCTGCATGACCTGGCGCGCCGCGCCGACGTGCTGGTGGAGAACTTCCGCCCTGGCGCAATGACGCGTCTGGGCCTGGACCACGCCACACTGGCCGCGGCCAACCCGCGGCTGGTTTACGCTTCGATCACCGGCTACGGCCAGAGCGGCCCCTATGCCGACGGGCGGGTCTACGACGCGGTGATCCAGGCCGTGTCGGGCATGAGCGCCTCGCATCCCAGCCAGTCAACGGGCGAGCCGACGCTGCTGGCCACCGCGGTGTGCGACAAGCTCAGCGCGCTGACGGCGGCACAGGCCATCGCCGCCGCGCTGTTCGCGCGCGAGCGCAGCGGCCGCGGCAGCAAGCTGGAACTGGCCATGCTGGACGCCGCGCTGGCCTTCCAATGGCCGGACGCGATGTACAACCATGTCTTCGTCAGCGACCCACCGCCGCCGTCACCCGAGTTCGGCGTGCAGCAGCGGCCGTACCGCACCCGCAATGGACATGTCGCGGCGATGACGCCGCAGCCCGACGAGTTTGCCGCGCTGTGCCGCAGCCTCGGCCGGCCGGACCTGGCCGGCGACCCGCGCTTCGCGCACATCGACGCGCGGCGGCGCAATGTGGCCGAACTGCTGACGCTGCTGGACGGGCTGATCGCCGACGAGGACACCGATGCGCTGGTGGCGCGGCTGCGCGCCGAGGGCGTGCCCATCGGCCGTGTCAACCCGCGCCAGCAGGTGCTGGTCGATGCGCAGGTGCTGCACAACCAGGCGCTGCAGCAGGTGGACCATGGGACGCTCGGTACGGTGCGGCTGGCGCGATCTGCCGCGCGCTTCATTGGTGTCGACGCGCCCCCGTTGCGGCCGGCGCCGCAGCGGGGCGAACACGGTCGCGAGGTACTGGCCGAACTGGGCTACGACGCGGCGCGCATCGACGCGTTGCTCGCCGCATGACCTGGGCCAGGCGCGGCGGCGTGCACTGCGGGTGGTGCGATGATTCGACCGCTGATCACATGGAGGAGACGATGCGCTACCGGCTTTCGCGAACGCTGGCATGGGCTGTCCTGGTGTTCTGGTTGGCGCTTGCGCAGGCCCAGGGAGCCGACGATGCACCGCGTGCGCCTTGTGCCGCGACCCCGCTGCCGGCCTACGCCGAGCCGGGTGTCGCGCCGAATGTTCGGGCTTGGGGCAGCAGCAGCAAGCTGGCACGCGAATGGGTCGCACCGGCCTGCATTGGCTGGACCACACCCGGCTTCGACGTGCTGGTGGCGGTGTCCGGCAGCTTCAGATACGACGGCGAGATCGACGCACTGCTCGCGCGCGTCGGCGCGGTGTCGTCGATGAAGGGCATGCGCTACTGGTCCACGACCGAGAAGGCCTGGCGCCCGCTGGTCACCGACGCCTTCGCGTTGAGTGGCCCGGACCCCGGTCTGAAGCGGGCGGATTTCGCGGCCACGCAATTCACGAAAGGCCAGAGCCTGTACTTCGCACAGAGCGACAACCGCTCGACAGGCAAGACGGTCTATCGGCAGCGCGTGCTTGCGGCTGAACGCGAGCACCTGTGCATCGAGTCCGAAAACGTGACCGCCGTGAAGATGACGCTGCTGACCCTGTTCAACCCCGGTGACGTGCAGTCGGTGATCTTTCTCGATCGCCGCTCGCCGGGAGTCTGGAACTTCTACAGCCTGTCGCGCACGCGCGCTGGCTCCAGCATCATGCCGGGCAGTCACGAGGCGTCTTACATCAACCGCGCGGTGGCGTACTACAGGCACATCGCCGGTCTGCCCACCGACCAGGAACCACCGGCGGCGCGCTGACCCCGTGCGCGGTGCAAGCGACCGGGCTGAGCTCAGGCCGCCGCGTCGCGCCAGTTGCCATGGAAGCCGGCCGGCACACGGTGCGACAAGTGGGCCAGCGCCAGCGGACCGCTTTTCAGGTCAAGCGCATCGAACACCGCCAGGTCGCTGCAGCGTGTGTCACCGCGAAAGACCACGCTGAGCACAAAGCCGTCGCCTTCTTCCGCGGTGGCACTGCGGGGCACAAATACCGGCTCGCCGCAGTAGTCACCGGCCTCGGGCTGCCAGGTCGTGACCTTGCCATTGGCATGGTCGATGTGCGCCAGGCCGTCGCGCCCGTCGCAGCCGCGACGGGCGTCGGTGACCTGCCCGGCCTGGAACCAGCCGTGGCGGTAGGGCAGCGCGGTGTAGCGCTCGTCCAGGCGCGGAAACTCGCCGCGGTGGTCGTCCAGCGCCTGCTCGCTGAAGCTGTCGGTGTTGCCTTTGGGGTCGAAGGTCCAGCGCACTGGCGTCGCTTCGGGTCGCGTACTGCTGGCTGGCCGGCCGTCGGGGGCCGGGAACAGTGGCGCCACCGGGTACTTCATCATGTCGCACACCACCTTGCCGTCGGGTGTGTCGAACGATGCCGACATGGTGTTGGCGTTGTCGGGCAGCTTCCGCTACGACGGCGGCATCGAAGGGCTGCTGGCGCGCATCGGCGCGATCTCAGCGAAGAAGGGGGAACGCTACTGGTCCACCACCGAGAAGAACTGGCAGATGCTGGTCACCGACGCCTTCGCGCTGAGTGGCCGCGAAACGTCGCTGCGCCGTGCCGACTTCAAGCCGGCCGAACTGGGCAAGGGAGTGGCCTTCCATTACGCGCAAAGCGACAACCGCAGCGCCGGCGCCTGTGTCTGCCGCGAGCGGTTGCTTGCCTCTGACGGCGAGCGCGTGATGATCGAATCGGAAAACCTCATGCCGATCAAGAAGTTGATGGTCACCTTGTACGCCTCGGGCGACCTGCAGAAGATCTACATCATCGAGCCGCGCGCGCCGGGCGTGTGGAGCTACTACAGCCTGACGCGCACGCGCATGGCGTCGAGCATGCTGCCCACCGGCAGCGAGGCGTCCTATATCAACCACTCGGTGGCCTTCGGTCGCTACGTCGCCGGCATTCCAACTGACCAGGACCCGCCCGCGGCACGTTGAGCGCGGGCATCAGCCGGCCGCGTCGCGCCAGTTGCCGTGGAAGCGCACCCCTGATGGGACACGCACGTTTCAAGACGAGGACTGCTTTGGGCCCACTGTCGAATCCACCTCGATGCGGCCTGCAAGGTGCTGGTCGAAGTACCCGAAGCTCTTTGGCTTCGGTTCTGCAACATTCGTTGATATTGCCGAAATCTCGCGTAGCAAAGACGCAAGCCGGGAGTTGATTTCGCTCAATCCCCAGGTCATCGCAACTCCTAGAATTTGATCTGTCTCCGTGGTTGACGAGTCGATCAGTATGGAGCGTGGTGTACGGACTTTGTGTCGCCTTCACATTCAGCATTCAAGAAAGTTGTCATGCGTACCTTCATTCAATGGATTGCCGTGTTGGGTTTCGCCGCAGTCGTTGCGGCGACTCAGTCAGGATGTGCCGGCGTCCCAATCTATAATGTCAAAGATGCGGCAGTAGTGGCCCCTGCGGGCAAGACGCTGAGTGCTGATCAAGTCAGGACCGCAATCATTCGCGCTGGAGCTGGTCTGGGTTGGCAGATCACCGAAGAAGCGCCCGGAAAGCTCGTTGGTACGCTCACGCTGCGAACCCATACGGCAGTGGTCGACATCTTCTACACCGCAACGACCTATAGCATTCAGTACAGATCAAGTGTCAACCTTGATGAGCGAAACGGTCAGATTCACAAGAACTACAATGGATGGATCAGCAATCTGGTCAAAGGCATCAATACCCAGACTGCGCTTATTTGAGTTGAGCATTGGGACAGGGTCGAGATGGTCACCGTATCTGCGCGCGAGCTGGCCTGCATGGTTGTCGAATCCCTGAGTTTGGACGAAATCGATGCGGAAAAGATTGATCTGGACGGGCCGCTGTTCGGTGAAGGTCTGGGCCTTGACTCCCTGGATATGCTTGAGTTGTCGCTTGCAATCCAGCAGCGCTACGGCGTGAAGCTCAAAGCGGACGACCCGCGCAACAAAGAGATCTTCTCTTCGTTGCGCAGTTTGGCCACCCACGTGGGCGCCTGTCAGACCGCGCTGGGCTGATGCAACTGTCGGACGCCCTCGCCCATGCGCACGGCTGGGCGGGGATGCGTTACCTGCAACCTTTGGTGCTGCTTTGGCTGGCCTTCTTCTTCGGCCGGACCTTGCGACCCGGCACCACTCCATTGATCGAGCGCGTTGCGCGACGCAGCAACGCCATGCTCCCGGCGCCGGTGAGCCGCTACACCAGATGGCTTACGGCGGTATGGTGCGGCTACTTCGTATTGGCGGCCGCACTGTCCGCGGTGCTTGGTGCGTCGGGTGGAGCCACGCTCGGCCGTTTTGGCATCGCGATCCTGATCGGCAGCGTGCTGCTGTTCGTGGGCGAACATTGGGTGCGTAAACGGATCTTTCCGCACGAGGCGTTCCCGGGTTTGCTGCAGCAGTTGCGCGATACTTGGGGCGTCTGGAGGACTCGCGATGGCTCCTGAACCGACCGGGGCTGGATTCAAGCCGCCGTCGGGCGCCATGCCGCCGCCGATAGGCGCGTCGACGGCGACGACTGAAGCCCCAAGCTTCGGGCCGGAACTTGAGCATTCGCCGCTGCTTGCTGCGCATGAGTTGCTTGACCAGCCTGCAATTGTCGACGTGGACCGAAACTGGAAATGGCGCCAGGTGCATCAGGCCTCGATCGAGTTGGCCAAGCGTTTGGGTCATGCGTCGGCAGTGTGCAATCTATGCAACTCGCGACTGAACTTCTTGGTGACATGGCTGGCTGCCTTGCGCTGCCGCACACCCATGGTGCTGCCGCCATCGGGTGGTCATGCCGACCTTGCCGGCGTATTGGAGTCAACACCTCGACCCGTGATCGTCGTCGATCACGAAGAGGCGATCGAGCCGGACTGGCGCGGCAGCGCCGATTGCCTGGTTGCCTCATCGCCTTGGCCTTCTGCGAATGCAGGAGCGGCAGAACCGACCTGGTTTCCCGATTGGCATTGCAGCGCAGCCGTGCTCTACTCCTCGGGCAGCACCGGGGCGCCCGAGCCACATCCCAAGACCTTGCTTCAGCTGGTCTCGGGCGCGCTGGCGCTGGGCGAACGGCTTGCGCAGGATGTCGTAGGTGGCCTGAGTGCCATTCGGCGCATTGTGAGCAGTGTTCCGCCACAGCACATGTTTGGCTTCGAGGCCTCGGTCATGTTCCCGCTGGTGCATGGCATTCCGGTTTGCGAAGGCCGGCCCTTGTTGCCGGCCGACGTGCGGCAGGCGTTTGCCGGTTCGCCCGCCTCCGCATGGATCACCACCCCCTTGCACATGCGCGGCCTGGTGCGATCGGGCGAAGCACCACCCAATTGCACGCTGGTGCTGGCCTCGACGATGCCGCTGACACAAGTGTTGGCGCGGCAGACGGAAAGCCTCGTCGGCGCACCGGTCCTCGAAATCTACGGCTCGACCGAGACTGGCGTCCTCGCGATGCGGTGCTCCGCGCACGAGACAAGCTGGCGTCCGGTGCGCGGCGTCCGGGTGGCGGCGACGCCTGAAGCAACACTGTCCTGGGGCGCCCACTTCTCGTCACCTGTGCGCTTGCCCGATGAAACCGAGATCGGTGCGGCGGGCTGTTTCAGGCTTCTGGGCCGCTCGACCGACATGGTCAAGATCGGTGGTCGGCGTGCCTCGCTGGCCGGTCTGAATCTGCTGCTCGAAGGCCTGCCCGGTCTCGAGGACGGCGCGTTGTACTTGCCGAACTCCGCGAACCCGACCGAGCGCCTGTGCCTGATCTATGCGGGTCCGGCCCTCGACCGTGGCGAAGTCGAAAAGTGGCTGCGCGGGCGCCTGGATCCGGCCTTCATGCCCCGGACCTTGATTCACGTCGACAAGTTGCCTCGAAGTGAAAGCGGAAAGTTGCCGCGCCAGGCTTTGGATGCGCTGTTTGCGGCATGGCAACACCGAACCAGGCAGTCAAGTGCATCGGGCCCGGCATGATCGCGCCGTCGCGGACCTTCGGTTTTGAGTTTGCCGTTGATCCTTCCCATGCGGCCCTGCCGGGCCACTTTCCGGGGAATCCGATCGTGCCAGGCGTGCTGTTGCTGGACCACGTATTGAGTGCGGTGACCGCGGAACTGAAGCGCCCAGTGTCCATCTTGAAGCAAGTCAAGTTTGCGGCCGCGTTGTTGCCGGGCGAATCCGCCATGGTGAATTGCGACGCGTGCGGCGACAGCCTGAGCTTCACGGTGAAGACCCGGCGCGCGGACGTCCTGGTCACGCTGGCAAGCGGCCAAGCCATCCTGGCGCATGGGCCGACGCCACTGGGCGGGTGCGGCACCTCGGCCGGGAGTGGCTTGACGTGAAGCCGTGGACTGCCAAAGCCGAACGCGGCAGCACTTGGCTCATTCGGCTGATCGCATGGTTGGCCCGGACCGTGGGGCGTCGCTTCTGCCGCGCGTTGCTCTACCCCATCGTGCTCTACTTCGTGCTGTTCGACCCGACGGCGCGGCGTGCATCGCGCGAGTTCCTGCGCGCCGTCACGAGGCGCCGGGTGCGCTGGACCGAAGTCTTCGAGCACGTGTATTCGTTTGCCGCCACCTTGCTCGACCGCGTGTACATGGCGGCGGGTGAATTTCACCGGTTTCGCGTCACGATCGAGGGCGATGACCTGGTTCGCAACGCACTGGCATCGGGCAGGGGCTGCATGTTGCTGGGCTCGCACCTGGGCAGCTTCGATCTGCTATTGCTGGCCAACAAGGCGTTCAAGGGCCACCCAGTGAACATCATGATGCACGTCGACGCACGCGCGCGGGTGCGCCAGATCGCCGGCATTGATGACAGCCAATCGAAGGTCATTGCACTCGGCCGGCCCGACAGCTTCCTGCGCGGCTACGAGCTGCTCGAACGCGGCGAGATGGTCGCGGCGCTGGCGGATCGTGTAGACGGCTCCGGTGCCAGCTTGGAGGCGTCGTTCCTGGGGCGGCACGCCGCGTTCCCGCTGGGGCCTCATATCCTGGCGGCGCGTGCCCGTGTGCCGGTGGTCCTGTGTTTCGGGCTGTACGAGGGCGGCGCGGACTATCGAATCGAGTTCGTCGATTTCGGACCCGCTGCAGCTGTCGACTGCCGTGGCGCCATGTTCCAGGCGACGGTCGATCGTTATGCACTCCTGCTCGAGCAGGCAGCGCTGCGCCATCCGACGAACTGGTTCAACTTCTACCCTTACTGGACGCGATGAAGCGCCGCGTCGTCCTGACGGCTTTGCCGCGTTGCGGCTTGCTGCTTGGCTTGACCGGCGCCGCCGTCGCGCAAAGTTTCGGCATCACCCGGTTGCAGCGTCTGCTTCGCGACGCACCCCAGGCTGCAGTGCGCTACACCGAACTACGCGAATCGCGCTGGCTGCCTGCGCCGATCGAGTCCTCCGGAACGCTGACGTCAACGCCGACGATGCTGGAGAAGCGGGTCGAGCAGCCCAGGCCGGAAACCTGGCGAATTCTCGACGACCGGATGCAGATTGGCACGCCGGGTGCGGTCGGCGCGAGGGAAATCATGCTCGACCAAGCGCCCGCCGCGGCCGCGCTTGCGCAAACGCTGCGGCGGGTGATGGCCGCCGAATTGGGGGCACTGGACAAGGACTTCCTGCTCGAGCTGTCCGGTGACGAACGCGAATGGACGCTGCAACTGACACCTCGCCAAGAGGATGTGGCGCGTCAACTGAAACGCATCGACCTGCACGGCGCAGGACCACGCCTTTTGGTCATGGTCATCCTGGAAGCCCAAGGCGATCGCACGACCACGCGCCTGATCTATGCGAATTAGTACCCGGGACCACTATGTTCGAAAGAGACCCTCTGACTGCGCTTGAAGCCATCACGGCCGCGCAGCACCTCGCGTTCGCGCCGCTGGCCTTTCAGGCGGCATCGGTGATGCGCGATCGTGGCGTTCTCGCTGCGCTGGCCAAGGCCGCTCCCCGTGGACTGGGCATTGCCGAAGTCATGGAGCAGACGTCACTGCCGCGCTACGCCGTACGGACGCTGCTGGAAGCCGGCCTGGGCATGCGCGTGGTGTGGCGCAGTGGCGAAGACGAGCGCTTCCATCTGGGCAGGTTGGGGCATTTCCTGCTCGAGGACGAAATGACACGCGTCAACTTCGACTTCACGCGCGACGTCTGCTACGCAGCTGCGGCACACCTCGACGAATCCTTGGTGGAAGGCCGGCCGGCCGGGCTCAAGACCCTGGGCCCGTGGGCGTCCGTGTACGAAGGGCTCTCCGTGCTGCCCGAGCCTGCCCGCCAAAGCTGGTTTGCCTTCGACCACTTCCACTCCGACGCCGCGTTTCCCGATGCCTGCACGCGCCTGGCGCTGAACCCGCCTGCCAGTCTGCTCGACATCGGTTCCAACACAGGCCGTTGGGCGAGCATGTGCCTGCAGCGCTTGCCCGCATGCAAGGTGGGCCTGTGCGACCTGCCGATCCAGTTGGACGTCGCCCGCGAGAGCCTGCGCGCGACGGGCTCCCTCGATCGCGTCAGCTTCCACCCCACCGACTTGCTGGACGGGGCGCAGGCGTTGCCGCACGGCTATGAATTGATCTGGATGAGCCAGCTGCTGGATTGTTTTTCCGAGGAGCAGGTCGTCGCTGTCCTATGCAAGGTGCGCGCCGCCATGCCGCCAGGGGGTCGACTGTGGATTCTCGAGCTGTTCTGGGATCGGCAGCGCTTCGAAGCAGCTGCATTCAGCCTGCAGCAAACCTCGCTGTATTTCGCTTGCGTGGCGAACGGCAACAGCCAGATGTATGACTCGAAGGTCTTTCTGGAGCTGTTGCCGCGCGCCGGATTCGAGGTCACACAGCTGGTTGACGGAATCGGGGGCTACCACACGCTGCTCGAGTGCGTGGTGTCACCGGACGCACCGGCATGTCCATGCCTCGAATAGACTTCGCAGCACAGCGGGACCTGGCTTCGACTGTCCACCCATCACCTCATCGGAGTCACCAGTGTCAGGAATTGCGGCGTACAGCACCGTGCATGCCGCCGGTGCCGACAACCTGACGTCGTGGCAAGCGATTCTGACGGGCTGTTCCGGCCTGAAGCCCAACACCCTTGCCTGGTGCGGCTTGCCCACCTGGATCGGCGAGGTCGCGGCGGTCAATGACACCGCCTTGCCCGCCGATCTCGATGCCTGGGACTGCCGTACCCACCGCCTGGCATGGCTGGCCCTGCAATGTGCCCCGTTCCGGCAAGCCGTGGACGATGCGGTTGGCCGCCATGGTGCATCCCGCGTCGGACTGATTCTCGGGTCGAGCACCTCGGGCATCCGCAGCACTGAAGTGGCCTACAAGCATTGGCGCGAGGATGGACACTGGCCCACGGATTTCGACTATCGGCGAACGCATTCCCTGGATGCCCTGTGCCGCCTCAGCGGCGGGCTGCTCGGCTTGCGTGGGCCGATGGTCATGATCTCGACCGCTTGCTCGTCCAGCGCCAAGGTTTTCGTCATGGCGCAACGCTGGATGGATATCGGCCTGATCGATGCGGCTGTGGTCGGTGGCGTGGACAGCCTGTGCCTGACTACCTTGCATGGATTCAATGCGCTGCAACTGCTTTCCAGCGAGCCATGTCGGCCTTTCGACAGCGCGCGCAACGGCATTTCGATCGGCGAAGCCGCCGGCTTCGTGCTGCTCGACCGGGATCCGGCGGCGGTCAACCTGATGGGTGGCGGCGAGTCCAGCGATGCCTGGCACATGTCGTCGCCTCATCCGGACGGCCTGGGTGCCCAGGCTGCCATGCGACAGGCGCTGCAGGTGGCAGGACTGGGGCCGCAGGACATCGGCTACGTGAACGCGCATGGCACCGCGACGCCGGCGAACGATCGCGCCGAGGCGGCCGCCATGCGTGCCGTCTTCGGCGCCGATGCGGTGCCGGTTTCGTCGACGAAGGGCGTCACCGGCCACACCTTGGGTGCAGCCGGTATAACCGAGGCCATCGTGGCGATTCAGGCCCTCGAGCAGCAGATTCTGCCGCCTTCGGCCAACCTGGCCCAACTGGAGCCGCGCCTCGGGCTGGACGTAGTGATGCAGCCGCGCCGCGCCGAGTTGCGCCATGCGATGAGCAACAGCTTCGGGTTCGGCGGGACGAATTGCTCGCTGGTCTTCGGCCGGGCGCGCTGAGATGGCGCTGGGCTTCGTGCTTCATGCGGCGGGTGTGCTGGCGCCCGGCGTGGGTTCGCTCGCCGAGCTCCTGGATTTGCACGATAGAAGGCGGCCCGCGGTCACCGAAGCGTTGGTGCTGCCCAGTCCGGCGGTGTTGCCGGCCAACGAGCGCCGCCGCGCCAGCCAGGTCGTGCGCCTCGTGCTGGCCTGTGCGGCGCAGGCCCTCGCCACAGGGCGCTATGCCCCCGACGAACTTCGATGCGTGTTTGCCTCCGACGAGGGCACCGGCGAAGTCTGTAAGCTGATGCTCGAAGCGCTGGTCCCCTCCGGACAAGTGTCGCCGCTGTTGTTCCACAACTCGCTGCGCAACGCGCCGGCCGGCTATTTCTCCATCGCCTACCAGAACCACCTGCCGGCAGCCAGTGTCAGCATGGGCTGCGAGAGCTTCGCCGCCGGTCTGCTGTGCGCCGTCAGCGAGGCCTGCACCAGCGCACAGCCCGTGCTGTTCCTGGCCTATGACGCGCCGTTGCCCGAACCGATGCGTGCGCTGCTGCCCATCGAACAGGCCACCGCAAGCGCCTGGATCATCGAGTCTGCTCCCGAAACGGCGGGCAATCACACGGCTGTACCGTCCCCGGCTCGACTGTCGCTGGGCCGCTTCGAGCTGAGCTTGCATGGTGTCGGTGGCTGCGTCGACCCGGCGCCGTCGTGGCTGCCATCTGCCTGGGCTGCCAACAGCAGCGCCCGCGCGTTCGAGGTACTGGCCTTGCTGGCGGATGGTCGCGGCAGTTGCGAGTTCCCGTTGGGCGAGCAGCGCCTGCGGGTGGCCCTTGTGGAGGGAGCCGCAGCATGCTGAGCCGCGCGCAGATCGAAGCGCTCGTCTCACACGCCGGGTCGATGTGTCTTCTGGACAGGGTGCTGCAGTGGGACGGGACGCACATCGTTTGCCAGGCGGCGACACCCGCATCGGGCCACCCGTTGGCGAGGGCGCAGGGTGTGCCGGTCGTGGCAGCGGTCGAGTACGCCGCGCAGGCGACGGCACTGCACGGTGCCCTGCTGGACGGCCGACGCAAAGCGCGAAACGGCTTGCTGGCCAAGCTCACCGACGTCGAGTTGTTTGCGCAATGGCTCGACGAATCTTCGGGCGCGCTCGAAATCCAGGCGGAACTGTTGGTGCGCGGTGCGTCGGCCTGCACTTATTCGTTCATGGTGCAAGACGCGAGCGGACACCGTGCCCGTGGACGCCTGCTGGTAGCCTTCACGCATGACGACTGACGGGCAAGTGCGCAAGCGGGCGTTGGTCACCGGTGGCAGTGGCGGCATCGGCGAGGCCATCTGCCAGGCACTGGCGGCCAGTGGCGTGCATGTGATCGTGCATGCCCACCGCGCCATCGACCGTGCGCAAGGCCTGGCCGCATCCCTGGCGGCACAAGGTGGGCATGCCAACGCCGTGGCCTTCGACCTGGACGATGAAATGGACGTGCACAACGCCGTTGCCGCCCTGCTGGCGGAAGGCCCGATTCAGATCCTGGTCAACAACGCCGGCATTCATCGGGACGCACTCATGGCCGGCATGGACGCCCACACCTGGCACAGTGTCATTGACACCAGCCTGAACGGCTTCTTCCGCGTCACGCAGCCCTTGCTCCTGCCCATGGTTCGCACTCGCTGGGGGCGCATCGTCAATATCACGTCGGTGTCGGCGCAAGCGGGCAACAAGGGGCAGGCCAACTACGCTGCGGCGAAAGCCGGGCTGCATGGCGCCACCAAGTCGCTGGCGCTGGAGCTGGCCGGGCGCGGCATCACGGTGAATGCCGTCGCACCGGGCATCGTGCAGACGCCCATGATCGACAAGAGCTTTCCGCCCGAACGCATCAAGGCGCTGGTGCCGATGGGCCGTGCCGGGCGCCCAGAGGAAGTGGCGGCACTCGTGGTCTTCCTGGCGTCGGACGCGGCCAGCTACATCACCGGCCAGATCATCGGTGTGAACGGCGGGCTGTATTGAGATGAGCGCGCCTGTGCAGGTCGAACCGGATGCCTGGGACGGCATATGGATTGCCATACCGGCCTACAACGAGGAAAGGACCATCGGTTCGCTGGCACGCACGGCACTGGCACTGTGTCCGCGGGTGATCGTGGTCGATGACGGCTCCACCGACGCGACACTGCAGGAACTGCAGGGATTGCCTGTGAGGCTGTTGCGGCAACCGTCGAACCGAGGCAAGGCTGCCGCACTGCGGGTCGCATTCGCTGAGGCGATTCGACAGAGCGCATTGGCCGTACTGACACTGGATGGCGATGGCCAGCACGACCCGAACGATGCGCCCGCGCTGCTGCATGCCTGGCGTCATCATCCGCAGCGCCTGATCGTCGGCTCGCGTCTGCACGACAAGGCGCATTTCCCGCCAGCTCGCTACCGTGCCAATCGGTTCGCCTGCTTCTGGATCTCATGGGCGGCGGGGCACCCCATCGCCGATTCGCAGTCGGGATTTCGCCTCTACCCTGCGCAGGCATTGAGCATCGCCTTGAGCGACAAGGTACGAGGCGATCGGTTCACTTTCGAAAGCGAGATCCTGATCGAGGCCGCGGATCACGGCATCCGTACCCTCGCCGTGGCCATCCCCGGACGCTATCCAAAGAATGCCAGGCCTAGCCACTTCCGCCCGGTCGTGGACATAGCCAAGATAGTCTTGATGGTGGCCTCGCGCCTGCTGAGAAAGGGCCTCTATCCGGCAGGTTTGTGGCGCAGCCTGCAGCCGGCCAGCGTTCTGTCGCCAACTGACCACCCAGGGTCGAATGCGTAGTTCGCGCCTGCACGTCGACCCTGGCGGGCGAACGGCGGGTTGCGTCGGGATCGCTCGGGAAGGGTTCGGACCGTGACGCCGGTTGTGCTTGCGGCCGAGGCCGTGCGCTATCGATACCCGCAACAAACCTCCTTGGCGTTGGAAGACGTCAACCTGAGCTTGCGGCGCGGTGAAATCCTCGGTCTGCTCGGTCCCAATGGATCGGGCAAATCGACGCTGATCAATTTGCTCAACGGGTTGCGTGAGCCACAGGCCGGCTCGGTTCGGCGCATCGGCAACCCGCATCTGCGGGTGGCCTGGGTGCCGCAGGAATATGCCTACTATCCGCAGCTCACCTGTCGCGAGAACTTGCACTTCTTCGCGTCGCTGCTCGCCGTGTCGCCGCAAGAGCGCGCCACACGCATGGACCAGGTCGTCAAGGCCTGTGTCCTGGACGAATTCCTGGACAAGCAGTTGCGGCACTGTTCCGGTGGCGTGCGCCGGCGCGTCAATATTGCGATCGGGCTGCTGCAGGCGCCGGACGTGCTCTTACTGGACGAACCAACGGTGGGAGTCGACCCGCAGACACGCGTCTTCCTTCTTGAGCAGGTGCGGCAGCTGGCGCGTCAGGGGGCCGCGATCGTGTATGCCACGCACTACATGGACGAGGCCATGGCCGTGTGCAACGACATCCTGATTCTCGATCACGGCCGCGTCGTGGCCAGCGGCGACCTCGCGACGCTGCTGAAAGGCACCGCGGGTGCCGGACCGTTTGCCAATCTGGAAGCGCTGTTCATGCATTACACCCGGCGTCTGTTGCGCGACTGATGGCCTGCCGATGGGTGCACTAAATCAGGCCATCGTCATCTTCGGCAAGGAGTGGCGCCTGCTGTTGCGCAACCCTCATGGTCTGGCAGTGCTTTTCCTGATGCCTGGGATCTTCCTGCTGGTCATGTCGTTTGCGCTGAAGAACACATTGACCTCCGAGGACATCGCGCTGCCGCAGACCGGCTGGGTCATCGAGGAGCAGTCGCCGCTGGCTGCGAACTGGTCGAACGACTGGATCGAGCGCAAGGGCGGCGTGCGCTTCGCTTCGCGCAAGTCGTTGCTCGATGCGCTTCGGGCTCGACAGGTGCAGGCGGGCGTGATCGTGCAAGACCATTGGGTGGATGCCAAAGGCACACCGCGCATCGAGCGCATCGAGCTGTGGCTGAGCAACCGCATCCAGCCTGCGTCCGCCGGGCGATTGCGCGCGGAGGTCACTGCGTCGATGCTGCAGTTGCAGTTGAAGGGCCGGGTCGCTGCCGCAGGCCCCTTCGGCAGCATGCTCTTGGACGACGCATCTCGAGCCGATGTGTTTGCGGCCCTGGGTCCGATGACGATCCGCTATCTGTACGAAATCGAGTCCGGGCGCAAGATGACGGCGGTCCAGCAAAGTGTGCCAGCCTGGCTGATCTTCGGCATGTACTTTGTCGTGATTCCACTGACCGGCGTGCTGATCCAGGAGCGCAACGACGGAACGCTTGCGCGCCTGTCGACCTTTGGCGTGTCGCCATTCGCCATCCTCGGCGGCAAGCTGTTGGCCTTCATGGCTCTGAACTGGGTGCAGTTGTTGCTGATGCTGTGGGTCGGACGCTGGCTCGTGCCACTGCTGGGTGGCGACGCGTTGTACCTGGACCTGCAATTCACCTGGTTCCTGCTGATGGTGTTCGCCACCAGCGCCTCCGCGGTGGGGCTGGCGCTTCTGATCGGCGCCTATACGCGCAGCTTTGATCATGCCGCCGCGCTCGGTGGCGGCGCCAACGTGGTGCTCGCCGCGTTGGCGGGCATCATGGTGCCGCGTCCCCTGATGCCGGCGGCGATGCAGACGGTCTCGGAGTGGTCGCCGATGGGATGGGCACTGGACGGCATGCAGGCGGTCTTCCTGGGTGCACCCGACGCGTCGCAGATCGTGCCCAAGGCCGCGCTTCTGCTGTTGTTCGCCTGTGCGTGCCTGCTCATCGCCTGGCACCCCATTCGCCATCTGGATCGCTTTGCCTGACCTGGACGGGCCAAGGCTGAGAGTGATCCCAGCTCTTCTTCATGGATAGATCCAAAGACAGCGCAGTTGAACCTTTGTGCGTTCCATGCGCGGATTGACTGCCATCAATGCGGCGCGTGCGGTGGTGCTCAGAATTTCGACGGAAGGACATCGAATGCTGGGAGAAGAGGATGTTGAAGAGAGTGAGAAGGTCTTGGGTCCTCCTGCTTGCCGGAGTAGTAGTTCTTGGAATGGGGGGTTGTGCTGCGACGCGGTCGACGTTTGATGTGACGGGCAAGAGCGCAGATCAAGGCACTTTGGCCAGCCCGTCCGCCTACGTCACCATCGTGCGCGTGACGGACAGGCGCATGTTTGAAGCCAGCCCGCGCAATCCGTCCACGCCGTCGCTCGAGAAGCCGGAAGACATCAACAACCGCGCGATAACGGCAAGAGCCATTGCCAGAAAGCGTGGCGGCTACGGAAACGCGATGGCCGACATCCTTCTTCCCGAGGGACGGACAGTCGAGTTGGTGGTTCGTGAAGCAGTGACCAAAGCTTTGCGCGAGAAGGGCTACAACGTCCTCGAGCCCGCTTCGCCGGAAGCTGCAAAGGCACTTCCGCTTGAGGTGGATATCCAGCAGTTCTGGATGTGGATGACGCCCGGATTCTTCGCGATCACGCTGGAACAAAGAGGGATCGTCACTCTGAACAGCGTCGCCCTTGTCGGGAGCCAAGCGGAAGTGGTCCAGGGCTATGCCAAGGTATCGACGATCGCTGCCACTGACGAAGAGTGGAGGAAGACCATAACGCTGGGCGTGAATGACCTCACTGAAAATGTGAAGACGAAATTGCGCAGCCCATAGGAACTCGAAGCGCTGAAGCACCAATTGGGAACTTGGCGTGCGCAATGGCCGTGTTTGGACAAAGCTCTTCATCGGTGGCGTGCTGGCTTTGGCGCTTTTCCTTCTCGCTTCCTGCAACCTGCTGGCGCTGCATCGCGACCTGAGCGCCGGAGCGACGGTCGGGGGCGTTGCCGGCAAGGTGATGCATGGCGAGAGCTATGCCTCGACCGTCGTGGTCGTCGGGCTGCGGGAAGAGGGTGACACGTGGATCGCGGACAACTACGTGCACCTGGCTACCCAGCAGGACTTTCTGATACGGCTCGTTGCCGGCAAACGCTACGTCATGGTGGCCTTCGCGGACCGGAACGACAATCTTCGCCTGGACGACGATGAGCCGGCAGTGCTCTTGCCGAGTCCCGTGACTGTCGCGCAAGGTTGGAAGGGCATCGCCAAGGTCAGCCTGACGCTCGCGCCGGCGGGTCGTCTCGATCGGACGACGGCCTCAGCGCTGCAGGGCCTGGCGAAGATTGAACGCCGGCCACTTCCGGTTTGGGTAGGCGAGGTGACGGACCTCGACGACGAACGGCTCTCGGCCGAGAGCGGCAGCATGGGACTGTGACAGCCGTTCGAGTTTCTGACCAACGTCGGCATTGGCGTCTTCATGTTCGAGCCATATGACCCGAAGCGGATACCCGTGCTGTTCGTCAGCGGCGCGGGCGGCAACCCTTGGGAGTGGCGCGCCCAGATTGACGCGCTTGACCACTCACGCTACCAGCCTTGGGTGTTCGTCTATCCGTCCGGCCAGCGGCTGGCGAACTCGATCGCGGTGCTGGAGCGCTGCATCACGGCATTGCAGCGGGAGTACGGTTTCGTCCGCCTCTACGTGACCGCGCACAGCATGGGTGGCCTGCTCGCGCGCGACTTCATCCAGCGCTACGCAGGCCCGGTGCCGGTGTTCGTCTCGCTCGTCACCCCGTGGCGGGGCCTCCGGGCAGCGGCGTGGGGAGTCGCGCGCTCGCCTGCGGTCATCCCGTCGCGGGTTGACATGCAGCCGGACAGTGCGTTCCAGCGGGCGATCTTCGCCCGGCCGCTCACTTCTGTGACCGCACACTACTGCTCTATGCGCAAACCGACCCCGCTCAGCCGTTCGAAAGGGCCACCGACGGCACTATCGCATTGTCGAGCCAACTGCACGCCGACGCAGTTCGCGACGCGAGGGAGGTCTTCGGTTTCACCGAGAGTCACACCTCTGTTCTCAACAGTCCTGCAGTTGTCGGCACCTTCCTGCGCATCTTAGCGATGCCGGCCGATGCGAGCTGAACGATCAGATTCTCAGGCCAGTGCTGCGAGTCGTGCCCTGAGTGCGCACCATCTGTCTGAGACGGTGACCTGGACCTAGCGCAGCCCCGGTCCGCCGCTCGGAGCTGAGGTTATGCGTTGCGCCAGTTGCCATGGAAGCCAGCCGGCACGCGATGCGACAAGTGCACCAGCGCCAGCGGTCCGTCGGCGACATTGCGCGCGTCGAATACGGCCAAGTCGCTGCATTGTGTCTCGCCGCGGAATACCACGCTCAAAAGGAATCCCTCGCCTTCTTCGGCAATAGCACTGCGTGGCACGAACACTGGCTCGCCACAGTAGTCGGCCACACCGGGTCGCCAAACGCTGACGGCGTTGAGATGATGATCAATGTGCGCCAGACCGTTCCGCGCCTCGCGCCCGTGGCTGGCGTCAGTGACGGCGCCGGCCTGGAAGTAGCCATGCCGGTACGGCTGCCCGGTGAAGCGTTCGTCCAGGCGCGGAAACTCTGCGGGGTGGTCGTCCAGCGCCTGCTCGCTGAAGCTGTCGGTGTTGCCCTGGGGGTCGAAGGTCCAGCGCACCAGCGTCGCTTCGGGTGGCGTACTGCTGGCCGGCCGGCCGTCGGGGGCCGGGAACAGCGGCGCCACCGGGTACTTCATCATGTCGCACACCACCTTGCCGTCGGGTGTGTCGAAGGCATTCATCGGGTGGAACACGTAGCAGGGGTCGGCGCTGAACCAGCGCACCTGGTCGACCGAGCCGTTGCGCGGCACCAGCGCCACGTGCGTGCCCTTGTCCGGCTCCCAGGCATAGGGCGGCAAGCCCTTCATGGCCCGGTCCATCGAGCCAGTGAGCGGGAAGATCGGCAGGATGACCCAGTCGCGAGTGACCACGAAGTCATGCACCATGCTCGGGTAGGGCGCCTGGAACCACTGCGAGCGCTTGAGCACACCGTCGCGGTCGACCAGGTGCAGTGACAGGTCGGGCGTGAAGCGGCCCTTGGCGGCGTAGCCGAAGAACACCATCTCGCCGTTGGTGGCGTCGAGCTTGGGGTGGGCCGTCATCGGCCCGACCAGCTTGCCGCCGAAGTCGTGGTAGCCCTTGGGCGCCAGCGTCACCGGGTCGACCTCGAAGGGCGCATGCGCCTCTTCCAGCGCCAGCAGCCGGCCGCCGTGCCAGACCACGTTGGTGTTGGCCACGGTCGAGCCGAGCTGGACGATACGCGGATCGGAAAAGCGCGGGTTGCCGAAGGCGCCCGACAGGCCTTCGCCCTCGTTGTGCTCAAGCTGCCACTTGGGCGTGCGCACCCAGCGGTTGCGGTAGGACACGCGGCCGTTGTCCACATGGAAGGCATGCAGCATGCCGTCGCCCGCGAACCAGTGGTGCGGCCCGCGCGGCGCGAATTGCGGGTTCGGACCATTCCGGTACAGCCAGCCGTTCAGCTCTTTCGGCAGCTCGCCGCTGACCGGCAGGTTCGGCGCGTCGCACTCCATGTGCAGCGGCGCGTAGTAGCCGCGCAGGAAGGGGTCGTCGGTGGGGAAGGGCTTGGACATCGTGTGTCTCCGTGCTTGCGGTTGCTGATCACCCTGGATCATGTTCGCACGGATCGCCCTGCGCCGAGCAGGCCGTGCCGACCGATCACAATGCTCGTTTGCCAATTGCCAAGGAGCGACCATGAAAGGCGACGCAGGGGTGCTTGAGCACCTGAACAAGCAGCTGAAGAACGAGCTGACGGCCATCAACCAGTACTTCCTGCACTACCGCATGTTGAAGAACTGGGGCTACGGCCGCATGGCCAAGCACGAGTACGAAGAATCGATTGGCGAGATGAAGCATGCCGACAAGCTGATGGACCGCATCCTCATGCTCGAAGGCCTGCCCAACCTGCAGGACCTGGGTAAGTTGCTCATTGGCGAATCGGCGGTCGAGGTGCTGCACTGTGACCTGAAGGTAGAGATGGCCTCGGTGGGCGTGTTGAAGGACGGCATTGCGCACTGCGAGTCGGTGCGCGACTACGTATCGCGGGAACTGCTGGAAGAGATCCTCGAAGACACCGAGGAGCACATCGACCACTTGGAGACGCAGATCGAACTGGTGACCCAGGTCGGCGAGCAGAACTGGTTGCAGTCGCAGATGGGCGAGATGTCCTGAGGCGCTTTCACCCTGCGCGAAATGCAATCATTTATTGAGAAGCATTCCTATTGTCTTTAGACTGCAGGTCGAGCCGCCATTCAGCCTTGCCGCGCGCCATGATTGTCTGCATTTGCCACCGCGTTTCCGACCGTGACATCCGTCGCCTCGTGTCGACCGGAACGCGTTGCTTCGAGGTGCTCAAGGAGCAGACGCGCGTGGCCTCATCCTGCGGCACTTGCCATGACTGCGCCCGCCAAGTCTTCGACAACGCCTGTGCCCAGGCGTGTTGCCCGCAGGCCTCGCGCGAGGCGCCGATCCGCGCGACCTGAGGAAGATCGGTCCTTGCGCCTGGGCTCTGGGCGCACGGGCTGAAAGTCTGCAACCCCGGCTCTGGCCTATCCGATATTGCAGGCGCCGCAGCCAGAACCGGATCGCACCCGCGCCGCACGGCCGCGAAAATAAGTCGGACGAGTTTCCGCGCATGCCGCGTGCAGTGGCAGGCGCGCCGTCGTCAAGTTGGTCCAGCATCAGGCCCATCAAATGAGACAGCATCTCATTTATGTGAGCTGCACCGCTTCAGTCGCCCAGCCGGTACACCCGCGCGGCGGTGTTGTGGAACAGCGCCGCCTTCTCGGACTGGCTGAAGCCGGCCGCGAGCCGCTTGAAGCTGTTCCAAAGCACCAGGTACGAGCAGGACACCTTGTCCACCGGGAAGTTGCTCTCGAACATGCAGCGTTCGGGGCCGAAGCGCTCGATGGTGTGCCGGTAGTAGCGCGCGGTCGCGTCGGCCAGCTGCTGAGAGGTGGGCAGCGGTTGGCGCTTGTGCCAACCGAAGCCGTTGATAGGCATGGCCAGGCCACCGAGCTTGGCCACCACGTTGGGGCAGCGCGCCAGCGCATTGATGTCGCGCTTCCAGTTGGCGTACACCGCGTCGGCCTGCCCATCGTAGGGCCCGATGCCCAGCGGCCCGCCGAAATGGTCGAGGACGATCGTCGTGGCGGGGAAGGCGCGCGCCAGGTCGGTGAGTTCCGGCAGTTGCGGATGGAACAGCCAGGCGTCGAAGCTCAGTCCCAGCGGCGCCAGCTGCGCGAAGCCCTCGCGGAAGGTGGCGTCCAGCAGCAGGTGCTCGACCGGGTTGCTGTGCGAATTGCGGATCTGCTCGCTGGCGTGCCAACCGGCCGCATGGCGAATACCGCGAAAGCGACCGCGCGCGGCGCCGATGTGCGCTTCCAGCACTTCGCGCACCGCCGCGCCGAGGCACAGGTCGGCGAAGGCGACGATGCCCGCGGCCCCACGCGTGGGGCCATAGCCGCCGCTGGCGCTCATCGCTGCGATGCCGTTGACGAACTCGGTCTCGCCCACCGGTCGCAGCGCTTCGGGGCCGTCGGCGCGGTACATCGACGCACATTCGACGAACACCGTGCTGCGCACGTTGTGGCGCGCGCC
>Ga0105103_10000487_pt1 | contig 22497 bp, 17 predicted proteins | sample PPLLaktember2015_2_FD_79107 | JGI IMG/M metagenome (GOLD analysis project Ga0105103, IMG submission 79107) | Freshwater sediment microbial communities from Prairie Pothole Lake near Jamestown, North Dakota, USA - PPLs Lake P7 Core (6) Depth... | ecosystem: Environmental > Aquatic > Freshwater >...
GTGAACATGGTGGTCTCCCTGCTGATCATCGCGGGCGGGCTCGGCTTCTTCGTAATGTCCGAGTTGTTCCAGCGGCAGCGGAAGGCGCGACTGTCGGTGCACACGCGCCTCGTGCTCGTGGCAACCGGAGTCCTGCTGTTCCTGGGCACCATCGGCATCTACATGCTGGAGGTCGGCAACCCCAGGACGCTGGCCGGGCTGCCGTGGCAGGAACAGTGGCTGGCGGCGTGGTTCCAGGCCGTGACCCCTCGCACCGCCGGCTTCAACACCATCGACTACGGCCAGATGACCGCGCCGGCGCTGTTCCTGACCATGGCGCTGATGTTCATCGGCGCCTCGCCCGGCAGCACGGGCGGCGGTGTCAAGACCACCACCTTCAGCATCACGGTCGCCGCGCTCTGGGCGACCGTGCGTGGCGACAGCGAGCCGCACATCTTCGGCCGCCGCCTCAGCGCCGAGCTGGTGGGCCGCGCGTTCTTTGTGTCGCTGATCGCGTTCCTCGCGCTGAATGCCGTCGCCGGCGTGGTGCTGCTCACCGAACAGCGGGATCTCATGCGAACCCTGTTCGAGAGCACGTCGGCGTTTGGCACCGTCGGGCTCTCCATGAGCGAGAATGGCGCTCCGGTGTCGCTCTCGGCGTTCTTCACGCCGCTTGGCAAGATGCTGATCATGTTCATCATGTTCATCGGCCGGCTGGGGCCGCTGACCCTGGCGTTCGCGGTGGCGCGGCGGGCGTCGATGGAGCCGAAGCTCCGGTATCCTGAAGGGAAGGTCCTGATTGGGTAAGCGCAGTTTCGCGGTCATCGGTCTCGGCCGCTTCGGTTCGGCCATGGCCACCACCCTGGCCGAATCGGGGCACGACGTGATCGGTGTCGACGGCAGCGAGGACCGCGTCCGCGGGCTCGCGGATCTGCTGACGCTGGCCGTGCAGCTCGACGCCACCGACGAAAAGGCGCTGTTGAGCGCCGGCATCAAGGACGTCGACGTGGCCGTCGTCTCGATCGGCGAGAACATCGAGTCCAGCCTCCTGGTGGTGACGCTGCTCCGCGAGATCGGCATCAAGAACATCGTCGCCAAGGCGGTGACGCCGCTCCACGGCCGCATCCTCGAGAAGCTCGGTGTCACGCGGGTGGTGTTCCCGGAGCGCGAAACCGCCATCCGCCTCGCGCACAGCCTCGTCATGCCGAACGTGCTCGACTACATCGAGCTGTCGAGCGAGTACTCGATTGTGGACGTGCCCGCGCCCGCCGACTTCGCCGGGAAGACGCTGAAGGACATCGGGCTGCGCTCGCGCTTCGGCCTCACCACCATCGCCATCAAGCGCTCTTCGAAGACGAGCGACGGCCCCATGACCAACATCGCGCCCGGCCCCGACGACGTGGTTCACGCCGGGGACGTGCTGTCGCTGCTCGGCAGCAACGAGCGGCTGGGGCAGCTCGATCGAATGTTGAAGGCCAAGAAATAGTCGTTACCGTCGCCGTAAGTCGCTTTCCCGGCGCGTAAGCGCTCACTCCTCTCGTCATCCGAGCGGCGGACATTCTGGCGTCTTTCCGGGCGCCGGCCAGTGGCCCGATTCCTGCTGCCTGCTCCGCCGCGCCACGCGTGTGCGCAAGGAGTTGAACGATGCGACGTGTCCTTTCTCTGGTGGGGGCCGCAGCCCTCGTGATGGTGGCCGGGATTGCCTCGGCCGACGCTCAGACGATGAACTTCACAGCCCACTTGTCGGGCGCGAACGAAATCCCAGGCCTGGTGTCCGGATCGGGGGGGACCGCGACCATCTCGCTGAACACCGTGACCCAGGCGGTGACCTATCGGGTGGACGTTTACAACCTGCCCTCGGGCACCACGGCCGCGCACTTCCACGTGGGCGGCCCCGGCGTGTCCGGGCCGGTGGTGGTGAACTTCCCGGTGACGCCGAACGTGTCGAACGACTTCGCGATCAGCGGGACGGCCACTGCCGCCGATCTCGTGCCCCGCGCGGCACAAGGCATCGGCTCGTGGGACGACTTCATCCAGGCGTTGACCCTCGGCCAGGTGTACGTGAACGTCCACAGCTCGGTGAACCCTGGCGGCGAAGTGCGCGGTCAGGTCCTGCCCGTCCAGTAGCCGGCGCGCTCTCGCACACGAAGGGGTTTGGGTGTCGGACGTCCCGGCGCCGCGATCCCTTCGTGGTTTTCGTCATTCGTGGGGTACACTTTTGCCGCCTCATGAAACTCTCCGTCATCATGCCGGCCTACAACGAGCAGGCCACCATTCGCGAGATCGTCGGCCGGGTGCTGGCCGTCGATGTCGGTGATGTCGAGAAAGAGCTGGTCATCGTCGATGACGGCTCGAAGGACGCCACGCGCGACATCCTGAGGGAGCTCGACGGACACAACGGCATCCGGGTGTTCTTCCAGCCGACCAATCAGGGCAAGGGCGCTGCCGTGTGGCGCGGCATCCGTGAATCCACGGGCGATCTGATCGTCATCCAGGATGCCGACCTCGAATACGACCCTCGCGAGTATCCGCAGCTCATTCAGCCCATCCTCAACGGCCAGGCGGACGTGGTGTTTGGCTCGCGGTTCCTCGGCTCGCCGCGCGGGCACCGCGTGCTCTACTTCTGGCATTCGGTCGGTAACCAGCTGCTGACCACCCTGTCGAACATGTTCAGCGACCTGAACCTCACCGACATGGAGACCTGCTACAAGGTCATGGTCCGCGACGTCGCCATGAGGCTGGACATCCAGTCCCGGGACTTCGGCATCGAACCCGAGATCACGCAGAAGGTGGCGCGCATGCGCGCGCGGGTGTACGAGGTGCCCATCTCGTACCACGGCCGCACCTATGAAGAGGGCAAGAAGATCGGGCTGAAGGACGCGTTCAAGGCGGTCTACACCATCTTGCGGTTCTGGCGATGGACGCCCCCCAAGGCCCGGTGAGGCGCCTCGCGCAGTCTGCCTGGGCCGCCGCCCTTCTCTTCTTCGGATTGACGATCGCCGTCACCTGGCCGCTCGCGCCGGGACTGGGCCGCGACGTGCCCAGCGACTACGGTGACCCGCTCTACGTGGCCTGGGCGCTCGCCTGGGTGATGCGCCAGATGGGGCGGGCGCTCACCGGGCACCTCGACGCCATCACGCACTTCTTCGACGCCAACCAGCTGTATCCCGAGCCCGCCACGCTCGCCCTCTCGGATCACTTCGTCGGCCAGGCGCTGCCGCTGGCGCCGGTCTACTGGATCACGGGCAACGCCGTGCTCACGCTCGGGCTCGCCTACATCGTCGCCTTCACGCTCTGCGGCTTCAGCATGTGGCTGCTGGTGCGCGAGCTGACCGGGTCGAGCGCCGCGGGCGTGCTGGCCGGAACGGTGTTCGCCTTCAACGAGTTCTTCATGACCTACGAGCTGGCACATCTGCAGGTGCTGGCCGCGCACTGGATGCCCCTGGCGCTCTACGGCTTCCGTCGCTATTTCGCGGATGGGTCGCGCGCGGGTCTCGCGCTCGCCGTGGCGAGCGTGGTGCTGCTCAACCTCTCGGCCGGGTACTACCTGCTGATGTTCCCGCCGTTCGCCGGGTTGTATGTCTGCTGGGAGATGACCGCGCGTGGGCGCTGGCGTGATCGCACCACGTGGCGCGATCTGGCCCTCGCCGCGACGGCCATCGCCCTGCTCACCGCACCTTTCCTCTGGCCGTACATCGAGGCGCAGCGGCGCATGGGGTTCAAGCGCACGCTCGGCGACACGACGGCGATGTCGGCGGCGGTGGACGGCTACATCGATGCCGGGCGCCGGTTGTTTGCGGTGTATGCCTGCGCGCTGCTCGCCGTGATCGCGGCCGTCGTGGGGCGCGTGCGCCGCGTGGCCCAACCACTGCCGCTGGCCGGGTTCATGGCGGTGGCGCTGTTCTTCGCGTTCTGGCTGTCACTGGGCCCGGCACCGCGCTGGGGTGACGACACCTACCCGGCGCTCGGGCTCTACCGCTGGCTCCAGCAGTACGTGCCCGGCATGGACGCGGTGCGGGTGTCCTCGCGCTTCGCGGTCGTGTTCCTGGTGTTCCTGTCCGCGCTAGCGGGTATGGGTGCCGCGCTCATCGCTCGCATTCCACGGGTGGGGGTGCCCATCGTGCTGGCGCTGGCCGCGGGCACCATCCTGGCCACCGCGCCGCGGCCCTTCAGGCTCAATGGGGTGCTGACCTCGGAGCTCCGTGCGCCAGCGGCTTACCTGACACCGGGTCCGGTGGCCCCGCCGATCTACCGGTATCTGGCGTCGCTACCGGAGTCCACGATCATCGCGGAGCTGCCGTTCACCGATCTCTGGTACAACACCCGCTATCTCTACTTCTCGACCTTCCATTGGCGGCGAACGGTGAACGGTTTCACGTCGTTCTATCCAGCGTCGTATGCGGAGCGCGCGCCATGGCTCGTGAACCCGGTACGGACGCCGGATGAGGCGTGGCGGGCACTCGTCACGAGCGGCACCACGCTCGTCGTGCTGCACACCGGTGCGTGGGACGCGGACTATGCGCGTCAGATGGAGGAGTGGCTCACCTCGCGCGGCGCGCGGAGCCACGGGCAATTCGACGGCGCGGCGGTGTACGAGCTCGCGCCGCCGGCTGGGCGGTGAGCGCCGACGCCCAGACACTCTTCCCGCGCGAGGACATCTGGCAGCCCCACGCGACCGCCGTAATCCGGGCCTCCCCGCTGGCGCGCCGGGCCAGTTCGGCCGCTATAATACGCGCGACCCTTGGCTCCAGCGCCCACGCTCCTCCCGGAAGGACGAGGCGTCCCCCACACGAGCCGTCGCAATCGCTGGTGAATGGCACACATAGTGGGAACCCGGACCCTCCTCTGGACGATCGCCGCCGGGGTCGCCGTCTCTGGCATCGCCCTCAGGCTGGTTGGCCTGGGCCGCAGCGCCTGGCTGGATGAAGCGTGGGTCGCCAACTCGGTCGGTGCGCTGACGTGGTCCGGCATGTTCTATTACGACGCCTGGCTGCAGACGTCCCCGCCGCTGTTCCTGCTCCTGGAGCGGGCGACGGTCAGCGTCGTCGGACTGAGCGTCGTCGCATTGCGGCTGATGCCGCTCGCCGCTGGGCTGGCCGCGATGGCCCTGATGCTCCCGCTGAGCCGGCGCCTGCTCGCGCCGCGTTTTGCGCTGCTGGCATGGTCACTGCTGGTGCTGTCGCCGGTTGCCATCGAGTACTCGAAAACGGTGAAGCAATATTCGATGGAACTGGCGGCCGCGACGCTGGTGCTCTGGGTCCTCGTGCGCTACGCGGAGCAGCCCACGCTGCGGCGGTTCGGGTGGCTGACGGCCGCGGTCGCGGTGAGTCTCATGGCCGCGTACCCGATCGTGTTCTTCGTCCCCAGCGTCATGGTGGGCGTCTTGATCAGCCGCGTCGGTGCGGGCGCGAACGGTCGGGAGATCGACACCCTCACGGCGGAGGGCACGGGTCGAGCCCTGGTCCTTGGCGCCGTCAGCGCAGTGACGCTGCTGACCGTTTACATCGTCTTCGCGCTGCCGAACTCGTCTCCGGTGCTCGAATCGTTCTGGTTCGACAGCGGCCGGAGCATCGGCCAGAAACTGGCGCACGCCAGCTACGCGAATGTCGGCCTGCTGCCGATACCGGACCCGATCCATCGGCAGCAGGCGCTCGTCAGCCTTGCCCTGGCTGCGGTGCTGGGCCTCGGCCTCTGGCTGGGGCTGGTGCGATACCGCCATGGCCGGCGCAAGTGGCTGCATTGGCAGATAGTGTGCGGTGTTCCGATCCTTCTCGCCATCGTCGCCCACGGCGCGGGGATCTACCCCATCTCCGGTCGGACCAGTCTCTTCCTGCTGCCGCCGTTTCTGATCCTGACGGCTCTGTGCCTGCAGTTGGTCGCCCACGCGGGTCTTCGCTTCGGTCCCCGCCGCGCGCTCGATCGGGTGCTGACGGTGGCCGTGGTCAGCGCCGTGGTCCTCTTTACCGGCAACTGGGTGCGTCAGCCGGTGGCGGCCCTGACCGCGCCGGTCGAGGACATGGCATCGGCGATTGCGTTCCTTCGTGCCAACGTCCACGAAGGTGACTTCCTGTGGGTGCACGCCTCCTCGGTGGAAGGCTTCAAGCTGTATCAGACGATCGAGCCCTGGCCCGTGGCATCCGCTAAGTTCGGCCGCACCGGTTGGCCGTGCTGCCCGCGAGGAGCGGCGGCCGCCCGCGGCACCGGTGACGCCGTGGAGGTTCGTTTCGACCTCGAGCGCGGGCTGCCCGCAACGTTTACTGGCAGGGTCTGGTTGTTGTACACCACGCGACCGGAGCACTGGCGGTTCGTCGGGCTGGACGAGTCGAAGGTGATGCAGGCCGTGTTCCTCGAAAGAGGATGCCAGCAGGGCACGGCGCCAACGTTCCTCAACACCGGAGTGAGCGTCTTCGACTGCGGCGTGGGCACGGTTACGCAACGGCCAGCCGTCCGCTAGAACGGGACCGCCCCCGCGGGGATCAGTCTCCGGACAGTTCCCGTCTCAGCCACGCCTTGGCCGTGGCCCAGCTCCGCTTCACCGTCGCCGGCGAGACGCCAAGCACCTCTGCCGTTTCCTCGATCGACAACCCGCCGAAGAAGCGCAGCTCCACGAGCCTCGCCAGATCCGCGTCCATCGCGGCAAGCCGCGTCAGCGCCTGATCGAGGGCTTCCACGTCCACGGCGTCCGCGGGGTTCGGTGCGGGAATCGCGTCCGACAGCGTGATGCGATGCTGATCGCCGGCACGTTTCAGCCGTCCGCGCGCGCGCGCCCGCTCGACCAGGATCTGTCGCATCGACCCGGCAGCTATCGCGCAGAAGTGCGCGCGATTCTCCCAGCGTGTGTGCTTCTCACGCAGCAGGCGCAGGTAGGCCTCGTGCACCAGAGCCGTGGCCTGCAGTGTCTGACCAGGCCGCTCCCGCCGCATGTAGGCCGTGGCCAGGCGGTGCAGCTCGTCGTATACGAACGGCAGCAGGGATTCGAGCGCCTCGCGCTTGCCGGCGGAGGCCTCATCCAGCAGGCGTGCGAGTTCGTCCGCCGAGGGCCTGGTGTCGCTCATGCGTCACCACTGCCGAACGTGGCTTCCACGGTCGCGGGCTCGATGAAGAGCGAGGCCACCGTGCCACTGGCAGCCACCGTGGCGAAGAGCGCCGCGAACCAGAACTGATCCCGCGCCAGGGCGGCCCCGGCCGCGCACAGCAGCAGCAGGCTCATCAGCGCATCGGCGCGTCGCACCCAGTGGCGCGCGCGCCGCTCGGCCGCCACCAGTCGATCGGGCTGCACGCGCGCCGTGAACACCCCGTGCAGCCGCAGGGTCGTAGCCAGCGCTGCCGCCACGATGATCGCAAGCACCAGCAGGCTGTGCGCCCATGAAGGCAGCGGGGCACCGCGCAGCTTCCACGTCGGATAGATCATCGCAATGTAGAGAGTGCTCACCACCACCTGGTGGCACTGCCACCACCAGGTGTCCAGGGCTCGCATTGGCGGCACGTCGACGACTCCGCTCCCCGATGCGGAGGCTCGCGGGACGCCGACCACATCTCCGCGATCGGCGTGCTGGAGCGCGTCCACCACGTCCTGCATCGTGGGGTATCGCTGGTTGGGATCCTTCTGCAGGCAGCGTTCGATCACCCCAGCCACGCCGGGCCATGCCGCCGCCAGCGCCTGGGGCAGGCGATTCGGCGAGTCTTCGAGGATGCGCACCATCGTGCCCGTCGCGCCGTTCTCGCTGCCGCCGAAGGCATGCTGACCGGTGAGCATCTCTTGCAGCAGCAGGCCGAGCGAGAAGATGTCGGTCGCCGGGCCCGCTTCCGATCCACGCAGCTGCTCCGGTGACATGTATCCTGGCGTGCCCATCAGCGCACCGGTCAAGGTCAGCCGCTCCGGCGAAGAGTCCGCCGCACGGCCCATGAGCCTCGCCAGCCCGAAGTCCAGCACCTTCACGCTGCCATCGCGGGCGAGGACCACGTTCTCGGGCTTCAGATCGCGATGGACCACCCCGCGCGCGTGCGCGGCCGCGGCGGCACTGGCAATCTGCATCGCGGTGCCGACGGCGCGCTCCGGCGGCAGCGGCCCTTCCTGTAGCTCCTCCCGGAGGGTGCGGCCCTCCACGTATTCCGAAACGACATAGCCGGCGCCGTGCTCGTCTTCCTCGAGCGCATAAACGTGAGCGATTCCAGCGTGGGGCACCGCGGCGGCGGCGCGCGCCTCCTGCCTCAGGCGTTCGCGGCGGCGGGCGTCGTGGCGCAGGTCGAGCGGCAGCATCTTGATCGCCACTTCACGGTCGAGTCTGGTATCGCGTGCCAGATAGACGACGCCCATGCCGCCCCGTCCGATCTCGCGCACGATGACGTACGAGCCCACTGTCTGCCCCGGCGCCAGGCCGTCATCGAGCAGCAGGTCTGCCGCCACCGGGCCGGCGCCCTTCTCCAGGAAGTCTCCGCCAACCTCGTGATGACGAAGCAGGGACTCCACCTCCCGGCGGTCTTCCACATCCGCGCAGGCACGGTCGAGAAAGGCCGCCCGCTCGGTCGGCGGCAGCGCGATGGCGTCTTGAAGAACAGCGCTGACGCGTCGCCAGCGCGCGGGGTCCATGACGCCGATTCTAGCCGGGGTGAGCCGATCTGCCCGTGGTTGTCACATTCCCGGATAGAGGCTATTGATGACGCTCCTCAAGTTCATGGCGGTCGGGACGATGGGGCTGGGCGTGCAGCTGGTGGTGCTGCGGGCACTGGCCACGGGAGCGGGACTGGGCCTGCAGACGAGCATCGCCCTGGCGGTGGAGGCAGCGCTCCTCCACAACTTCGTCTGGCACGAGCGCTGGACCTGGGCCGATCGGACGCGGGGTCCCCGACCTGCGGTGCTTCGGCGGCTCACGCGCTTTCACCTCACGAGCGGAACGCTGTCGCTGCTGGGGAACCTGGCCCTGACCACGCTGCTCGCGGCCGGCGCCGGACTGCACTACCTGGTCGCCAACCTCCTGGCGGTCGCCGCCTGCGCCGTCCTGAATTTCCTGGCCGCGGATCGGCTGGTGTTCCGCACACAAGGGGCAACGATGACGCGAAGGCAACCGATCGGATTCGTCGCGCTGTTCTCGGCATGTCTGGCGGCGCTCGCATCCGCGGCGGAGGCCGCGCAGCCGCAATCCGAGACCACGGCCGCGTGGAACGCCTACGTCCAGGCGACCGAGGAGCGCATCGCACGCGAGCTGTCGTCGCCTGACGGGTTTCTCGTGCAGGACTTCGCGCCCGCGCCCGCCAGCACCCGGGACGCGGCGAAGGCGGGCGACATCGGCGTCGTGAAGATGGCCAGCCTCGACCGGACGGGGCGATACATCGCGGTGCCGGACGGCATGGTGCATCACTGGCGCGGCAGCGTGTTCATCCCCAGGGTCACGCTGGACGAAGTGCTGGCGCGCGTCTCGAACCCCACCGCGCGGGATCTCGCGCAGGAGGACGTGCTCGATTCGCGCGTGCTGGATCGGGGTCCGGGCTCGCTGCGGTTGTACCTGCGGTTGCAGCGAACGCAGCTCGTGACGGTGGTCTACGACACCGAGCATGCCGTCCAGATTACGCGGCATGGCCGGACGCGCGCCTCGAGCAGCAGCGTGGCGACGCGCATCGTCGAGGTGGCGAACCCGGGCACGCCGAATGAGCGCGCGAAGCCGGCCGGGCACGACCGCGGCTTCCTCCGGCGCCTGAACTCGTACTGGCGCTACGAGCAGACCGACGGCGGCGTGATCGTGGAGTGCGAATCGATCAGCCTGAGCCGGTCGGTGCCGTCACTGCTGGCGGCGACCATCCGGCCCGTCATCGATCACGTGGCCCGTGGCTCGATGGAGCGCACGCTCTCATCGCTGCGCGTGCGTTTCGGCAACTAGTGAGGGAGACGATCATGACGACCACGACCGCGGCCACCCACACGCGCGACAATCGCGGGCTGCTGGCGCAGGCCGAGAAGCGCACGCTCCTCTGGCTGGCACACCGGCTGCCCGCCTGGGTGCACTCGGATCATCTGTCGGGCCTCGGGCTGCTCGGGATGCTCGCCGTGGGCACGGCCTTCGCCTTCGGCGGCACCTACCCCTCCGCGCTGCCGCTCGTGGTGCTGGCACTGGCGGTCAACTGGTTCGGCGACAGCCTGGACGGCACGCTGGCGCGCGTGCGCGATCAACAGAGGCCGCGCTATGGCTACTACGTGGATCACGCGCTCGACATCGCCGGCACGACGTTCCTGTTCGGCGGCCTCGCCCTGGGCGGCCTGATGACCGCGACCATCGCGATGGGCCTGATGGCGGCCTACTTCGCGGTGATGGCCGAGGTCTTCCTCGCCACCTCGTCGCGCGGCGTGTTCCGGATGTCGTTCCTGGGATTCGGCCCGACCGAGCTGCGGGTGGTGCTGTCGCTCGGCGCACTGGCGCTGATGCGCGATCCCCACGTGGTGATTGCCGGGTCCGGCCCTTACCTGCTGTTCGACGTGGGCGGGGTGATCGCGATCGCGGGGCTGGCTGTGACGTTCGTCGCCTCCAGCATCGGCAACGGGCGTGCGCTCTACCAGGCGGAGCCCATCGACCGCCGGACACGCTGACGGCGACAGTGCGGAAAAGAAAAAGGCCCTCGGCGCGTGCACCGGGCACGGGCCGAAGGCCTTCGTCTTTGTACCTCCGGTCTCTATACGAGACCCGGAAGTGGTCTTACGCCAGGACCTTGATGACGACGCGGCGGTTCTGGGCGCGGCCGTCGCGGGTCTTGTTATCGGTGGCCGGCTTTTCTTCGCCGTAGCTGATGATGTTCATCTTGTGGAGCGGCACCTGGTGCTGCTCGTAGAGATACTTCTTCACCGCTTCGGCGCGCAGCAGGCCCAGGCGCTCGTTGTATTTCGCGTCGCCCACGTTGTCGGTGTGGCCTTCGATCTCGATCCACACGGCCTTGGTGTCGCTCTTCATCTGGCCGACCATCTGGTCGATGGCAGACTTGGCTTCGTCGGGCAGTTCGGCGGCGCCGAACTTGAACTTGCCGCTGTCCTCGCTGATGACGGTCTCGAAGATCAGCTTACGGGTTTCAGCCTCGATCGTGGCGGCGCGGGCGTCCGCGCGCTTCCCGACTTCGGCGGCCTGGGTCGCCTGGCCGGCTGCGGCCTCGGCGGACTTCTGCGCAGTCCCAGCGGCGGTGTTCGCGGCGGCGGCCTTCGAATCGACCTCGCCGATCTTCTGCTCGTTCTGGCGCACGCGCTCCTGCGTCTCCTCGAGAGACTTGCCGAGCGTGCCCACCTTCTCGTTCACTTCGCCCACGGACTCGCGAACGAAACCCTTGGTGGCGCACGCGGGCGCCACGGCGAGCGTCACTGCTGAAATCGCCAACACCATCACTTGTTTACGCATAAGGGGCCTCCTGAAAGCCTTCCAGTCACCGAATTATCAAAGTCACCCGAACCCACTAGTGCTGCGTCGTCAGGCTGTAACCGCCGCGCGCACGGACCGTGTGGTCCACGTCCTTGGTCCGAATTTCGAGCGGGTGCCATCCCGTGGCTGTTCCCGGCTCGAACCCAATCAGATAAAGATTCCGAAGCTCATCGATTACGTCCTTCGCCGCCCGATTCGTTGACGCCGGATTGCTGGCGTAGTAGAACGTGCCACCGGTCCAGCGGGCCAGGTCTTCGACTGTCCCGATGTGCGCCGGGGCCCTCAGACCGGCCTGCGGTGTCGCACGGTCGGAGGCCGGGTCGTCGATGGGCATCACGACCGCGATGACATAGACGGGCACGTCAATCGAGGCGGCGACGCTCGACACCTGGGCCGGTGTCTTGGAACTCGATGTGTCGATGCCGTCGGTGAGCACCACCACGGCCCGGCGGGCGTTCCCGCGTGTCGCCACGCGGTCGGCCGCCTCGGAAATCGCATCGTGCAGTGAGGTGGCCCCGAACGGATCGACCTCCCCCAGCGCGCCGTTCAAAGCACGCGTATCGACCGTAAACGGGGCCACCTCGTGCAGCCGGCTGTCAAACGAAAACAGCGCGGCTTCGTCGCGGCCCGGCTCCAGCCAAGACAGGAGGTGATGGGCCGCAAATCTTGCAGCGGTCATGCGAGCGGCGACGTCCATACTGCCGCTCACGTCGAACAGGATTGCCAGGCTCAAGGGCGCTCGGTCGGTGCGGAACTGGCTGATCGCGCGGCGTTCACCGCGGTCAATCACCTCGAAGTCCCGGGCCTCCAGGCCAGTCACGAGCCGCCCCTTTCTGTCGCGAACTGTCGCACTCACTGTTACGAGGTCGACACCCGACTTGAAAATTGCCTGGCCTCCTACCGGTTCTTGCGCCAGCAATGGGTGCGGCACGAATGCCAACGACAAACCCAACATGCCGGCGGCGAGGAGGCACCGCTGCATGCCACTCCTATATCCAAGATGCTTGCCAAACAGGTAACGTGTTGAATTCATTGAGTTTCTTGCCAAAGAGCCGACCACCGGTGGGCATTTCACCGTGTAAGAGTGTAGTTTTTACGCTACGGTGTCCCAGGCTCAGGCCAGTCTATCGGCTCGGAGTGCACAAAGCTGTCACGGACTGCACAACGGCCTGACGCCCAGACCCGGCCGGGTTCCCTGCTACCATGTCTGGCCGTGTCCACCCTTTCAGCCGCCATCCGCACCGCGCAGCGCGTAGACCGCTTCACCTACGCCATCCGCAACATCGTCGCCGAGGCCAGGAAGGTGGAGGCGACCGGGACGAAGGTCCGTTACCTCAACATCGGTGACCCGAACCAGTTTGGGTTCCTCACTCCGCCGCACCTGATCGAGGCGGTGACCAGAGCCATGCGGGACGGCCACAACGGCTATACCGCCTCGCCCGGCATCATCGAGGCGCGCGAGGCCGTCGCCGCCGACTTCACCCGACGCGGCGTGGAGACGTCTCCGGACCGCGTGCTGATCACGTCCGGCACGTCGGAGGGGATCGAGCTCGCGCTGACCGCGATCGTGGACGAAGGCGAGGACGTGCTCGTGCCGTCGCCGACCTACCCGCTGTACACGGCGGTCCTGGCGAAGATCGGCGCGACGCCCGTTTATTACCGGACGGATCACACCAACGGCTGGCAACCTGACCTGGAGCACATCAGGCGCGTGATCACGCCGAAGACACGGGCGCTGGTGGTGATCGATCCCAACAACCCGACGGGCGCGATCTACCCCGACGAGATGCGCCGGGCGCTGATCGCGATTGCCGAGGAACACGGCCTGGTGATCCTCGCCGACGAGGTCTACGGCGACCTGGCGTACGACGGCCCGGTACCGCCGATGGCCCTCCTCGATCAGGACGCGGCGATCATTTCCTATTCGAGCCTGTCGAAGGCGTACCTCGCGCCGGGATGGCGCGCGGGCTGGATGGCGGTGGGCCGAACGCCACGCCTCGACCCCGCGCTGGCTGCCATCAAGAAACTCGCGGACGGCAGGCTGTGCAGCCCGGGCCCGATGCAGTACGCCGTGACCGCCGCGCTCACCGGCGACCGCTCGCATCAGGACAGCTTCCGCCGGGAACTGCGGCTGCGCGCGGAGCTGACGACCGAGCGGCTGAACCGGATTCCCGGCATGACCTGTGTCGCGCCGAAGGGCGCGTTCTACGCGATGCCGAAGATGACGCTGCCACCGGGCAAGACGGATCGCGACTACGTCCTCGGCCTGCTGCGCGCGACCGGCATTCTCGTGGTGTACGGCTCGGGATTCGGCACCGACGCGGCGGAAGGGTTCTTCCGTGTCGTGTTTCTCGCCTCTCCCGCTGAACTGGGCGAGATCTACGACGAGATGGCGGCGTACACGTTCGCGTGACCGCCACGCCCGCGCGCGATTCGCGCCTGCCGCTGGTCGCGCTCGGTTACCTGGTGCTCGCGCTGATCGTCACGTGGCCGCTCGCCCTGGGCCTGGCCCGGGATGTGCCGGGCGATCTGGGCGACTCGCTGCTGAACATGTGGATTCTCGCGTGGGGAGCCGGACACCTGCCCGGGCTCCTCACCGGCGCCACGTCATGGCAGGCGTTCTGGAACGCCAACATCTTTCATCCCGAGCCGTACAGCCTGGCGCTCTCGGAGCACATGTTCGCGCAGGCGCTGCAGGTAGCGCCGGTCTACGCGGTCACCGGCAACATCATCCTCTGCTACAACCTGGTCTTCATTTCGACGTTCGTCATCTCGGCCATCGGGGCGTACCTCCTGGTGCGCGACCTCACGGGCGACTGGCGCGCCGGGGTGATTGCCGGGCTCGTGTTCGGATTCCTGCCGTATCGCGTCTCGCAGATCCCGCACGTGCAGATCATGAGCTCGCAGTGGATGCCGCTGGCGCTGTGGGGCCTGCATCGCTACATCGCGGGACGATCGAGGCGTGGCCTCGTCGGCGGCACGGCCGCACTCGTGCTGCAGAACTGGTCGTGCGGCTACTACGTGCTGTACTTCACGCCGTTCGTTCCGCTCTTCGCGGTCCACCAGCTGTGGATGGCGAAGCGTCTGCGCGACGCGCGTGCATGGCTGGGTCTCGTCGTGGCCGGCGTGGTGACCGTCGCGCTGACGCTGCCGTTCCTGCTGCCGTACCTCGAGGTGCAGCGGCTCTATGCGTTCGAGCGGCCGCTGGGCGAGGTGCTGGCGTTCTCGGCGAACGTCTGGTCGTATGCGACGGCCGCTGAGTCGATTCACTTGTGGGGACGGCTGCTGCGCCTGCACCCGCACGGTGAAGGCGAGACCTTTCTGGGGGTGGCGGCGGTGGTGCTGGCCGGCGTGGCCCTCGCGGGCGTGATCGCCGACGCCAGACGTGGCGCAGCGACAACCCCACGACCGCAAGGCTGGCGCCGCGCGCTGGCCGTGACGTTCGCGCTCGTGGCCACCGCGCAGGCGTTCGCGTTCCTCAGCACGGTGCTGGTGGGCGGCTTCCTGGTGAAGGTGGCGGGCCTCACCATCCGCGCCTCCACGCCGGTGCGCCTGCTCATCCAGGCGCTGATCGCGTGGGCGGCATGGCTCGCCCTCTCGCCACACGCACGCGAGGTCGCGCGGCGCGTGATCGTCTCGCCCGTGATGTTCTACCTCGCGCTGTTCGTGCTCGCGGTGTGGCTGTCGCTGGGGCCCGCGCCGTCGGCGGGACCCGAGCGTGTGTCCGGCCTGGGGCTCTACTCGCTCCTCTACGATCACGTGCCGGGCTTCACGGGCGTGCGGGTGCCGGCGCGCTACGCGATGATCGCGGGACTGTTCCTCTCGGTGCTGGCCGGCTACGGGGCGACTCGTCTGGGCCGTCGCGCGTGGGCCCCCGCCGTGTTGGCGCTGGCGGGAGTAATGATCGTCGCCGACAGCGCCGCGATGCCGCTGGCGACGAATCACACCTGGGGCATGAACGAGGCCACCCCACCGGCCCGCGTGTTTCCGGCCGCGACCTCGCCACGCGTCTACCACCGTGTGGCGGCGCTGCCGGCCGGCACGGCGATCGCCGAGTTCCCGTTCGGCGACAGTGCCTGGGAGATCCGCTACGTCTACTACGCGGCCGCGCACGGCAAGCCTATTCTGAACGGCTACAGCGGCGCCTTCCCGCCCGCCTACCTCCGGCGCGTCGCGGCGCTGCGGCGCATCGGTACGGATGGCGATGCCGCCTGGCGCGCGCTCGTCGATGCCGGCACCACTCACGTCGTGGTCCACGTGCCCGCGTTTGCCAACCCCAACGAACCGCGGATGCTGATCGCCTGGCTCGAGGGCCACGGCGCGCAGCTGGTCGAGAGCTTCTCCGAGGGCGACGCTCTCTACTCGATGCCGCGGTGACGCCGGGGAGAAACTGCCGGGAGTCGGGAGACGGGAGACGGGAGTCGTGCTTGTCGCGCCGAAGCCGTGGCGAAGGCGGAAGCCTTGGCGGAAGCGAAAGCCTGGGGCGAAGGCATATACTCGGGGGCAGGCGTCCAGCGCCACGTGGCGGAACCGGGCGCAATCCACACCCGTAGTACCTCTCTATGCCGCCGGGCGCCAAGGCGCGGGACTTCTTCTCCACCTACACCAAGGACCTCAACGCCGAGGACCTGGGGAAGCTGTTCACGCGCGAGACACCGGAGGCCTACCGCTTCTTTGCGAACGGCCTGAACACCGCCGAGCTCGAAGGGCTGCCATGGCATCGTCGTGCGGTGAAGTACGTCCACGCGTTCTTCATGGCCTTCACGATGCGCCTCTCGCCGGCGCGCCGGGCCATCTACGGGCTGGCGCTGCTGGCGTCGGTGATCGGCCTCTTCGAGCTGTTCCAGGGCATCGGCATCCTCTCGTTCCGCCTGCCGATCGCGCTTTTCTTCGTCCGCTTCGGGGTGCCTGGCCCTCTCTTCGCCGACGGGACCCTGTGGCTGCTCACGGGTTTCCTGCTCTTGAACCTGCTCGTGCTGCTCGAGGTGGCCGACCGGCTGTCCCTCAAGCGGGACCTCGAAGTCGCGCGCGAGATTCAGCGCGCCATGTTGCCGGAGGGCACGTGGTCCGGCCCAAATGTGGAGGCGTTCGGCCTCACCCAGCCGGCCAACACCGTGGGCGGCGACTTCTACGACATCCTGCCCAGACCCGACGGCACGGTGATCATCGCGCTCGGTGACGTCGCCGGCAAGGCGAGTCCCGCGGCGTTGCTGATGGCGCTGCTCCTGGCCATCCTGCGCACGCTCGTGGACGAGAACATGCCGCTGCCGGCGCTCACCCGTCGCCTGAACCTGCAGGTGGGCCGTCACGCGCCGGCCTCGCGGTTCATCACGCTCTTCCTCGCCTCGTTCGACCCGGCCACTGGATCGCTGGCGTTCATCAACGCCGGACAGACGCCGCCACTCCTTCGCCGCCGTGATGGCAGCATTCAGCGGCTCAGCACGGGAGGCGTCGCGCTGGGCATGTTCGAGGGGTCGGAGTACGAGCAGGGGCACATCGACCTCGAACCCGGTGACGCCCTCGTGATGTACAGCGACGGCATCACCGAGGCGGAAAGCCCCGACGGCACGCCATTCGACGAAGCCGGTCTCGAGCGCACCCTGGCGCTGCACGCCGGCGCCTACGCCACGTCCGGTGCGGCCGAGCTGGGACGCGCCATCTTCGCCGCCGTCGAGCGTCACCGGCGTGACCAGCGGCTCTCCGACGACCTCACGGTGCTGGTGCTCAGCCGCGTCACGAATTCGGTGGTCCGACTCGCAGCCGCTGGCGTCTAATGCCCATATGCCGGGGGCACTGCTTCTTTGCCTCGCTCTCGCTTTCTCGGCGCCGGCCCCAGCCACCGCACAGCCGCCGGAACCGCTGAGCGCCGAAGATCTGTCGATTCAGGCCTTCCTCCAGGCCGTCGAAGCCGCCATCTCGACCATGGACCGGCAACGCTGGTCCGCTCTGCTTTCGCCCAGCGCCGATCGCGACGCGTCGCTCGAGTTCTTCGATGTCATGGTCCCGCAGGGCCTCACGCGCGTGGTGGTCAAGGAGCGCGATCGCGCGCCCCTCTTCGGGACGCTCCCCGGTGACGGCTATCGCCTGATCGCCGAGGTCTTCCTCGAAACCGGGCCCCGCGGGCGCATCACCACGTGGAATCTCGACATCCGCAAGCCGCGAGACGATGACGACCCGCAACCGTGGCGCCTCGTGGTGGCGGAACGGCTGTCCTCGGTGGAGGGGCTCCACCGGCTGGTGCTGCACCCCGGCAAGCAATACACCGCGCACAACCTGCTGCTGAAGTCGGTGGACTTCGAGGTGCGCCTGCCCGCGGGCCAGGTCTTCGTCGCCGAGACCCTGGACGGCGTCACCGCCCTCGTGCTGCTCGGCGACGGGAACATCGTGTTCTCGCCCAGCCCCCGCGAGGAGAAGGGCCAGGTCCGCATCTTCGCCGGCAGCGACACGCTCGACGCCGCGTTCACCACCGCGCTCGTGCGCGTCAGCCCCTTCGACTACGCCGCCCTGGTCGACCAGTCCATGCTCACCGCCACCGAGGTCGTCGAGCCGCGCGCCCTCCGGCGCGCTCAGCAGGTCTTCGACGATGAGATCGGCAACTCGTTCAGCCTGGACCTGAGCGACTTGAGCCGCGACACCTGGTCGCTGCTCCCGCAGCCCGGCGACTTCGTCGCGGAAGTGCGCACGCGCCGGTTCGACAAGCTCACCTTCGCGCGATCCAGCGGCGAGCCGGAAGACGTGTCGCTGTTCCAGCGGGCACGCAAGCGCAACATCTCGATCTACGCGTCGGAGGCGAAACTCGCCAGCCGCGGACAGTTCTACAACGAGGACGACCTGGTCGAGTACGACGTGCTCGACTACGTCGTCGACAGCACGTTCTCGCCCGATCGGGAGTGGATGGACGGGCGCACGCGGGTGCGATTGCGCGTGCAGTCCTTCGGCCTGGCGGCCGTCCAGCTCAAGCTCGCCGAGGCCCTCACCGTGAACTCGGTGATCAGCGACGAGTTCGGCCGGCTGATGTTCCTTCGGGTGCGCAACCAGAACGCGATCGTGATCAACCTGCCGTCACCGGTCCCGCAGGGCACCGTGCTCACGCTCAACATCAGCTATCAGGGCCGCATGCTGCGGCAGGGCATCAACGATGACTCGGTGGCCGTGGACGCCGACCAGGGCGGCTCCGCCGGGGGCACCCGGACCCGCACCTTCGAGGAGACGGGCGACATTCCGCTCGTGCCACCCGAGCTGAACTGGCTGTTCAGCAGCCGCGCGCAGTGGTACCCGCAGGCACAGGTCACCGACTACGCCACGGCCATCATGCGCATCACCGTGCCCGCCGAATACAGCGTGGTCGCGAGCGGCGTGCAGGCCTCGGGGTCGCCGACGATGCTGGGCGCCCAGGCGAACGGCCAGGGCCGCGCGCTGTTCACGTTCGTCGCGAGTCAGCCGATCCGGTATCTCAGCATGGTGATCAGCCGGATGACGCGCGCCGACGCGGCGACCGTGGCGCTCGACATCATGCCTCCGCCTGAACTCCTGGCTGGTCCCATCACGAATGGCAGCGACGGCGCTGCACCGCCGACCGCCGGGCAGAAGCTTCCACCGGTCGGCTCGCGCAACACCATCGCGCTGACCGTCGATGCGAACAAGCGACAGGAGGGGCGCGCACGGGACGTGGTTCCCACGGTCGCCGACATCCTGCGGCTCTACTCGTCGCTCGTCGGCGACGTGCCGTACGACGCGTTGAACCTGGCCATGGTCGAGGCCGAGCTCCCGGGCGGGCATGCCCCTGGATACGTGGCGGTCATCAACAACCCGCTCCCAACCTCGCCGTTCACGTGGCGAAACGATCCCGCGAACTTCAGCAACTTCCCCGAATTCTTCATGGCGCACGAGCTGGCGCACCAGTGGTTCGGCCAGGCGGTCGGCTGGAAGAACTACCACGAGCAATGGCTGAGCGAGGGCTTCGCACAGTACCTGGCCGCGCTGTTCGCCCGCGAGCGGCGGGGTGAACCGGCTTTTCGCGACATCCTCAAGCAGTTTCGCCGCTGGGGCATCGAACAGTCCGACGACGGGCCCATCTACCTGGGCTACCGGCTGGGGCACATCAAGGGCGAGTCACGCATCTTCCGCGCGCTGGTCTACAACAAAGGCGCCCTCGTGCTGCACATGCTGCGCCGGTTCGTCGGGGACGAGGCGTTCTTCAAGGGCGTGCAGCGGTATTACCGCGAGAACCGCTTCACGAAGGCCGGCACCGCCGACCTGCAGAAGGCAATGGAGCTGGAGAGCGGCCGTGACCTCGCACGCTTCTTCCAGCGCTGGGTGTTCGACTCGGGCGTGCCGCGCCTGCGCTATGCAACCAGCGTCACCGCGGAGGAAGCCACGGTGCGCCTCGAGCAGGCCGGCGACCTCTACGACGTGCCGGTGACCGTCACCATCGTGTACGCAGATGGCAAGACCACCGAAGAGGTCGTGCGCGTGAGCGATCCCGTCACCGACGTGCGGATTCGATTGACTGGCGTCGTGCGGTCGGTCGAACTCAATCAGGACGGCGCCGCCCTCGCGCACTTCGATCGCGTGCGGAACTGAAGGGGGACAGCGGGGTCTTGGGTCTCAGGGCTTGGGGCTTGGGCCTTGGGGCGGCCGGGCTGAGTCCTGGTTAGTTCAAAGTTCAAGAGTTCAAGAGTCCAAAATTGGATCGTGAACCGGCAAACCTGCTCCGATTCGAGCTCGCGGTTCCGAAACTGTGTACCCTTAAACTTTGAACTCTTGAACTCTTGAACTTAACCCCTCCCTCTTACCTGACATAGATCGCCGTCACCCGCCGCTCGCGTCCAGCTTCGGTCCGGTCCAGCACCACCCAGAACCGGCTGTGGCCCGACCGGAAAGGAAGCACCCTCCGGTCGTCGATCACGCCTTTTTCAATCGAGATCGGTCCCGCGGTCATGCGCGAGAACGGACGGGCGCTCAGGGCCTCTTCGGTCATGCCCAGCCGGACCTCGCCACCGTCCAACAGCATCAGCAGGGGGACGCTTTGGGCGTCGTCGGGCACGTCGCCGGGCAGGCTCGGCAGGGCCGACTCCACCAGGGTGACAGAGGTCGAGCCCGGGGGCGCCAGTCGCTGGACGACCGGCCCTCCCACCCACACGGCACCCAACAGGACGCCGAGAGCCAGGACCCATTCAGCGAGGGACCGCATCCGAGCACCCGCCTGTGAAGTATCATTTCTGGGTGGAAAAAGTCACGCTGACCATCGATGGTCGACAGCTCTCGGTCGCCAAGGGCACCACGGTCCTGCAGGCCGCCATCGAAGCTGGAATCCAGGTTCCTTATTACTGTTACCACCCCGGTCTCGGCATCGACGCGTCGTGTCGCGTCTGCCTGGTGAAGATCGAGAAGATGCCGAAGCTGCAGACGTCGTGCTCGACGCCGGTGGCCGAGGGCATGATCGTGCACACGAACGACCCCGAGGCGGTTGAAGGCCGGGCCGGCGTGTTCGAGTTCCTGCTCATCAATCACCCGCTCGACTGTCCGGTGTGCGACAAGGGCGGTGAGTGCCCCCTGCAGGACTTCTCATACAAATTCGGCAACGCGCAGAGCCGCATGGACTTCCCGCGGCGCACGTTCGACGGCGACGGCGTCAAGGCCGACGTCGACTTCGGCCCGACGCTCATGCTGAACCGCAACCGCTGCATCATGTGCACGCGCTGCGAGCGCTTCATGCGCGAGGTGGACGGCGACGCCCAGATCGGCATCATCAACCGGGGCAATGGCACCGAGATCGCCACCTTCCAGGAGCAGGGCATCCACTCGATCCTCTCCGGCAACCTGATGGACGTCTGCCCGGTCGGCGCCATCACGACCAAGCAGTATCGCTTCCGCTCGCGCCCGTGGGACAACCCGCACGCGGTGGACACGACCTGCACGCTCTGCTCCAAGGGCTGCAGCACCACGGCCTGGCTGAAGGCCAAGCCGGAATGGGCCAAGGGCTCGCGCCTCGTCCGCATCACCCCCCGCTACAACCCCGAGGTCAACGACTTCTGGATGTGCGACATCGGCCGCTTCCAGTACCTGTGGGTCGAAGGCGACGATCGCCTTCGCCGGCCGCTCGTCGCTACGCGCGACGGAATGCAGCAGGTGGTCACCTGGAAGGACGCACTGCTGAAGGTGCGCGACCTGCTGAACGACGCCGGCCGCAAGGACGCGTCGTCGGTGCGCATGCTCGCGTCCGCGCACGCCTCGCACGAGGAACTGTTCCTCCTGAAACGACTCGCCCAGGACATGAAGGGCGAGGAAGGCATTTCGCACGTGCACGTCGCCTGGAAGCGGACCGCCAAGCAGCAGCCGGCGGACACGAAGTTCGTGGTACCCGTGACGGATGCGCCGAATGTGTCGGGCGCGCGGGCGCTGGGACTTCCCGTTGGCGCCGGCCTCGAGGGCGAGGCCGACTTGTCGGGTCTGCGCTCGGCCGTCGACCAGGGCCGCGTCTCGGTGCTGTACGTGCTGGACCCCGGCCCCGACGGCTCGATGGGCGACCTGCAGTGGCTGCTCGAGGCCCGCAAGGCCGGCCGGCTGCCCGTGCTGATCTACCAGGGCGTACTCGCCACAGCGCTCTCGAAAGCGGCCGACGTGGTGCTGCCTGGCGCTGCCTGGGTGGAGAAGGACGCCACCTACACCAACGACAAGGGACTGGTGCAGGCCGCCTCACGGGCCATCAATCCTCCCGGGGATGCGGTGGACGACTGGCAGATCATCACGTCGGTCGCGGCCGCACTCGGACTGCCCTACACCTACACGACCTCGCAGCAGGTGCGCGCCGACGTGGCGCAGGCGCTGCAGGCGGACCCGGTCTATGCCGGCCTCGCCGACCACACCTTCAACCGCCCCATGGAGGCCCAGCACTGGTTGAAGGCCAGCAACCCCATGGAGCGCATGAAGTGGAACGACATGTTCCAGGATCTGCCGCCCGTGAAGGGGCACAACGTGCAGATGGAGCAGTCGCCGGTCGCCACGGTGATTCCGCTGCGCCTGGTCACCGAGGAGATCTCGCGCGCCTCGGAGTAGGGCAGGTCGGAGTATCCTGAGCGGCACATGCTGCGACGTTCCGTACGGATCCTTGTTCTGCTGCTGA
>Ga0105103_10000489_pt1 | contig 22488 bp, 20 predicted proteins | sample PPLLaktember2015_2_FD_79107 | JGI IMG/M metagenome (GOLD analysis project Ga0105103, IMG submission 79107) | Freshwater sediment microbial communities from Prairie Pothole Lake near Jamestown, North Dakota, USA - PPLs Lake P7 Core (6) Depth... | ecosystem: Environmental > Aquatic > Freshwater >...
TCCAGAAACAAGAAAGAGTAAAAGGATTCGGGAGGACGACCCGGAACCTTTTACTCCGAATTCTTAGAAATATAGCGGAAAATTGGGAGAACGGCAAGGAACGGAGAGCGCTGTGATGAACCATTTTGGGAAGAATTCCAGCAAGAAATCAGCCATATTGTTCCTGTTATCGATCAGAGGATGAAGGATGCACATCGCACTTGTCGGAGGAAGTGGATTCATTGGGCGAGCACTGATTGAGGAATTGCTTCCTCATGGTCACGAGGTTGTTTTGACGACTCGTCATCCGGAGCGGCGGCACGAATTCAGCCGGGCGGATGTACGCATCATCGGATGGGATGGACGAACAGCGGGTGCGTTGGCGCGGGAGCTTGAGGGATCCCAGGCGGTCGTGAATTTGGCGGGTGAGTCGATCGCAGCGAGGCGGTGGTCAACGGCGCAGAAGGAACGAATCTTACGCAGCAGACTCGAGCCGACGCAGGCGCTTGTTGAGGCAATCATGGGATCGGAGAACGGTCCACGCATTTTGGTGAACGCATCGGCAGTCGGTTACTATGGAGACGTGCCAGAGGGGGAAATCACGGAGGATTCACCGCCAGGGCGGGGTTTTCTGGCGGAGGTCTGCAATAGTGTAGAAAAAGCAGTTCTAGACCGGGGCTTAAGCCCCCTAGGCCCCTTAGGGGGCGGGCTGAGGACATGCCTCATCCGCACCGGCATCGCCCTCTCCCCCCATGCCGGCGCGCTCCAAAAACTCCTCCTACCCTCCCGCCTCTTCATCGGCGGACCGCTTGGCTCCGGCCAACAATGGATGCCCTGGATCCATATCGACGATGTCGTCCGATCGATCCGGTTCCTCCTCGAACACCCTACGGCCGCCGGACCGTTCAACCTCACGGCCCCCAATCCCGTCCGTATGAATGAGTTCGCCAGGACTCTTGGGCGCGTCCTCCACCGCCCCTCCCTTATCCCCGTTCCCGGCCTCGCCCTCAAACTCCTCCTGGGTGAAATGGCCGGACCGCTCCTGCTCGAAGGACAACACGCCGTTCCCCATCGCCTTCAACAACTCGGCTATTCGTTCAAATTCTCGGTCCTCGAGGAAGCTTTGCTCGATCTGCTCAGGAAGAATTGACTACCACTGATTGCACTGATTGACACTGACCCTTCTCTCCCTCACTCTTCTATCAGTGTTCATCCACCTTTCATCCATGCAATCCGTGTTCTTCTTCTAACCCCGCCTTCTAACGTATCGGCACCCGGAACCGTATTGCCGCCGACCCAAGATCATCCGACACGTCAAACCCGTACAAACTTGCCCCCACATACGCATCCACAATGTTGAGGATGTACGTCAACGCGATATAGATCGCATACTCATCACGAATATCGTGATAGCCATCCCTGATTTGCTTGAGAATCGCATCCCCAGTGCGAAAGACCGAATCCTGAAGAACGGATGCCGAGTACCTATCCCGGTAATCTTTATATCGCTTGTTCGCCGTGATCCATTGGCTGACAAAGAACCCGCCCGCTCCCCAGATGATCGGTATCGTGTAGTATCGCTCGGCGTACACCTGTCCCGCCCCGGGAAGAATCGCCGACAACGCCATGGCGAGCGACCCGGATTTCTCAGTGCGAATGGTGATCGTGGATTCTTCCGGTGCAGATGCTCGCAGAGACGCATAGATGGGTGCGTCTGGCCGAACAAAAGAAGAAAGGACGCGCTGTTGCGCGAACGCAGTCCCGGCCGCCGTCAGGACGGCCAGGATCAGCGCGTACAGCTGTGGGGATTTCATGGGAAGCGTGCGTCAATGACCGACGAGGGCGATCGCTTCGATCTCGACCCGAACATCGCGCGGAAGCCGCGCAACTTCGACCGTGCTGCGTGCCGGTGCCGTTGAACCAAGATACTCGGCATAGACCTCGTTCATCGCCGCGAATTCGTTCATGTCCTTAAGAAAGACGGTCGTCTTGAAAACGGACGAGAATGATGCGCCGCCGGCCAGAAGGACCTTTTCCAGGTTCTTCAAAACCTGATGGGTTTGCGCCTTGATGTCCCCCTCCATCACCGCGCCCGTTGCAGGGACGATGGGTACTGTCCCGGAGACATACAAGAACTTGCCGTCCACGAGGACCGCCTGGCTGTAGGGTCCGATCGGTTTCGGGGCGTTTTCGGTCAATACTTTGTGCAGAGCCATGGTCGTCTTCCCTTTGTTCTGTCGTGTGTCGATCAGCGGCCTGATTCAAAAATATCCAGCAACCGGTCCAAGTCGTCCAGTGAATAGTATTCGACGACGATCTCCCCCTTCCCCCCGCCGCGCGGACGGACCTTCACCCGCGTCCCCAATGCGATGCGCAGTCGTTCCTCGACATCATGCACGTCCGATGTGACCCCCGTCGCCTGCCGTCCGGATTTCCCGGACTTCTTCGTCCCTTGTGCGAGTGCACGCACCAGCTCTTCAACCTTCCGCACAGACAATCCGCCGTCGATGATCTTCTCATACATCCGGAGCTGATGCTTCTCGCTCGGCATCGCGATCAACGCGCGCGCATGTCCCATCTGGATCTTCTCGCGCCGCAAGCCGTCCTGGATCTTCCCCGGGAGCTTGAGCAGCCGCAGGAAGTTCGTGACCGTGCTCCGTTCCTTGCCGACACGCTGGGCGACATCGTCCTGCGTCAGGTGGCATTCGGTGATCAGTCGCTGATACGCCTGTGCGACCTCGATCGCATTCAGTGTTTCCCGCTGGATGTTCTCGATCAGCGCGAGTTCCAGCATCTCCTCGTCGGACGAGATGTCGATGATATACGCCGGAATCTGGCGAAGCTTCGCTCCTTGAGCAGCCCGCAATCGCCGCTCCCCGGAGATCAGTTGATACCCATCTTCCACGCGCCGGACAGTGATCGGCTGGATGATTCCCTTTTCCTTGATCGACCGGGTCAGTTCCTCAAGAGCAGTCTCATCGAAGTCGAGCCGGGGCTGGAATGGATTCGGCTTGATCCTCGTGATGTCGATGCTCGCGATGATGCCGATCTCTCCCGTATCCCGCCGCACCGACCCCTCGCGCACGCTCACCTCGAGTTTTGGCCCTTTGGGAATGAGTGCGTTCAATCCCCGACCGAGTACGTTCTTCTTCAGCTGATTTGTCATTCGTTTGGTCCTACATACCCGCCGATCGCGCCGGTAGCGCATCGTACAGGCGATTGTTCTTCATGACCTCCTGCGCCAGATCCATGTAGTTGCGCGTTCCGGAGCATACGGCATCATACAGCAGGATGGGCTTGCCGAAACTGGGCGCTTCGCTTAAACGGATATTCCGGGTCACGATCGTTCCAAAGACCTTGTCGCCAAAATACCGTCGCACCTCTTCGACGATCTGGTTCGATAGCCGCAACCGCGAATCGAACATCGTCAGCAGCACCCCCTCGATGTCCAGGTTCGGATTCAAGTTCTTCTTCACCATGTTGATCGTGTTGAACAATTGCCCGAGTCCCTCGAGCGCAAAATACTCGCATTGCACCGGAATGAGCACGGAATCCGCAGCGCTCAGCGCGTTCAGCGTCAACAGCCCGAGCGAGGGAGGGCAATCGATCACGACAAAGTCGAAGCGGTCCCGGACCGACTGAAGCGCCGCGCGCAGAAGGTGCTCCCGATGCTCCGCCTCGATCAATTCCACCTCGGCGCCGACGAGGTCGATGTGAGAGGGAAGCACCGACAGGAACGGCATTTGGGTGGGGATGATCGCAGATGCGGCATCGGAGGCACCGACCAACACCTCGTAGATCGTCTTCCCGTCGGGAGCCGTCGCGCCGACACCGCTCGTCGCGTTGGCCTGGGGATCATTGTCCACCAGGAGGACGCGCTTTTCGGCCGCCGCCAACGAGGCTGCAAGATTGATGGCCGTCGTTGTCTTGCCGACGCCCCCCTTTTGATTCGCAATGACGATGATCTTTGACATGCGGAAAATATACGGCTTATTGCATGGGTCTGCAAACGATCCGCTTATCCCAACCGCTCTCCAACGGCGATGCGATATCCGCGGAGAAACTCGTCGATCGGAAGGCGCCGCTTCCCTTCCTGCTGCACATCCACGAGTGCCACCACGCCGTTGCCGGTCGCCACATGAAGCGCTGTCGGCGTCACCTGTGTGATCGTTCCCGCCGGTTGCGTCGGGATCCCTTCGAGAAGGTTTGCCCGGTAGATCTTCAGTACACGCTCGCCGTGCATCGTCCATCCGCATGGAGAGGGAGAGAGTCCCCGCACGCGATCATGGACCTGCTTGGCCGTCATCGTCCAATCGATGCGGCAGTCTTCACGAAAGATCTTCGGGGCGCGCGAGACGAGCGTTTCATCCTGCGCCTGCGGCACGGCCTTCCCCGATTCGATCGCACGGACCGTCTCCAACACAACGTCGGCGCCCAGCATCGCCAATCGATCATGCACATCGCCGGCGACATCATCCGGTCCGATGGGAATGGAACGCTGAAGCAGCATTGATCCCGTGTCGACCTTGTCCTGGAGAAAGAATGTGGTCACTCCGGTTTCCGTTTCCCCGTTGATGATCGCCCAATTGATGGGAGCCGCACCGCGATACTTCGGCAACAGGGACGCATGCAGGTTGAATGAGCCGAGTCGCGGGACGGTGTAGATCTCACGGGGAAGGATACGGAAGGCAACAACGACGATCAGATCGGGAGCGAGCGCAGAGATCTGTCCGCGGAATTCGTCGCCTTTGAGGTCATCAGGTTGGAGGATGGGAAGCCCTCGCTCGCGGGCGAAGGTCTTCACTGCCGTTTCACTGACCTGCTGTCCCCGGCCGCGCGGTTTGTCAGGTGCCGTGACGACGGCGGCAACGTCGTAGGAATGTTCGAGGAGGATACGGAGACTGGGGACCGCAAATTCCGGGGTTCCCATGAAGATGATGCGCATGGCACGCCTCAGACTTCGACCGATGCGACAACCGGATAACTCGTTTCGACTTCTCCGTTCTGGATCTTCTTCAACTTGCCGCGGAGCAACCCCTTCTTGGCGGTGCTCACGCGGTCTGTGAACAACACGCCGTTCAGATGATCGTTCTCGTGCAGAAACACCCGCGCCAGCAAGCCGTCCAGCACGAGTTCCTGTTCCTGAAAACTCGTGTCGCGGAAGCGAACGCGGACCTTCTCCGCCCGCTTGACCTCCGCGCGAACGTCAGGAATGCTCAGACATCCCTCTTCCATGGAGAACGCTCCTTCTTCCTCGATGATCTCCGGGTTGATCATCGCGACCGTGCGTGGAAGATGCGGCGATGTAAGGTGGCCATACTCGGCGACTTCGGTGAGTTCTCCTTCCGGCTTTTCGGGGAGTTCCTCAATATCCACAATGTCAATAACAAGCACCCGCCTCAGATCGCCCACCTGCGTCGCTGCCAATCCGATTCCGTTCGCCTTGTGCATCGTCTCGAACATGTCGACAACAAGTTTGGTCAGACTGTCGTCCATGGCTTTGACGGGCTTCGCCGTTGCACGAAGAACATCGGTCCCGTACAAATAGATCGGCATGATCGACATGAGTGCTCCTTGAATCCTTCTGTATCCTGATCACGAACCGCCGATCACCCGTCGGGTGAATTCATAGCGGCTCTTGTAGTACGTGCTCTGCAGCGAGGAGATCGTCACACCGAGTGTGACACTTGCATGCGCAAACAGATTGTCTCCGAGATAGATCCCAACATGCGATGCGCTGGCTCCGGTCGTGTTGAAGAAGAGGAGATCGCCAAACTTCAGATCGTTCGCAGCAACGGGAATGCCAACCTCCGCCTGTCCCGCGCTCGTTCGCGGTAAAGCGACCGCGGCTCCTTGTTGATACACGGCCATTGTGTATCCGGAGCAATCCATTCCGCGCTCGCTCGCACCGCCATGCACATACGGTACACCCATATACTGCGAGATCGCACGCATCAACTTGCTTTCATCCAGCGGCGGGATGGCGGGATTCTTCTGCTCACGGAAGCTTCGTTTCCCTTGCGCGATCGCATCGATCTCCTGGGGCGCCGGCTTCCGGTCGTTTTCTCGCGATTCCTCCTCCGCTTCCTTCGAGCTGAATCGCGGCCCCGTCTGACGCGGCGGCTCGGCGGCGGATCGCTTCCCCGAACCGAATCGCGGAGACGCCGTCCCGCATCCCTCAATGAGAATTGCCCCGGCGATGATCGCGACCAGACAGGCCGCGCGGACGAGAATTCCGGCTGGCATATCGATAGCAAAGCCCTGCCAAGGCAGGGCCGGGGAGCTCCTTGTGATGATCGGGAATGGCGGAAGAGCCGAGCGCTTCCTACCCGAGATACGCACGCAACGCCTTGCTCCGGGATGCGTGGCGCAAACGGCGGATCGCCTTCTCCTTGATCTGGCGCACCCGCTCGCGCGTGAGATTGAATTTTTCGCCGATTTCTTCCAGCGTGAGAGAGTGTTCCTGCTCGAGGCCGAAATAGAGCTTGATCACCTGCGCTTCACGCTCGCTCAGCGTCGATAACGCGCGGCGCACTTCCTCGCGCAGCGATTCCTCCATGAGCGTCGAGTCGGGAGACGGCTGACGGTTGTCCTGAATGACATCCAGCAACCGGTTGTCCTCCCCCTGGGCGAACGGCGCGTCCATCGAGAGGTGGCGTCCCGAGATCTTCAGCGTGTCCGAGACCTCGAACAGCGACATGTCGAGCTCTTCCGCCAGCTCACTGGCGCTCGGTTCACGCTCGTACTCCTGCTCGAGCGTGCTGAACGCCTTGCCGATCTTGTTCAACGCGCCGACACGATTGAGCGGCAGCCGGACGATGCGCGACTGCTCGGCAAGCGCCTGGAGGATGGATTGACGGATCCACCACACCGCGTAGGAGATGAACTTGAAGCCGCGTGTTTCGTCGAATCGCTTCGCGGCCTTGATGAGGCCGAGATTCCCTTCGTTGATCAGATCACCGAGCGACAGTCCCTGGTTCTGGTACTGCTTCGCGACACTCACCACGAAACGCAGGTTCGCCTTTGTCAGCTTCTCAAGAGCCTTCTGGTCCCCCTTCTTGATGCGACGGGCGAGGTCGATCTCTTCCTGCGGAGAGAGCAGTTCGACCTTCCCGATCTCCTGGAGGTACTTGTCTAACGACTGGCTCTCGCGATTCGTGTATTGCTTGCTAATCTTCAATGGAACGTCCTTTGTTCGTAACCGTTTTCCCTCGCGTCAGCGCAGAAGGGAGAGAAAGCTCTCGCCCGCGAGAGAGTCGCCGCGGAGACCAAAGAATTCCGCGACCGTTGTTCCTGCATCCGCGAAGGTGTTCCGTGTTCCCAGGGACACGTTCGTCCGTCCGCCGGGATGCACACAAAGCAGAGGGACATATTCGCGCGAATGATCCGTGCTCGCATCCGTCGGATCGTTCCCGTGGTCCGCGGTCATGAGGAGAACGTCACCCGTCTTGAGTTCTGCGAGGATCTGCGGGAGCATGGCATCAAATTCCTCCAGCGCCTTGGCAAACCCTCCGGCATCCTGGCGATGGCCGAACAGCATGTCGAAGTCGACCAGGTTTGCCATGATGAATCCTGTCTGCATCTGTCGCATCGACGCGATCACGGCCCGGGCCCCTTCCGCGTTCGACGTCGTGTGGATCGTCCGCTTCAACCCTCGGCCGGTGAAGAGGTCGTCGATCTTCCCGATTCCGACCGTCTCGATGCCCGCCGCACTCAGCTCGTCCAACACCGTGCGACCTGGCGGTTCAACGGCGTAATCCCGGCGTCCCGATGTCCGCGTGTACGCGCCGGATGTTCCGACGAACGGCCGCGCGATGACCCGTCCGACCGCATGATCACCGACGACGACCTGCTCCCTGGTGAGAAGACAGATCTCATACAAACGATCCAACGGGATCACCGATTCGTGCGCCGCGATCTGAAACACGCTGTCCCCCGACGTGTAGACGATCGGATATCCCGTGCGGACGTGCTCGTCTCCCAGTTCATTGATAATGACGGTTCCGGAAGCGGGTTTGTTTCCCAGACACCCCTGCTCGCCAGTAACGCGTAAGAAGGAGTCCAGGATGTCCTTGGGAAACCCGTGGGGATACAGCGGGAATGGCCGTTGCGTGACAATGCCGGCGATCTCCCAGTGACCTGTCGTGCTGTCCTTTCCCTTCGACCGTTCCGCCATCCTGCCGAAACAGCCCTGCGCATTCGCGACAGGACGAAGGCCCTCCGCCCAGACGACATTCCCCAGGCCGAGTCGCTCGAGGTTGGGAAGATGAATCCCCCCAACGGCGTGTGCGGTGTTCGCGAGCGTATTCGTCCCCGCGTCACCGTACTCTGCCGCATCCGGCAATGCACCGATCCCGACTCCGTCCAGAACGATGAAGACGAATCTGCCTTGCGTCACGTTCGTCGGGCGGTCTGTGGATTATCCGAGGATCTCTTTCTCGTTGCACTTGCACAGCTGGACGCGCTGCCGGTTGAACCGGTACGAGCCGTGCGCTGAACGAACGGATTGGACGTACAACGTCGCAACCTTCGGTCCGCCGCACTTGGGGCAGATCACCCCTTTTTCCTTGCCCGCCTTTTTGGCCTTTTCTGCAAAGTCAGTCTGTTTCGCCATGAAGAACTCCAGTCAGTAATCAGTAATCAGTATTCAGTAGTCAATAGTCAGTTCAATCAACAATCCCAAATCAACAATCAACAATTCAATAGACCCTCACCAGATTCCCCCCCGCTTCGACCGCCTTCTTCAGAACCTTCTCTGCATTCTCCAACAGCGAGACATCTGTGAAGTTCCCGGATGGTCCCGCCACACCGATGCTCACGGTCACCGTGAAACTCTTGTTGTCAATATTGAGGATGTTGCTCGCGATGTTCTTACGGACTTTCTCCGCCCAAAGTGTCGCTTCGTTTGCGTTCGTCTGCACAAGCACTGCGCCAAACCGGTTTGTGTCAAACCGTCCGACCACGTCATAGTGCCGGATGGAGGCCTTGATCATCTGGCCGATGCTCTGGAGCACGACATCCATTGCTTCTTTTCCGTGCCGCAGCGTATGTTCGTCCATGCGGTCCACAGACACGAGCACGACGGCAATATCGAATCCGAAGTCGGTCGCGCGCTGTGCCTCCTCATGCAGGCGCTCGAGGAAGTGCTTCCGCGTCGACACGCCCGTCACCTCATCGAGCGAAACAACGTTCGTCAGCGTCTCGCTCAGGGTCAGCACTTCGAGCGCCCAGGACCCCGAATCCGCCAATCGCTGGATCAAACGGACATCAGCGTCTGCATAGCTCTTGGTATCCTTGCTTTCGACAACGATGGCACCATAACATCGGGTCAGCGAGATCAACGGCACGATCGCAAGCGATCCCTTCGTATCACAGCGCTCTGCGGGATAGAACCGCGGAATCGTCAACGATTCGACCCGATCAACGACCTTGGGAACACTCGATTGAATCACCGATCCGACCAGACTTCGATGGACATCCACCTCGCCCAGCACGGGGACATACGAATCGTTCATCCGGTTCAACACCTGCTGGATGAACCAGGCCTTGCGGGCATCGTCATAGACAACAATGGAAACGTAATCCCACGGCACGAGCCGCGAGACCTCTTCCGCAATGGAACGCGTGATGTTGTGCGCGGACGAGTCAAGGATGAATTGCTCCCGCAGCCTGCTCAACGACCGGAGCACCTCGGAATCGAGAAGCATGTCATACTTGTCCGTGTACGTTTGGATGAGCGATGAGATCAGCTTCGCGAAACGCGCGAGAAGCGCCATCGTCTCCGGTCCGTACGCGTCTGCTTCCGGGCAGTCGAGCGAAAGCACGGCAACCGGTCCGGCCGCCGTCGTTGTCGCACCCGCATAGAACACCGGCACCGCAACCGCCGTCCGCACTGATTCCGCCCCATCATAGTACGGCAGCACATCCGACTGCGACGCATGCTCGAGAAAATTCACAAGTTGGGGTTTGTTGGTTCGTGCGACTTGACTCAGGATATCGGTCCCGAGCTCGCAGCGCCGGTGAGTTGTGAACACCGCGCTGTCTGAACTATGAGCTTCGAGAACGAGCTGCTGCTTCTCCTTGTTCACCCAATACAGACAAACCGTGCGCGCGAAATGAACGTCCTTCAGGACCGTCAGGACGCGCATCATCACGTTCCGAAACTCCGACCGCGCCCCTCGTTCGCCGGAGGATTCTGCTTCGCCGCCTTCGAGAAAATCTTCCGCCTGAAACTCGTAGCTTTTCGGGATCTCTGCGCGCTTCGGTTCGAGAACGGTCGCCTGCGGCGCTTGCTTCGGCGTAGTTGCTTCGGCTCCGTCATCGACAAATTCTATCCGGTACTGCTTCCCCGACGATTGAAAATCATCAAAGATGAGTTTCTTCATCGCGCCTCCGCGCTCCTCTGGTGTGGGAGTGGATTGGACCGTACGATTGGGACGCAAAACGATCACGAGCGCCACCACAATGCAGCCCAGAAGCAACAGCCCGGCCTTGAGCCAGCCTGAGGGAACGAGCAACCCCACAATAAACAGCACGACGCCCGCAAGCATGCCCGTCCCCTGCAATGGCGTGAATGAAGCGAACCAGGAACGGACAATGTTAAGGCTTCGGGCGTCCATCTACCGTCGTTAGTATGCTAACACCACTACAATTTGATAAAATTAGACAAAAAGGGCTGAAAAGTCAAGAAAATCATGGACTTAGCGGAATGATCTCGTTGCTTGGGATTCGAAAAATGCCTAATATCCTCCAAGCTTCATCACCATACCGTTTCTCCTTCCCAATTTGCCAACGGACGTCCCATGAAAGCCGTCATTATGGCAGGTGGGTTCGGCACCCGCCTTCGGCCTTTGACTAGTAATGTTCCCAAGCCTATGGTCCCTGTGGCCAATCGGCCAATGATGGAGCACATTGTTGAATTACTCAAGCTCCATGGCATCACCGAGATCGTCTCAACCCTCTTCTACCAGCCCGAGACCATCCAGAGCCATTTCGGCGACGGATCACGATTCGGCATCAAAATGCAGTACCGCAAGGCGGAGGCTGATTACGGAACGGCTGGGAGCGTTCGCAATGCAAAGGACTTTCTCGACCAGCGTTTCCTCATCATCAGCGGCGACGTTCTCACCGATTTCGACCTTACCAAGGCGATCCAGTATCACGAATCGAAGAAAGCGAAGGCAACGCTGCTGTTGACTCGCGTTCCGAATCCGCTCGCATTCGGCGTGGTTCTCACGGCTGAGGACGGACGCATCACCCGATTCCTCGAGAAGCCCTCATGGGGCGAGGTCTTCAGCGACACGATCAACACCGGCATCTACATTCTCGAACCCGACGTCCTCGACATGATCCCGGAAAAGACCGAGTTCGACTTCAGCAAGAACCTCTTCCCCATGCTCCTGGAACGGAAGATGGGATTGTACGGCTACGTTTGCGACGGGTACTGGAAGGACATCGGCAGCCTGAACGAGTACCAGGACGCGCACATGGACGTCCTCCGCGGGCAGGTGAAGGTCGTCCTCAACGGGCATCGCGCGGCCAACGTCGTTGCCGACGCGGGCGCGAAGATCGAGACAACGCCCGACAAGATCACCGGGGAGTGCATCATCGGGAAGAATACACGCATCCATAAGGAAGCAACGATCAGCAACTCGGTCATCGGGGATGATTGCGAGATCCTCCCAGGCGCCGTGATCCGGAATTCCGTCATCTGGGGCGGTTCGCACATCGGCGCGCGTGCGGAGCTCTCGCTTGACGTCTTGTGCTCGAAGTGCACGATCGGCGACGATGTCTCGATCCTGGAGAACGTCTTCATCAGCGATTCATGCGTCATCGGCAAGCGAAGCAAGCTCCTGGCGAACATCAAACTCTGGCCTGAGAAAACCGTTGAAGAGGGCTCGGTCGTCACCCGCAGTCTCGTGTGGGAAGACCGATGGCTCCGCGAACTCTTCTCGGATGCACGCGTCACGGGCATCTCCAACATCGAGATGAATCCGGAGTTTGGCGCGAAACTCGGCGCCGCCTTCGGTGCCCTGGTCGGCTCCGGCTCGAGCGTCGCCTGCAGTCGTGATGCGGACCTCGTGTCCCGAATGATCAACCGCGCCATGATGACGGGCCTCATGTCGGCCGGGGTCCACTGCGTCGACCTCCGCACGAGTTCCATCCCCATCATTCGTCATGAACTCCGGAGCGGTAAGGAACGCGGCGGCTTCCACGTCCGCAAGTCCCCGTTTGACCGGAATTGCACCGACATCATCTTCTTCGACGGCCAGGGGAAGGACCTTCCGACAAGCAAGACCAAGTCGGTCGAACGCCTGTTCTTCGGTGAGGACTTCCCGCGCGCGCATTTCGAGAATGTCGGCACGATCAAGTTTCCCGAACGCATCACCGAAAGCTACGTCGAACGTCTCCTGGCGTCCATCAACACCGAGGTCATCCGGACGAGCGGTCTGAAGATGGTCATGGATTACTCGCATGGTGTTGCATCGACCATCTTTCCGAACATTCTCGGCGGATTGAATGTCCAGATCGTTGCGCTGAATGCCTACCTCGACGAGCGGAAGCTCACTCGAACCAAGGAGGAATTCGACCAATCGATGCAGCAACTGGCGTACGTCGTGACCTCCCTGAAGTACGACTTCGGCTGCATGTTCGACGCAGGGGCCGAACGGATCTTCATTGTCGACGAGCACGGCCGGATCATCGACAGCGATCGTCTGCTCACGCTCCTTGTGAAGTACACCGCGCTCGCGATCCCGGAGTTGAAGAAGATCGCCGTTCCGATCTCCGCCTCCGGTGAGGTCGATCTCCTTGCGGACGAATTCGGTTTCTCGGTCATCCGCACGCGGGACAGTCACCTCGCGCTGATGGAAGCGGCTGCTGACAAGGGAATCACGTTCGTTGGCGGGACGAAGGGGGGGTTCATCTTCAATGACTATCTCTTTGCCTCGGACGCGATGTACAACGTCACAAAACTCCTGGAGTTCCTTGCCCTCACCAAGCAGTCGATCGGCTCACTGGACGACACGACCCCGCGTCTGTGTTTTGTAAAGAAGAACATTCCGTGCCCGTGGCACAATAAAGGCCGGGTCATGCGGCACCTGATGAAGGATTCGGAACACCTCCGGCGTGAATTGGTCGACGGAGTCAAGGTGTTCCTCGATGCCGGTTCGCCCCGCACGTCCGTGTTGATCACCCCGGATCGCGCCCGTCCGATGTTCCATATCAACGCGGAATCCGCAGATGTTGCGACAGCACAGCAATTGTGCGAGGAATACTCGGAAAAGGTCAAACGCTGGATCGAAGAGTAGCGTTGGGAATTTCGCAGATTATTGTGCATTTTATAAACTGGAAGTGAAATTCGAGGTGCGTCGGAGTATTCGATGAAGATCACAGACATTCTTACTGAACAATCGGTCAGGACCGGACTCGAAGGATCGTCCAAGACGGACATCATCAACGCGATGATCGACCTGGCGGGAAGCCAGAAGGCCGTGCAGGACAAAGAGCGCATGCGTCAGGCGATCCTCGAGCGTGAAAAGATCATGTCGACGGGTGTCGGTTCAGGATTTGCCATTCCCCATGGAAAGACCGATGCCGTGTCGGACATTGTCGCGGCGTTCGCGGTCACCGCTCAACCGATCGATTATCAGTCACTCGACGACCAACCCGTACGACTCGTATTTCTCCTCGTCGGACGCGACAATATGGTCGGCCCGCACATCAAACTCCTCAGCCGGATTTCGCGCCTGATGAACAAGGAGGACTTCCGCAAACGGCTGCTGGAAGCCGAATCGCCGAAGGAGATCCTCGACATCTTCCGTCAGGAAGAGGCGACGTACACCGAGGCTTGATCCTCTGCCACAAATTCCCTCCGGCGCACAGATGTGATCGCTCCTCTCCCGGAATCCAATCGTCCCCAAGGACGTCAACTGTGAAATTTCGAACCATCAGAGGCACCAAGGATATTCTCCCTGGCGACGTTGAAGCGTGGCAGCACGTCGAGGCGGTGGTCCGTCGCGTGATGCAGGACTTCAACTACCAGGAGATCCGCACGCCCATCTTCGAGCAGACAGGATTGTTCGCGCGCAGCATCGGCGAGCTGACGGACATCGTCAGCAAGGAAATGTACACGTTCCGAGATCGCAGTGACGAAAGTGTGACGTTGCGACCGGAAGGGACAGCCGCAGCCCTGCGTGCGTACGTCCAGAATAACCTCGGCGAACAGTCGTCGCTTGTCAAGATCTACTACATCGGGCCAATGTTTCGACAGGAACGACCGCAGGCCGGACGACTTCGGCAGTTCCATCAATTCGGTGCCGAGGCCCTCGGAGCGGATTCGTCGCAACTGGATGTTGAGATGATGCTGCTGCCGGTGGAGGTGTATCGCAATCTCGGCATCGAGGAATTCTCGCTGAAGATCAATTCCGTCGGCTGCGAAATATGCCGTCCCGCCTACAAGGAGATCCTGCAGAAGGAATTGGAGAACGTCGCGGATCGTCTCTCCCAGGAAAGCCGCGGACGCATTGCACAGAATCCGCTCCGCGTCCTTGACTCAAAGGACGAGGGAGACCGATCGGCGACGGCTCACGTGCCGCTCATGAAGGATCACCTCTGTCCATCCTGCACATCGCATTTTGAACGGGTGCAGCAATTGCTCACCGCGCTCGGACTGCCATTCGTCGTAGACGGACGGCTCGTCCGTGGATTGGACTACTACACGAAGACCGCGTTCGAGGTCACAAGCACCGCGCTCGGGTCGCAGGATGCGCTCGCCGGCGGCGGACGCTACGATCTTCTGGTCGAGGAGATCGGCGGGAAGCCCACGCCGGGAGTTGGCTTTGCGGCAGGGATGGAACGATTGCTGATGGTCATGGAGAAGACGGCGTCCGCCACGCAGCCGCTTCGGGTTCCGGACCTGTATATCGTAGCACTCGACGACGCCTCGCGCCGATGGGCCTTCGTGCGGGCGCAGGAGTTGCGGCGGCACGGACGCTGTGTCGAGATCGACTATCTCCAGCGAAGCATCAAAGCGCAGATGCGCGAAGCGAACCGGCAGAAGGCATCGTACGTGCTCGTCGTCGGAGAGACGGAACTTCAGAGCGGCTCCGCCCGACTCAAGAACATGGCCGACGGCAGTGAAACGACCGTGACGCTCGCATCGTTCGACCTTCCGACGACACGGTGACCCCATGGCTGCAGCAAAGCGGCGCGATCCGGATTATCAGCTCAACATCTTCCCGCAATTCGACGAGGAACGAAAGCGGGAAGTGACGACCTTCCTCGTGCAGACGACGAAGATCTTCACCAGTTTCCGGTACGAGATCCTGCTGGACCACCAGCAGGACGACCGCATGATCGTTGTCAAGATCCTAGGCCTTCATGTGCCGGAGATTCTCCTTCCTCAGACAGGCCCCGCCCGCGGACGCATCGACTTCACCGGCTTGAGCGGCCCCTACACGGTTCAGGTGATCAAGCAGGACAAGTCGGTCAGCGAATGCCAGGTCGAGATCTCAGGCGGCGAGGTGTTGATCAAAAAGAAGCCCACCAATCCATTCATCCTCATCTCCGGCGATCCGGTGGAGACGGGCTGACCACTGACCACTGATTCCTCATTCCTTCTTCCTATGCTCCCAGTCCTCTTTAAAATCGGTCCGTTCACGGTGTATGGATATGGCTTCATGCTTGCGATGGGATTCATCGTTGCGAGCTATGTTCTTGCGTCGGAATTCAAGCGCAAAGGAATGAACCCCGACCATGCGAACAAGACCGTGCTCATCGCACTCGTGGCCGGCGTGGTTGGTTCGAAAATCCTGTACCTGATCGAAAACTGGAGCGCGTTCGTCGCAGATCCGATCGGTATGACGTTCAATCCGGGGGGGTTGACATTCTATGGCGGCTTCCTCCTCGCAACGTATGGCATCTATTTGTATGGGAAGAAACACAACATCCCGTTCCTGAAGATCGCCGACGCACATGCTCCCGCGCTGTTGCTGGGCTACGGGATCGCCCGGGTCGGCTGTCACCTGGCAGGAGATGGCGACTACGGGTTTCCGACATCCCTTCCTTGGGGAACCGATTACTCAAGAGGGACATTCCCCCCTTCCGCGGCGTTCCGCAACTTTCCTGAGATCACGAGTCAATTTCCGAACGGCATCGTTCCCGACACAACCCTCTGTCATCCCACACCGATCTACGAATTGCTGATGTGCGTGGCGCTCTTCTTCCTCTTCTGGCGCATTCGAAAGACGCCGCGTCCGATGGGCATGTTCTTCATGTTCTATCTCATGGCGGCGGGAGTCGAGCGGTTCCTCGTCGAGTTCCTGCGGATCAATCCGCGCATCTTCCTTGGTCTCTCCGAGGCACAGCTGATCGCACTTGGCCTGATCGCCGTTGGCATCTTCGGCTGGGCCCGTCTCCGAACCCGTCCCGCGACGACCTAGGACCTGTCCCGATGGAGCAGACTATCACCGGACGTCAACCGGTCATTGAAGCGCTCAAATCCCGTCAGGCGCTCGAGAAGATCTACATCCAGCACGGTGCGGGCGGTCCGGCGATCCAGCAGATCAAGGATCTTGCACGCCAGGCCGGTGTTCCGTTCGCCGAAGCCGACAAAGCGAAGCTCGTACAGCTTGCGGGGGACCAGTCGACGCAGGGAGTCGTCGCAATCGCGGGCGGCACACGATATCTTGAGGTTGACGAGTTGATCGAGATCGCGCGGGGGCGGGGAGAGACGCCTTTCCTTCTCGTCCTTGATGAGATCGAGGACCCGCACAACCTGGGGGCATTGATCCGGACTGCGGAGTGCGCAGGCATTCACGGCGCGATCATCGCAAGGCACCATGCGGCTTCGGTGACCGCGACGGTAACCAAGACCTCTGCCGGTGCATCTGCGCATCTTCCAATCGCTCGCGTCACCAATATCGCACAGACGCTCGACGAATTGAAGCAGGAAGCGATCTGGATCGTGGGAACGGACGCGACCGCTGAGCGGACGTACTTCGAGCACGACTACTCGGGACCGGTCGCGCTGGTCGTGGGCAATGAGGGGCGCGGGATACGGCGGTTGGTCAAGGAGAAATGCGACTTCTTGATAAAGATCCCCCTCCACGGAAAGATCGGGTCATTGAATGCATCGGTGGCGGGGGGAATTGTGATGTTCGAGGCAGCAAAGCAGCGCCAAAAACAGCGCATGTGACCCGGTTAGTTTCCCGGTGACTGACCGGGAACATCTCCCGGTATGCATCCCGGCATCTCCCCGGGAGTTTCCCCGGGAATCTCCCCGGGGCACGTTCCCGGGCAAATCCCCGGGGTGGCTTTATCGACCTACTTCCCCTCTCCCACTTCTTCATCCCCTTCTTTCATCAACTCGTACCGCTTCATCTTCGTGTACAAATGGCTCCGCTGGATGTCCAATGCCTCCGCGGTCTTCGAAATATTCCATCGGTGCAACTCCAACTGCTTCTTGATGAACGCCGCTTCTGCGCGTTCCTTGAATTCCTGAAACGTTCCCCCCGCTTCGAGAAGCCCGCCGTCGGCGCTCTGGATTCCGCCTCCATACGTGTCCAGCACACGAATGTCCACGGATTGTCCGGGCGAGAGGATGATCAGCCGTTCCACCGTGTTCCGGAGCTCCCGAACGTTCCCGGGCCAGTCGCGCATCATCAGCGCATTCATCACGTCCTCGCCGACCTTCTTCTTCGCAATCCCGTTCCTTCCGCACACGTCTTCGACAAACGCTTCGGTCAACACCGGGATGTCCTCGCGGCGGTCGCGCAGTGGTGAGACACGGATGGGGATGACCGACAACCGATGATACAGGTCTTTGCGGAAATTCGCGCGTCCGATCTCCGCTTCCAGGTCCTTGTTCGTCGCTGCAAGAACACGCACGTCGACGGTGATGAGCTTGTTCCCGCCGACCCGCTCGATCGTGCCTTCCTCCAGCGCGCGCAGAACCTTTGCCTGCGCCTGGAGGCTCATGTCCCCGACCTCGTCAAGGAACAGCGTGCCGCCGTCTGCCTGTTCGAATTTCCCGATGCGCAGGGTCGTCGCCCCGGTGAAGGATCCCTTTTCATGTCCGAACAACTCGGACTCAATTAACTCTGCGGGAATCGCGGCGCAATTCACTTCGACGAACGGCTTGTCGGCCCGCTTGCTCCCCCGATGGATCGCCCGGGCAACGAGTTCCTTCCCCGTTCCGTTCTCTCCGGAGATCAGCACGCGCGCGTCCGTCGGCGCAACACGTCCGATGATGTCGATCACCTCCTTGATCCTCCGGCTTTCGCCCAGAATGCGCCGTCGTCCTTCAACCCGCTCTTCCAGCGATTGGACCGTGGCCGACAACCGCGCTTGCTGCAACGCATTGCGTACCGTCACCAGCAATTTGTCCCGGTCAAGCGGCTTCGACAAGAAATCATACGCGCCCCGCTTCGTCGCTTCGACCGCCGTTTCGATCGTCCCATGCCCGGAGATCATGATCACCGGCAGCTCGACATGCTTTTCCTTGATGCGGGTCAGGACCTCGATGCCGTCCAATCCGGCCATCTTCACATCCAGCAACACGAGGTCCAGCGACCGCGCGGCGACCTGCGTGAGCGCCTGTTCGCCGTTCTCTGCGAACACAACATCGAACTTCTCGTATTCGAGGATCATCCGCAGCGAATCTCGGATGCTCCGTTCATCGTCTACCACAAGGATGGTCTTCATTCCAGTTCTCCGGAAGGCCGCAACGGTGAAGCGAGATAGTCCGACGGCAGCAGCGTCTTCACGATCAGCAGATCCCTGCCGAAACGCTCCCCTTGCCGGTTGGCGCGTCGGTCACGGGGATCGTCTGCCCCGCCGACGATGAACTGCGCTTCACCCCACTCAACAACATTGCCCCCCGCGCGCGCAAGGTCGGGAGATTCGGATGCGAGCGACAGATAGGCCGATGCGAAAAAGTGCTGGAGTTTATCCCGATCTCCTTCAGGGGGTGAGTCGGGATAGATATGCGCAGGAAGATTTTTGGTCCGAGCTCGGAACAGGCTGTCTTCCTCGAATGTCAGCGGCAACGCCAGCGAACGGACGACCGGCAGCTTCACAGAAACGTGCTGATGCTCAAGAACCGCCATGAGGGAAAGGAACAAGGCGCGGGCGATTTGATAATCGGCGATCCTCAGCGACCGCAGGAAGATGGCATCCACCGTTCGCATCGCTCCATGCCGCTCACTGAGCAGATGAAAGCGCGGGTCACGCACATATTCACGGATGCGCCGCGTGTCGGTGATGAGCTGCGGAGTGAAGGCGTCCCGCAGGAAGCCTCCGATCGAGAACCCGGCATCTTCTGACGGATCGAATTCCCATCCGGCTCCGTCGGGTTCGGGCGCATCTTCATGCTGTGCCTGCGCGGGACGCATGACGACGATCGTCAGGAATACGATGCAACAGAGTCTTATGAGCGAACGGTGGTGGCGCATGCAATGAGGCGGCAAGTTGACGGTTCCCCCCAGCCTATGTTCTACGACAGAACAACGGCCGCGGTTTCGCACCAGTGCGTCATTCACTGCTGCCGATTCATTCCCCCCGACCAGATGTCGTAGATGAAATCCTTCGCTTCTTCGTTCTCGGGATTCGCCTGCGTCGCTTGCAGCGCATAGCCGAGCGCGCGATCGGTCTTCCCCAGGTGATGCAGACAGCGGGCCAACTGCAACAACAGCATGTCAGGCGCAAGGGCGGGATCAGGCTGGTGCAGAGACCGGATCTGCAAGGCGCGGGCATACTGGTCCGAAGCCCGGGCAAAGTCACCCACATCGAATAAGACATCGGCCAAACGAGCGCGATACCGGTCTACCGTGTCTTTCGCGAGCGCGATGCACGTGCGGAGCGGTTGCTCAAAGTCCGCAAGTCTGATCCCCGTCATCGCATTTGAACGGGCGCGTGCATGCAGATACCAGGCCCACGTCAATCGTTCCAGGGAAACCGGGTCCTTCGGATTTGCCGCAACAAGCCGACGGAGATACTCGATTTCGTCGTCCGCCTGCTTCAACAGATCGGCGGTTTCTGCGATGCGGCCGAGCACCTCCGTATCGCCTGGGTGCCGTTCTACGTACGACCGGAGGACCGAATAGCCAAACAACAGATTTCCCCGGCTTGGAAGCGTGTGAAGCATCCCAATGCGCCGCTGGTCATCATCCGAAACCTTCCCCTCCCGCCATCGCGATCGGAGCAACGAACCGGGCGCGCTGACGACCAGGCGTTCATCCGCCCGAAACACGGACGCGACGCCGACATTCGTGAAGAACGCCCTTGGGGCCTCGTACTCAAGCCGAGGATGATCCTCCGTATTGAATTCCCCAACCCCGGCATACGCCGTCACGGCGGAATCGGAAAGCATGTGCAGCGAAAGCAGGTCGGCGATGTCGGTGATCCCGATGCGGGCAAGGTCATCGCGGATATTCGGATCGTTCAATGCCGCAGCGATCCGTTCGTCATTCGGTTCCACAGGATGCGCGCTGCCGAGCAGCACAACATCGTTCCCCAGCGACTGCCAAACGGTCATGCAGGGGAACGACTGTTTGTAGGTGCGGAGAACCATGCGGAACAACTCATCGTTCATCTCGTACAGATGGAACCATTGCACCATCAGCCCGTCCGGACGCATCCGCACTTTGCATGCTTCAAAGAACTCCGTCGTGAACAGATTCCCGATGCCTGCGATCCACGGATTGCTTGGTTCGCTGATGATGACATCATACTGGTGATCCGTGAGTTTGAGAAAAGCGAGGGCATCCTCTACATACAGCGCTGTCCGCGGATCGCGGAGCGGTGCTCCGCTGACGCCATCGAAGTACGCCGACGCTTCAACGACCTCCGGCGAGATTTCAATGCAGTCCACGCGTTCGATCGGATGTCGCAGCGCGCTTCCCAAGGTGATCCCGCTCCCGAGACCGACGATGAGCACCCGTTCGGGCTGCGGGTGGAGAAGCAGCGGTAGCTGTGCGAGGGTCACCTGCGTGGCAAGGTCGCCTCTGGATGATGCGTCTGCCTTTCCATTGATGATGAGAATACTCTGGGAACCGGCGGGTGTCTGCCCTTGGACCACGCCGACCGTCGCCGTCGATCCCTCGCGATAATAGAGAACCTCGGTTTGTCCGACCGCTTCGCTGAACGCCGCGTACGTCTTCGGTGGTTCGATCCGGGAATTCACCTGGCGGAACACGCCGGCCAGCATCGATCCCGTCCCCCAATCGGGTAGGAAGAACAGGGAGAGGACGAGGGTCATTCCTCCGACTGCGGAGATCGCGATCTTCTGCCACGTGTTGATCTCCCGTCCGATCCAAATGACGATGGATCCCGCAAGGAGATTCAGGAAGATGCCCGCTTCGATCGTTTGACGCACTCCGATCATCGGAATGAGCACCAACCCGGCGACGAGCGAGCCCACCACCGTGCCGAGCGTGTTGATGGCGAACACGTTCCCCACGGACCGTCCAAGCACGTCGATGCCCCGGACGGCGATCCGCGTGGCGAGCGGAAGCGACATGCCGAGGAAGATCGTGGGAACGATCATGATGAGCAGAACGAAGAGGAATTGAAATGAAAGGAAGACGGGATACGCATAGTCGGTGTGCGCGAGGACAGTCGACGTCTTCCAGAACGCATAGGGGATGCGCGCGTACAACGGAACGGTGATGAGCATGGCCGCCGCGATCGCCAGTTGACAGAACGCGAGCATGCGGACGAGGCGGCGCGAGGAGCGCACCGCGGAGGAAACGATGAGGCTCCCGAGCGTGATGCCTGAGATGAAGCCGACCAGCATCAGAGAGAACGAATAGGTCGAGGAGCCAAGCACCGGGATGAGCAGTCGGACCCATGTCACCTCGTAGATCATCGCCGCCATTCCCGAAATGCCGGCAACGGCAATCGCGGCGATCACTTCTGGACGAGAGAAAGCGTGTTCCTCCTCGGGGGATTCGTTCGGTCGCTCCTCCTGTGTCGCGGTCGTGCGGAGCGTGGATGCGACAAGTGCGATGAACCCTATGACCAGACTGAGCACCGCGGCGCTCAGGATGGTTGCCCGCAAGCCGATCATGCGGATGAGGAAGAAGCCGGCAAACGCGGAGCCGAGGACGGCTCCAAGGCTGTTGAGGAAATACAGGACCGCGACATTCCGTCCCGATTCTTCGAGGCGGCGCGAGATGAACCGGACGAGGATCGGGAGTGTCCCCCCCATGAGGATCGTGGGAGGGAGGAGCATCGCAACGCTCACGAGCAGCTTCAGGATCAGCGTTGTCGAGCTTCCCGGCGCGAGCCCAAGCCCTCGAGCCACCAGAATGAAGGCGTTCTGCACGACGACGATGAGGACAGGATAGAGCAGGCAGTACACGCCGATCGCCAATTCAAGCACGGCATAGAGTCGCAACGAATTTCCGGCGCGATCCGCCCGCCTTCCCCAGAGGGCAGAACCGATCGCCAATCCCCCCATGAACGTTGCCAGCACAATGGTCTGGGCATACGTCGTATTACCGAGGA
>Ga0105103_10000490_pt1 | contig 22488 bp, 20 predicted proteins | sample PPLLaktember2015_2_FD_79107 | JGI IMG/M metagenome (GOLD analysis project Ga0105103, IMG submission 79107) | Freshwater sediment microbial communities from Prairie Pothole Lake near Jamestown, North Dakota, USA - PPLs Lake P7 Core (6) Depth... | ecosystem: Environmental > Aquatic > Freshwater >...
AGCGGTCTGCACACAGGATGGTGGCTGAGGCCGCCAGCTCACCGTCCACGTCGGCGCTGACGGCAAACCTGGCGATACCTCGGCGCTCGGACAGCAGCGTGGCGCGCAGCGTTACCCGGTCGCCCGGTACACAGGGGCGCCTGAAACGCAGCTCGTCGGCGGCGGCGAAATAGTAGATCGACCCGTCTGCGGGCGTCTTATTCTTGGTTTTGAAGCCGAGGATGCCCGCCGCCTGTGCCATTGCCTCCAGCAGCAGAACGCCTGGAAAAATAGGTTTCCCTGGAAAGTGTCCCTCAAAAAAGGCTTCATTGATACTGAGGTTCTTGTAGGCCACGATCGACACCCCGGGAATCAGCTCAACCACGCGGTCTACGAGCAGGAATGGGTAGCGGTGCGGAAGGTAGCTGCGAATTTCGTCTATATCCATCATCCGTTGTTATCCCTTGTCCGGTTGCCCGGTCCGGCTCTCCATGGCCGCCAGCCGCTTCTGGATGGATTCCAACTGGGAGAAGCGCACCGCGTTGCGCTTCCAGTTGCGGGTACTCATCATCGGAGTGCCACAGGAGTAGGAGCCAGGTTCGGTGATCGATTTGGTCACCATCGTCATCCCCGTGACGTGCACGTGGTCGCAAATGTGCACATGACCGACAACACCCACACCGCCGGCCAGGGTGCAATCAGCACCTATGGTCGTGCTTCCCGCCAGACCCGCGCAACCGGCTATCGCGGTATTTTTGCCGATGCGACAGTTGTGTCCTATCTGCACCAGGTTGTCGATGATGACGCCGTCCGCAATGACCGTGTGCCCCAGGGTACCGCGGTCCACGGTAGTGCAGGCGCCAATCTCCACCCGATCGCCGATGCGTACGCCACCCAGCTGGCAGATTTTTTCCCAGCCCGCAGGGCCGGGCGCGAAGCCGAAGCCATCGGCCCCCAGCACCGCCTGGGCATGAACGACGCAGTGCTCCCCCAGGTGCACGTCGTGATAGATCACCGCATGGGGCAGAACCCGGGTTCCCGCACCCAGGCGGCTGTCATGGCCGACGTAGACACCGGCGCCCAGCTCAACACCGGCCGCCAGCACGGCGCCCGCCTCCACCACCGCATTCGGGCCTATGGCTACCGAGGAATGAATTTGTGCGTCCGGCGACACTACCGCCGCAGGGTGAACCCCCGGGGCTGGCCGCGGTGATTTATCAAACAGGTGGGAGATTCGGGCAAATGCAAGGTAGGGCGCTTCGGCAATCAGGCAAGCCACGGGACAACACTCCACCAGGGCGGGCGGCAGTATTACCGCGCCCGCCCTGGTGGAGGCCAGTTGTGGGAGATACTTCCTGTTGGCCAGAAACGCGATTTCACCGGCATCCGCCTCCGCCAGGGTAGCTATGCCGGTAAGAATCTTGCCTGCTTCGCCGGTGAACCCAAGACCGAAGCGGTCCGCCAGTTCAGCCAGCGTGTACATGCTGCGTCTACTTCGCGGCCATCTGGTTGAGTTTTTCGGTCACTTTTGCGGTGATGCTGTAGCTCTCTTCCGCGTGAATGACCGCACCGCGCTGCAGCAGCAGACCAATACCCTCGGAGGTGATGAGCTCCCGCAGGACCTGCTGGACCTTGGGCCCAAGATCCTGCAACAGGGCCTGGGCGGCCGCCTGCTCGACCTGCTGCACCTTGCCAACCACTTGCTCAAGCTCGGCCTGCTTTGCGGACAGTTTCTGCCGTGCGGCCGCCTGCTGGTCCTGGCTCATGACCGGCCCGTCCTTCTGGAACGCCTTGACCATTTCATCCATTTCCTTCTTCAGGCGCTCGAACTCCGCCTTGTCGGCCTTGAAACTGTCCTGGTTCCTGAGTTCCTCCAGGCGCTTCTTGGCGACATCTGTCTGCAGGATGGCTTCCTGCAAATCGACGACAGCGATCTTCCCCTCGGCCCAACCAAGGGTTGGCACGGCCAGGACCAGTACGGCAAATGTAAACTTGAGCAGCTTAGACACGGTTTTCTCCGGGTGATAGTAAAGTGAAAGCATTAGAAACCACGGCCGAGCGTGAACTGGAACATTTCGTCCTGGTCATACTCGCCCTCATTAAACGGCTTGGCCAGGCTGAAAGTCAGCGGACCGAAGCCGGTAATCCAGGTCAGGCCGACGCCGAGTGAGTAGCGCAGCTGGCCGAAATCAACGTTGTCGCAGTTGAGCTGGGTGGCACCGCAGTCGGTGCTGAACACATTGCCCGCGTCCATGAAGAAAGCGGTGCGCAGGCTGTTCTGGTCCTTGACGAACGGCAGGGGGAAGATCAGCTCGGCGCCTCCCACCACCAACACGTTGCCACCGAAAGGATCGCCGTTAGGGTTATTGGGCAGTTGCACCCCCAGCTTGCCCGCTGCAGGCAGGTAGACGTAACCAAATTCTCTGCCCTTGGGCCCGCCAAACTCCAGCGGCCTGCCATTGGCGTCGATCTTGGTAACCGGCTGGGCCACCGTATAGGGCAGGGCCGGGGTACTGCGCGGGCCGAGGGTATTGCTCTGGTAACCGCGCACGGTGCCGAAGCCCCCGGCGAAGAAGTTTTCAAAGAACGGCAGGCCGTTGGTATCACCAAGGCCGTCGCCAAAACCGAGTTCGCTGTGCAGGCGCAGGCTCCAGCTGGGCGACAACAGCGGCACCGGGAAGTAGATCTCACCGTTGTAGGTCAGCTTGTAGAATTCCAGGTCCGACACAGGGACGGAGAGCTCGAGGGCTACCGTATTGGCTGTGCCACGGGTGGCGAGCCGACCCCGGTTGAGGGTGGACTGGCTCCAGCTGGAGGTGACGGTATAGTTCAGGAATTCATTGCCGTTGGCATCGAGGAAGCCCTCCTGCAAGGGCTCAATTTCGAACTCCGGGGGAAGCGTGTCAATCGGCTGCAGGACCTCCACGGAACTGTAGGTGCCATCGGGCTTCAGGGTGTTGACGAACCAGTCCTCGACGGACCGTTCAAGCCGGGGACTGCCCGAGATTTCCTGCACCGCAAAGCGGCCTGCGGTGACCTCGGTATTGGCGGCGCCGAAGCTGAAGCCCAGGCGCTGGGTTTCCCTGATGGGGTAGCCGAAGTTGATGTTGCCCCCAATGGTGTCGGTGGAGTAGCTTGCGACGTTGATTTCCGACAGGTCGGTGGATCGATAGAAAATATTGAAACCGCGGCTCACCCCATCCTCGGTGAAATACGGGTTGGTGTAACTGAAGTTATACAGGTCCTGGTATTCCGAGCTGTTGAGGGCGAGCCCGATCCGCTTGCCTGTGCCGAGGAAGTTGTCCTGCTGCACGTTCAGGCCGAGGATGATACCGGCATCCTGGGCGTATCCCACGCTGGCGCCGATACTGCCGGAGGACTGCTCCTCGACGGTGTACTCGGCATCGATCAGATCATCGTGGCCTGGCACTTCCTTGGTTTCGACCGTGGCCTTGCTGAAGAAGCCCAGGCGTTCCAGGCGCACTCTCCCCTGCTCGATATTCGCGGCGGAGGCGGGGGCCGACTCCATCTGCCGCATCTCCCGCCGCAGCACGTCATCGGCAGTTTTCATATTGCCCTTGAAATCGATGCGGCGCACGTAGGTGCGCTTGCCGGGATCGACAAAAAACTTCATCGCCACGGTATTGTCTTCTTCGTTGATCTCGGGAATGCCCGTCACCTTGGCGAAGTTATAGCCGTCATTGCCCAGGCGCCGGGTCATGTACTCCTCGGTGCTGGTCACCATCTGCTGGGAGAAAATCTGGCCTTCGGATACCAGCACGAAGCGCTTCAGGTCCGCCTCCGGCAGCACCAGGTCACCGGAAAGGTCGACTGAACTGATCGAATAGATCTCGCCCTCGGTGATGTTGGCCGTGATATAGACTTCTTTCATGTCCGGCGACACCGACACCTGGGTTGAATCGATGGTGAACGCCAGGTAACCGCGGTCCATGTAGTAGGACTTCAACTTCTCCAGGTCGCCGGTCAGTTTCTCCTTGGAATATTTGTCGTCGTTGCTGAAGAATGACAACCAGCCGGTGGTCTGCAGTTCAAACAGATCAGCGAGTTCCTCGTCGGTGAAAGCCCGGTTGCCCACCACATTGATGTGCTTGATGGCCGCGACGGTGCCCTCGTCGACATCGATATTGATGGTGACCCGGTTGCGTGGCTCGGGAATGACCTCGGTCTCGATATTGGCGTCGTAACGGCCCTGCTGCACATACTGGCGCTGCAATTCCAGCTGCATGCCTTCCAGGGTGGAGCGCTGGAAAACCTGGCCAACCGCCAGCCCCGCGCCCTTGAGGCCATCGAGCAGCGCCTCCGTCTCGATCGCCTTGTTCCCCTCTATATTTATCTCGCTGATACTGGGGCGCTCTGCCACGACCACCACCAGCACGTTGCCTTCACGGCCGATACGGATGTCGTCGAAATTGCCCGTCGCGAACAGGCTGCGGGACGCTTCCCGGATAATCCTGTCATCCACCACATCGCCCACCGCCACCGGGAGTGCGGCGAACACGGTACCTGCAGACACCCGCTGCAGTCCTTCGACCCGGATATCGGCAATAATAAATGTCTCCGCGGAGGCCAGCGGCGCCATCAGCACCAGGGCCAGGGCGAGAAATATACCAATGCGTGTTATCAAAATTCTCTCGATCGACGGGTCGTGCCTGCTGGCAGGAATTATCTACAGGCGTGAAAAATCGTTATACAGGGCCAGGAACATTATACCCAGTACCAGGAACAAACCCAGCTGGTAACCGAGAGCCTGTATCTTCTCAGGTACCGGTCTCCCCGCCAATAGCTCGGCAAAGTAAAACAACAGGTGCCCGCCATCCAATACCGGAATGGGCAGCAGGTTCAACACCCCGAGACTGACGCTGAGCAGGGCCAGGAAACTGAGATACGCCTCCAGCCCGGACTTGGCGGAGGCGCTGGCAACTTTAGCAATCGTGATCGGCCCACTCAAGTTTTTCGGCGAGATGAGGCCAATAATCATCTTCTTGATGGAGTTCAGGGTGAAAGCCGCCAACTCGCCGGTGCGCTGCACGGCGGCGCCCAGGGCCTCCACCGGGCCGCGCTCAAACGTGCGCAACAGTTCCTGCGGCATTTCAGGCAACTCCACCCCCAGGCCCACCCGGCCGAGGGTTTCGCCGCTGTCATCCACGGCGGCCTCGGGTACGATGCTTACCCGGCGCAGCTCACCCCCGCGCTGGTACTCCACTTCGATGGGCGTGCCCGGGCGGGCGCGCACATAGTCCACCCAGTCCATCCACAGCGGCATCGGCACCCCATCGGCCGTGATCACCCTGTCGCCAGGCTGAATGCCGGCCAGGTCCGCCGCGCCACCCTCAACCACCTGCCCCACTACCGGTGGCACGTCCGGTGTATACAGGGTGATCCCGAGTCCGCCAAAAAGGTCCGGCTGCTCTTCGCCTGACAGCCAGCGCTCAACGTGGGCCTGGGACTCGTAGACCACGTCGGAACCGGGTTGTTTCGCCGCCAGGGCAATGCTGCCGGTATCCCCAATGCGGTCGAGCAGCCTGAAGCTGAGGGCCTGCCAGGTAGGGGTTTCGGCGCCGTCGACCGCGATGATTTCCTGGCCCGCCTCGAGCCCGGCCAGGTCCGCCGGCGAGCCCGCCTCGACCTCACCGATCACCGGTGCATAGCCGCTCTCGCCGGCCATGAACAGGCCCCAGTAAACCGCAACGGCGAGGATAAAGTTCGCCAGGGGCCCGGCGCTGACTACTGCGATTCTTTGCAGCACCGGTTTGCGATTGAACGCCGCCCCCAGGTCGGCGGCAGGCACTTCCCCTTCGCGCTCGTCCAGCATCTTGACGAAGCCGCCAAGGGGTATTGCAGCAATGCTGTACTGGGTGCCCAGGCTGTCGCGCCAGCGCAAGAGCGCCGGGCCGAAGCCGATGGAGAATTGCAGCACCCGCACACCGCAACGCCTGGCCACCCAGAAATGACCAAACTCATGTACGGCGATCAATATGGCGAGAGTCACCAGCGTGATCCCGATCGTATAAAGCATATCCATCAGGCCAACCCCATTTTCCTGTCGCCCCGCACCAGCCTTGCAAGCTGCTCCGCGGCGATGTGCCGCGCCTCGGCGTCCGCTGATTCGACCACGGCCAGGGAGGTCGGTTCAAGTACCGGCATCCGCTCCAGGGTCTGCTCTATGACCGCCGGAATGGCGGTGAAACGAATAGTCCCGCCCAGGAATGCGGCTACCGCCACCTCGTTGGCGGCGTTGCAGACCGCCATGGCGGTACCCCCGGCCACCACCGCCTCCCGCGCCAGGCGCAGGCAGGGAAACCTGCCCTCGTCCGGGGCCTCGAAATCCAGCCGCGCGGTGGCGATGAGATCGAGCGGCGCCACCCCGGATACAAGACGCTCCGGCCAGCCCAGGCCATAGGCGATGGGTGTGCGCATATCGGGGTTGCCCATCTGGGCGAGCACTGAGCCGTCCCGGTACTGCACCATGGAGTGGATGATACTCTGCGGATGAACCACGACCTCGATCAACTCGGGCGCCAGGTCAAAGATCCAGCAGGCCTCGATCAGCTCGAGGCCCTTGTTCATCAGGCTGGCCGAGTCCACCGATATCTTGCGACCCATCGACCAATTGGGGTGGGCGCAGGCCTGCTCCGCCGTGGCTTCGTGCATCCGGGCCAGGCTCCACTGGCGAAAAGGCCCGCCGGAAGCGGTGAGGAGCACCTTGCTGACGCCCGCCCGAGAGGGCGAGGCACTGCCCGCATCCACCGGCATGCACTGGAAAATCGCATTGTGCTCGCTGTCTATCGGCAGCAGTCGCGCACCGGATTGCCGCACCGCCTCCATCAGCAGGTGGCCCCCCATCACCAGGGACTCCTTGTTGGCCAGCAGCACGGTCTTGCCCGCCCGGGCCGCCGCCAGGGCCGACGGCAGTCCCGCGGCACCGACGATGGCGGCCATCACCGTGTCCACCTCGGCGGCTGTGACAACATGCGCAAGGCCCGCCTCGCCCTGCAGCACCTCGGTCCCGCACCCGGTGGGCAGCAGTTCCCGCAGGGCCTGGGCAGCATTCTCGTCCATCATGACTGCATAGCGGGGTTTGCAGGCCAGGCACTGGGCCTGCATCGCGGCTACCGAAGTATTGGCGGCCAGGGCATAGACAGCGAAGCGCTCGGGGTGGAGCGCAATCACGTCGAGGGTACTCATTCCTATCGAGCCGGTAGACCCGAGCACAGTGACCATGCGTCGCCCTGCCATGGCCTACCACCCCGCCAGCAGCAGGCCGAGGCCGAGGACCGGGGCCGCCCCGCAGATGCTGTCGAGGCGGTCGAGCACGCCGCCGTGGCCGGGCAACAGGCTGCCGCTGTCTTTCACTCCGGCCTCGCGCTTCACCATGCTCACTGTCAGGTCTCCGACCACCGAGGCAAGCGCGGTCGCCAGCGTCACCACCAGCACGGCTGCCACGCTGACGTGGGCCTGCTGGTCCGGCAATTGCGACCACAGGATGAAGGCCAACACGGTACAGGCCATGACCCCGCCCCAGAAGCCCTCCCAGGTCTTTTTAGGGCTGACCACTTCCGCGAGCTTGTGACTGCCCCAGCGTTTGCCGGAGAAATAGGCGCCAATATCCGCCGTCGCGACCACCAGCACCAGGATCACCACCAGAGCGCCCCCCGGGGGCAAGCTGACCAGGTAGACGGCAGCCACCCAGGCGGGTGCGAGCACCAACATCCCCATCAGGCTGCGCATCGGCTTGCTACGCCAGAACACTGCACTTGCGGGATATCCCTTGACCCACAACAGCGCCAGCGACCACCACAGGCAGGCCGCTCCGAGTACCGGCTGCACCTGCTCCCGCGATGGCGTCGCACCCAACTGGCACTGCTGGTAGAGCAGGCCCAGCACGGCGACCACTGCCAGCACATAGAGGCCTCGCGCGAGGGGGGACGTCCAGCCGCAGAGGCCGGCCCATTCCCAGGCGCCCAGGCAGATGAGGCCGGCGAACAGCAGTGCCAGCCAGTTCTGCGAAAGGAAGGCCACAGCCAGCAGGAACAGTGTGGCCATTAAGACTGCGGTGATCACCCGCTGCCTAAGCATGGGCGTCTCCACTGCCGATCAACCCGGGCGCTTCCCGCAGGCCGAAGCGGCGCTCCCGGCGACTGTAATCCGCCAGCGCAGCGGCAAACTCGGCCTCATGGAAATCCGGCCACAGGGTGTTGGTAAAGTACAGCTCGCTGTAGGCGAAATGCCACAGCATGAAGTTGCTGATGCGAGCATCGCCGCCGGTCCTGATACACAGGTCCGGGCGAGGAAGGTCGCTGATCGAGACGTTCTTGTCGATCAGCTCAGGCGTGATGTCCTCAGGCTGAAGATTGCCCTCGCGGACGCGCTGGGCCAGTTTCTGCACTGCCAGGGCGATATCCCACTGGCCACCAAAATCGACCGCGATAACGACGGTCGCGGCCCTGTTGCCGGCAGTAATCTGTTCAGACTGCAGCATGAGCCGGCGCAGGCGCTCGCTGAAACGAGTACGCTGGCCGATGAAACGCAGGCGCACGCCATCCTTGTGTAACTCCCTCACCTCGCTGCGCAGGTAGCGCGACAGCAGCGCCAGGAGAGCGCGCACCTCGGGTTGCGGCCGCCCCCAGTTTTCGCTGCTGAAGGCGAACAGGGTCAGCACCTCCACGCCATGACTGCGGCAGGCCCGCAACACGCCGCGCACCGCCTCTACCCCGGCCCGGTGCCCCACGGGCCCGGGCAAGCCCCGATGCTTAGCCCAGCGGTTATTACCGTCCATGATAATGGCCACGTGGCGGGGAATAAGCTGCCCTGGCTCGTCGGTCGCCCTGGATGAGATTTCGCTGTTACCCATCTGAGTGGGTTCAGATTTCCATCAGGTCGGCTTCTTTCTCCGCCAGCAGTTTTTCGATCTGGGCGATAAAAGAGTCCGTTAGTTTCTGTACATCTTCCTGGCCGCGGCGCTCGTCGTCCTCACCGATCTCCTTGTCCTTGACCAGCTCCTTGAGCATGGCCATGGCATCGCGGCGCGCATTGCGCACGGACACCCGGGCGGATTCGGCTTCCTGCCGCGCCTGGCGGGTAAAACCCTTGCGTGTCTCCTCGGTCAGCATGGGCATGGGAATGCGGATGACGCCGCCCGCGGTAGACGGGTTCAGGCCGAGATCAGATTTCATGATCGCCCGCTCGATCTGCGGCACGACCGACTTGTCCCAGGGGGTGAGCGACAGGGTGCGCGCATCTTCCACGCTGATATTCGCCATCTGCGACAGCGGAGTCTCGGCGCCGTAATACTCAACCCGGATTCCATCGAGCAGGCTGGGATGGGCGCGCCCCGTGCGGATCTTGTTGAAGTGATGGACCAGGGCCTCGAGGCTCTTCTCCATCCGCTCCCGGGCTTCCATTTTGATATCGTTAATCACCTTGCCGTTTCCTCCTCAAGTTTGGCCCGCTACTGGATCAGCGTTCCGTCGTCCCCGCCCCTGACGATGTTGAGCAAGGCGCCGCGCTTCTCCATCTCGAACACCCGCACCGGCATCTTGTGATCGCGGCACAGGCAGATAGCCGTGAGGTCCATGACCTCAAGCTTCTTGTCGAGCACCTCGTCGTAGGTGAGGCGGTCATACCTTACGGCATCGGGAAACTTCAGGGGATCGGCGGAATAAACACCGTCCACCTTGGTGGCCTTCAGGACAATTTCAGCATCAACCTCGATACCGCGCAGGCAGGCGGACGAGTCGGTAGTGAAGAACGGGTTGCCGGTGCCGGCGGCAAACACCACGACGTCGCCATTGCTCAGGGCGCGAATCGCCTTGCGCCGGTCATAGTGGTCGACGACACCGCTCATCGGTATGGCTGACATCACCTGGGTGGAGATATTGGAGCGCTCCAGGGCATCGCGCAGCGCCAGCGCATTCATCACGGTGGCCAGCATGCCCATATGGTCGCCGGTGACGCGGTCCAGGCCCGCGGCTTGCAGGGCAGCACCGCGGAATAGGTTGCCGCCCCCTACCACCAGGCCCACCTGCACGCCTATACCCACCAGCTGGCCTACCTCGAGTGCCATCTGGTCCAGAATCCTGGGATCTATCCCGAAGCTTTCCTGCCCGGTCAGGGCTTCGCCACTGAGCTTGAGCAGGATGCGTTTGTATTTTTTGTCGCCCGCCGGTTGCGGCATAAACGTCCTCTCCTGAGCTGGCCGGTATCTTACAGGACTCAGGGCGATCACCCTAGGGGGATGCCAGAAAAAAACGGGGCCGCAGCCCCGTTTCGTATCTCTCCGAAAACAGCTAGCCCTTGAGCTGTGCCGCCACTTCCTCGGCGAAATCGACTTTCTCGACCACGATGCCCTCGCCGACCTCGAAGCGCACGAAGCTGGTGACAGCCGCGCCGGCGCCGGCCACGAGCTTGCCCACGGTGATATCCGGGTCCTTGACGAACGCCTGCTCAACCAGGCTGTTCTCCGCCAGGAACTTCTTGATGCGGCCGCCGATCATCTTTTCGACGATTTCGGCAGGCTTGCCCGAATCCTGCGCCTGGGCGGTGTAGATTTCCCTCTCCTTGGCGATCGCCTCAGCCGGCATGTCCGCAGGCGAAACCACCTGGGGGTTTGCGGCAGCCACGTGCATGGCCACGTCCCTGGCGAGGTCAGCATCGCCGCCGGAGAGTGCAACCAGCACCGCGATGCGGTTATTGCCATGGACATAGGCGCCGACCACGCCCGCATCCGCGCTCAACAGACTGATGCGCCGCACGCCGATGTTCTCACCAATTTTCTGCACCAGGGCCTCGCGGGCCGCTTCCAGTTCGCCGCTCATCAGGGCTGCGACATCGGTCTGCCGGCTGGAGAACGCCGCACCCAGCACCTTTTCGACAAACGCCAGGAACCCGGCATCGCGCGCTACGAAATCGGTCTCGCTGTTGACCTCGATTACCACGGCATAGCTGCCATCAGTCGCCACCCGGGCCGCAACCACGCCATCGGCGGCGGTACGACCCGCCTTCTTGGCCGCTTTCATTCCGCTGGACTTGCGCAATTCCTCGATGGCCAGCTCGATATCGCCGTCGCAGGCTGCCAGCGCTTTCTTGCATTCCAGCAGGCCAAGGCCGGTGCGCTCGCGTAGTTCCTTAACCAGTGCTGCGGACATTGTCATTCCTCCTCTTGAACCCCCGGGAGCCCGGGGCTTAAAAATAAAAACCCCGGGGGTTTGTCCACCAGGGGCATATGATTGCCGCGACAGGCGTGACGCCCGCCGCGGCCTGGGTACGGTGATTACTCCGCCGCGCCGGGCGCTTCCTCAAATGACAGCGCCGCTTCTTCGACAAACTCGTCCTTGGCCGCCACCATCTCGCCGGACTCCAGCTTGCCGGCCAGGCAAGCGTCCGCAACGGCTGCTACATAGAGCTTGATGGCGCGGATGGCATCGTCATTGCCGGGTATCACGTAGTCGACCCCGTCAGGATTGCTGTTGGTATCCACAATACCGATCACCGGGATACCCAGCTTGTTGGCCTCAGTGATGGCGATGCGCTCGTGGTCCACGTCAACCACGAACAGGGCATCAGGCAGGCCACCCATGTTCTTGATACCGCCGATGCTGCGCTCCAGCTTGTCCATGTCGCGAGTACGCATCAGCGCCTCCTTCTTGGTCAGCTTGGCGAAGGTACCATCGGTCATCTGCGTTTCGAGATCGCGTAGGCGCTTGATGGAGGCGCGGATGGTTTTGTAGTTGGTGAGCATGCCGCCCAGCCAGCGGTGGCTGACATAAGGCATGCCGGCACGCTCGGCCTGCTCCTTGATGATCTTGCCGGCGGCGCGTTTGGTGCCGACAAACAGTACCTTGTTCTTGTTGCCCGCGAGGCGCTTGACCAGGTCCAGCGCTTCATTGAACGCGGGAACGGTGTGCTCGAGGTTGATGATGTGGATCTTGTTGCGGGCGCCAAAAATGTACTGGTCCATTTTGGGATTCCAGTAGCGTGTTTGGTGTCCGAAGTGGGCGCCCGCCTGAAGCAGGTCGCGCATGCTTACTTGCGACATAATGTAATTACCTTGTGTTTGGGTTAAACCTCCACATACCCCTGCAACCAAACCGGCAAGCCGGCACCCTGGAGCAGGTACTGATATGTGTGTGTCGTTTTTCCCGGCGCGGGCAGGGTGTTTTGAAAGCCCTGCCCCCGCGGAGGCGCGCTTTATACCACAAGCCCGCCAGGGTTGAAAGGTTCCCGCGGGGCCATTCCCGGGCCTTATTGCTCATTTGCGCTCTGAATGGGGTAGAATGTGCCTCCCCCGAGGGCGCGCACTTCCGGCAAAATCAGTTTTTTATTATATATTTCAATGGGTTATAGATGGCTGTATCGATCAAGAGCGCGGCTGAGATGGACAGGATGCGGGTCGCGGGTCGCCTCACTGCCGAGGTGCTGGAAATGATCGAGCCGCTGGTCCAGGTGGGCATCACCACCGGGGAGCTGGACCGGATCTGCCACGACTATATAACCAATACCCTGGGCGCGATTCCCGCTCCCCTCAACTACAACGGCTTTCCCCGTTCCATCTGCACCTCTGTCAACGATGTCGTCTGCCATGGCATCCCCTCGGACACCCGCAAGCTGAAGAGCGGGGACATCGTCAATATTGATGTCACAGTGATCAAAGACGGCTACCACGGCGACAGCAGCATCATGGTCCAGGTTGGCGAGGTGGCCGCCCACGCCCAGCGGCTCATCCAGGTCACCCAGGAGTGCCTCTACAAGGCACTGGAAGTCGTCCGGCCCGGCGCCACCCTGGGGGATATCGGCTGGGTGATCCAACAGCATGCGGAGAAAAACTACTACTCCGTGGTGCGCGAATACTGCGGCCACGGGATCGGCAAGGTATTCCACGAAGAGCCCCAGGTTTTACACTATGGCCAGAAGGGCGCTGGCCTGGTGCTGGAATCGGGTATGACCTTCACCATTGAACCGATGATCAACGCCGGCCGTCGCCAGACCCGCCTCAACCCCAAGGACGGCTGGACGGTCACCACCCGTGACGGCCGCCTGTCGGCCCAGTGGGAACACACCCTGGGGGTAACAGATACCGGCTGCGAGGTCTTCACCCGCCGCCGATCAGAGGTCCTGCCGGTTTGAATATGGCCAACGACGCAGGGGCGCTGCCGCCTGCCATGTTCGATCCCGGGGCCTTTGCCAGCGCACTGGAACAGGGCAAGGTCCTGCCCTCATGCAAGCAGGCCATCACCGCCGCTACAGGTTACCTGCACGACCGGTTCCGCGGCGGCGCCTCTGCCGGGGAGCTGATCCGCCTGCGGGCAAAATTCATGGATACCCTGCTCGGCACCCTGTGGGATCGCCAGGACTGGGGCCAGGCCGAGCTGGCGCTGGTGGCGGTGGGCGGCTACGGTCGGGGCGAACTGCACCCTCACTCTGACGTCGACATCCTGCTTTTACTGGGCGACGGCGAACATGGCCGTGAGCAGCAACTGGAAGCACTCCTCACATTACTCTGGGACATAGGGCTGATCATCGGGCACAGCGTGCGCACGGTGGAAGAGTGCGAGAAAAAAGCCAGGGAAGACATTACGGTGCTGACCAACCTGATGGAAGCCAGGACAATTCGCGGCCCCGCTATCTTGATGCAACGGGTGCGGCAGGCAACCGGTCCCGACAGGATGTGGCCCAGCGCAGACTTCTTCCGTGCCAAGCTCGAGGAACAGCGCGCGCGCCATAACAAATTCGCTGATACCGAGTACAACCTGGAACCCAACATCAAAAGCTGCCCGGGCGGCCTGCGCGACCTGCAGATCATAGGCTGGCTCGCAGAACGGCACTTCGGGGTGGAGTCACTGGAACAGATCACCGCCTCCGACTTCCTCGACAGCGAGGAAATAGAAATCCTGCACCGCGGGCGCGAATTCATGTGGAAGGTGCGCTATGCCCTGCATATGATCAGTGAACGCGAGGAGGATCGGCTGCTGTTCGACCACCAGCGGACCCTGGCGGAGCTGTGGGGCTTCAGGGATGGCGAGCGCCTGGCGGTTGAGCAATTCATGCAGACCTACTATCGCTGGGCACTGGCACTGGGCCATCTCAATGAACTGCTGATCCAGAACTTCGACCAGGCAATACTGCACGCCGATAGCGCCGACGATATCCGGATTATCAACGAACGCTTTCAGTTGCGCTCCGGCTACGTCGACGCGCGCAGCGAGCATGTATTTACCGAAACACCATCAGCCCTGCTGGAGGTGTTTCTGCTGTGCGCCACCCTGGAGGAGTCTGAGGGTATATCGGCGCCGACGATCCGGCTTATCCGCAACCACCGCCACCTGGTCGATGCAGGCTTTCGCGCGGATCCGCACAACCGCGCGACATTCCTCGAGATTCTGCGCTCACCCAACAAGATGTCCCGGCAACTGCGGCGAATGGCCCGCTACGGCATCCTTGGGGAGTACCTGCCGGAATTCGGCCGCGTTGTCGGCCAGATGCAGCACGACCTGTTTCATGTCTACACCGTGGACGCGCACACCCTGGAAGTCATCAAGAACGCACGGCGTTTTCTCGAACCCGAACTCGACCAACTCTTTCCCGTGTCGAGCCGGGTGGCCCGGCGCCTGCGCAAGCCGGAGCTGCTATACATCGCCGCCCTTTACCACGACATCGGCAAAGGCCGCGGCGGCGACCACTCGGAGTTGGGTGCAGTGGATGCGGAGCGCTTCTGCCGCGATCACGCCCTGGACGAGAAGGACACCGAGCTGGTGGTCTGGCTGGTGCGCAACCACCTGGTCATGTCCGCGGTCTCCCAGCGCAAGGATATTTCCGACCCGGACATCATCCAGCAATTTGCCGGCCATGTCCGCGACCAGGAACACCTGGATTACCTGCTGACCCTGACGGTAGCCGATATCAACGGCACCAACCCGACACTATGGAACGCCTGGCGCGGCAGTCTTTTGCGCCAACTCTACACCGAGACCCGGCGCGCCCTGCAGCGCGGACTGGAGAATCCCGTGGCGAAACAGGCCTGGGTCGAGCGCAGCCGCCGCGCCGCCAGCGAAATTCTCGAGGATCGTGGCTTCACCACGGAAGAACTTGACGCCATGTGGGAACAACGCGGCGAGGATTACTTTCTGCGGGAGCGGGCTGAGGATATCGCCTGGCACACCGAAGCCATCGCCGGCCACGTAAAGCGGGACAAGCCCCTGGTACTGATCCGCAACAGCTCGGAGTCCACGGTCGCCAATACCACCCAGATATTTATCCATGCCCGCAGTCATGCGCAGCTGTTTTCACGGATCTGCGCAGAGCTCGAACAGCTCGACCTGAGCGTGCACGACGCCCGCATCTACAATGCCAATGACGGCATGAGCCTCGACACCTTTTACGTACTGGACTCCAGCGGCCAGCCGATCACGGAGGACGGGGCCCGTATCAGGTTCATCCGGCAGCAGCTCACCGAGGCCCTGTCGGGCAACCTCGCTGCCCCGCAGATCGTGCAGAGGCGCACACCCCGCCGGGTTAAATCCCTGTCGATGCCCACCGAAACCAGCATGACGGTGGATGAAATCAAGCACGTCTCGGTGCTGGAGGTCGCCTCGCCTGATCGGCCGGGGCTGCTCGCCCGCATCGGCAAGATTTTTGTCGAGTACGGCGTCGAACTGCAGGCCGCGAAAATCCAGACCCTCGGGGAACGGGTAGAGGACGTATTCTTTATCACCGACGCCGCCCAGCGGCCGATCACCGACCCGGAGCTGTCAAGGGCAATACAACAGGCCATCTGCCGCGAACTGGACGACCAGGCGGCCGCCTGACACCGCGCATGAATCCGCACCTGCAACAACTGCACCCCTACCCCTTCGAACGCCTGCGCCAGCTCTTCGCCGACCTGCGGCCGGCGCCGGGCAAAAACGCGATATCCCTGTCGATCGGCGAACCGCGACACGCCTCGCCGGCTTTCGTGCTGGCTGAAATTGCCGCCAACCTGGACCGCTTGTCGAATTACCCGTCCACTGCCGGAATCCCGGAGCTGCGGCAATCCATCGCCGCATGGCTGCAGCGCCGCTTCGCACTGCCGTCAGTCGATGCCGACCAGCAGGTACTGCCGGTCAGCGGCACCCGCGAAGCGCTCTTCGCCTTTGCCCAGGCCGTGGTGAGCCCCGGTCGGGATGCACTCGTGATGAGCCCGAACCCCTTCTACCAGATCTACGAGGGTGCAGCCCTGCTGGCCGGCGCCACCCCCCACTTCATCAACTGCACGGCAGATTCCGGCCTGCTACCGGACTTCGCCAGCGTCACCGAGCAGCAGTGGCGAGCGTGCCAGCTGCTCTACCTTTGCAGTCCCGGCAATCCCACCGGTGCGGTCATTCCGCTGGTGCAATTGCAGCAGCTGATAGCCCTGGCCCGGGAATATGATTTCATCATCGCCGGCGACGAGTGCTACTCGGAGATCTACTTTGACGAGGACGCCCCGCCCGCGGGTCTGCTGCAAGCCTGCGCTGCAATGGGTGACGGCGACTTTCGCAATTGCGTGGTGTTCCACAGCCTGTCAAAACGCTCCAACCTGCCGGGGCTGCGCTCGGGCTTTGTCGCCGGCGACGCGCAGATCCTGCAGCAGTTTGCCCTCTATCGCACCTATCACGGCTGCGCCATGCCGGTACACCACCAACTCGGTAGCATCGCGGCCTGGAATGACGAGGCCCATGTGCGGGCCAACCGCGAGCTTTACCGGGAAAAATTCGCCGCGGTACTGGCTCGGTTCGACGGCAAATTGACTGTGTCCGCACCCGACGCCGGTTTTTACCTGTGGCCCCGGCTGCAGGGCAGCGACACTGAATTCGCCCGTAGCCTGTATGCCAGCGAAAACGTCACCGTACTGCCCGGCAGCTTCCTGGCACGGGAGGCCCACGGCATCAACCCCGGTACCAACCACCTGCGCCTGGCGCTGGTGGCGGAGCCGGAACAGTGCGTGGAAGCGGCCGAGCGCATCGTGCGCTGCCTGGAGCGGGGTTAGTGCGCAAGGCCGAGCGCGCCGCCTACATCCTGCGGCGCCTGCAGGAACTGTATCCGCAAACGCCGATACCGCTGGATCACCAGGACCCCTTCACCCTGCTGGTAGCAGTGCTGCTCAGTGCCCAGTGCACCGATGAGCGGGTTAACCAGGTAACCCCCGCCCTGTTCGCACTGGCGGACACGCCGGCGGCCATGGCCGCGCTCGATGTGGACCAGATCAGGACGATCATCCGCCCCTGCGGCTTGTCCCCGCAGAAGTCGCTTGCAATCAAACGGCTGAGCCAGATCCTGGTCGAGGAACACGGCGGCGAGGTACCGGCGGATTGGGCGGCACTCGAGCGACTGCCGGGAGTAGGCCATAAAACCGCGAGCGTGGTGATGGCGCAGGCTTTCGGGGTGCCGGCTTTTCCGGTGGATACCCACATCCATCGCCTGGCCCAGCGCTGGGGCCTGTCAAGCGGCAAAAACGTGGCACAGACAGAGCGCGACCTGAAACGACTTTTCCCCCGCGAGCACTGGAATCGCCTGCACCTGCAGATTATTTTCTATGGCCGCCAGTTCTGCACCGCCCGCGGCTGCGATGGTCGCAGCTGCGAGATATGCCGCAACTGCTACCCCGGGCGCAAACAGCCGAAAGTGACCCGCAAGGCGTGAACCATTACAGCGCCGCGAGGAACGCTCTCACCACCATGATCCACAGTGCTATCGAGGACAGCAGGTATATTCCGAACCGGTGTGCTACCCGGTTATAGCTGCAATGGATCAGGCTGTGAATGCAGCGCAGTAACAGGAACGCCCAAGCGCAATTGACGTGGACGCTGTCCACCTGCCCGATAACGGTGATATAGAGACACGCCGCATAGAATATCACCGGCAGTTCAAACAGATTCTTGAAGTTATTGCTTGCTCCCGAAGCCTCCGCGGGCACCAGCACCTGCACGTCCGCGGGGGTCTTGAACTGCTCGATGTCGAGCTTGTGGGACTGGGCATAGCCAACCCGCTGGACAAACATGCACAACCATACCAGCAGGGTAAGAATCATCATGCCCAGCACGGGCAGAGCGAGGGCGGTGCTTGGCAGGTCCATAGATGGTGTTCTCCTTTTATAGTATTCAGGGCAGGCCGCGCAGCTCAGCTGTCCTCGTCGGACTCGACGATCGTCCACGAACTGTCGGGATCAAAAACCTGGATTTTCTCAACTTCCAGCGCCGTCTCCTCGCCAAAGTCCCTCTGGTAGACGACGCCATTGTGGTTGACCATGAAACTCATTATGCCGCTGGCACCGTAGTCCGCGGGCCACGCCAGCAGCGCAACGCCCTGTGTCAACAGGCCATCCACGAAATACTCGGCTGCCCCACCCTGCGCATTTGCGCCCTGGGCGAATATAAAACGGTAGAAATAGCCGTGGTAAGGCTTGCGCTTGCCCGTGACCGCCTTATAGCCCTCGGCCGCGGCGCGCGCGACAGCGCTGCCAGCCGGGCTGGGCGCCTCTCCCTCCGCGGTCGGCCAGTAGAGTCCATTGCGCTGACCGGGGTCACTTAAAAGCTTCGCAGCGAAAACACCCGGTTCATTGCCATCGTGCCCTTCGGCCGCGTATTCAAATTGCGCGTCGATAAATCCGCGGGATACCGCGATCGCGCCAAGCTCATTGCGGCCAATGCGACGATAGATGAGCTCGTCAGCCCCCCCCGCCCCGTCCAGTTTCCACTTGCCGTCGACCTTGACTATAGGGATCGGCAAAGGCCAGTCGTTCTCACCAACCTCCAGAATCAGGGTGCCCTCCCCTTCAGGCACCAGCTGATGTTTTGCCTGGAAATCCTCGACAAAGTCGGCACGACCAGTGGCATCCGCTACTTCATCCCCGGATGACACTATTTCCTCACTGCCGGGGCCGAGCAGGCCACCCAGCGCCACCAGGTCGTTGCTCTGCAGTGCTGCGATCAGGGCGGACACCGCCTCTTCCGGGGTAGCAAACGAAAGGTGATCCTGAGCCCTGCTGAGCTGGGCGCCAACGACCAGGAGCAGTGCCGAGAGAAACAGCGGCACGCCACTGCCTTTACCCATAAGATTTTTCATCGCCTTCCTCCCCGTTTGCCGCCAGATTTGCCCATACTGCTACGACCTCTCTTGCTCGCCGCGCGCTCCGACTTGCCGCTATTGCGTGAACCCTTGAAGGCTGACTGTTGTTTGGGTGCAGCTCTTTTGGCAGTAGTAGCTTGACTCTTCGGTGCAGTTCTCTTGGCGGTAGTTGCCGGCCGCGCAGCAGGCTTGGCAACGCTTTGTTTGCGCACAGCGGAAGTGCCTGCTGTCTCAGACCTGTAGCCCCGATCACGCGCACCCGCGGTTTGCCGACTGGCCTTGGGCCGAGCTGCCGGGTTGGCCGCGCCCGCATAAGTGCCGGCAGGAACTTTTGAGTTCACGGCCGGACGTTGCGCAGCTGGCCGTTTCGCTGCAGCACCTGGTTTCGCGCCGGCATAGGTACCCTGCGGTTTGCGCGCATACGTCTGTCCTGTCGCGGCAGGTCGGTTCTGTGCCTGCCGGTTCAATTGGCCCAGCTCCGGCCTGTTGGGACGCGCGGTGCTGATGGGGCTTCGGGGATCCTTGCGGTAGTTGTTCCGACCACCCTCGAACCGGTCGAAAGAATTCCTGCCGTCTGCATCAATATAGATATTATTGTTGTTGAAGCTGTTCTTGTAGTTGGACGGCCGGTTGTAGCCGCTTGCCGGTCGATAGCCGTTACCGTAACGGGGATAATAGGGCGGCGGGTAATAACCCCCGCCTCCGTAACCATACCTCGGATAGTAGTGGTCGTCATCGTCGTCATCGAATACCTCGTTGACAAGGATGCCCGCGCCGAAGGCAAGCAATCCGGTGGCCACCATTTCCCCGCCACTGTAGCCGCTGGAGGTGGTGGTAGTGGATACGGCGGTAGAGGTGGCAGGCGCGGGTGTGGTATAGACCGCAGTAGGGTTGTACTGCGGCACATAGACCACCTCCGGATTGGCAGGCTGCACCACAATAATCTGCTGGTCGTTCTGAGTTTCGGTTGCAACAGTCATTTGCTCCGAACTCTTCAGATTACCCATCTCTGTCGCTTGCGCACGCAGGCGTTGCACCGCCTCCAGCACACCAGCTTCGTCCGCCTGGAACGCAGCACCCAGATCGGTGGTCCAGTTCATTTCCATGCACATCATATCGACGACGGTGGGAAACTGGATCAGCGCCAGCATTGGCGGCGTAAACCCCGCAGCAGTACCGGCCGTTTCCAGCTCCTTGCCCTTGAGATCCGGGTTTTGCAGCAGCCAGTTGCCGGCATCGAGCACCTCCTGGGGGTTGGTCGACGTGGCGAGCACCTGTGCCAGTACCGGGTCGGGATAAAGCGCTATCGGGGCGAGCAGGGTCTCGAGCGCCTCCGGGGTATATGACACTGGGTCGGCTGCCACGGCCGGGGCGGGCGCAGCAGGCTCTGCCGCAGCGGGGACAGGGGTCGGAACCGCAGTCGGGGGCGCAGCCGCGGCCTGCACTTGCGCGCTTGCATCCTGCGCCGGCGGCTGCTTTTCAGAGCAGGCCGGCAATGCCACACCCAGGGCTACTACCGCGGCTATGGAAGCTGCAGTCAATGGCAATCTCTTCATAATGTTGGACTCTCGTTTGCGGACATAACTTAACGAACTCCCGGTTCATTCTTCCGGAGACGGCCCCGGCAATGAGGACAAGGCCGCCCCACAACAACAGGGGCCAAGCTCGCCAGCAAGTATAGACAGTTTTCAACAGGCCAGGCAAAGACAAAATAGCCAGCCTGGTTTGCGCATTGCAAGTTGCTGTTCGCAATAGTGTTTTCACAGAGTCCGGCTCGAGAATAACATCCGCGGCTTCCGTCTTGCGCTCTGTTCAATTTAGCAATACGCTCAAGCACGATGTCCGTAGCAACGGTGTACAAGCCATACTTGGATAATGCAAAATTGCCAAAGGGGGCCGCTTATATCGCTCTCCGACACTTTGATGATCGTTTGAGTCAAGAGCCCAGTAGCCAGAGGAGTTCCCTTATGAAAAAGTCGAACAAGAAGAGCATCATTGCTGCTCTTAACAGCATCATGGAGATGGAGCTTGCCGGCGTCGTTCGGTATACCCACTATTCACTGATGGTCTATGGGTACAACCGTATACCCATCGTATCCTGGCTCAAGGGCAATGCGCAGGAGGGGCTCGCCCACGCCCAGAAAGCCGGGGAGCTGGTTACCCTGCTGGGCGGCCATCCGTCGCTGAAGATAGGTGCATTGCTCGAGACGGAGAAACATGACATCGGCGACATTCTCCGGGAAAGCCTGGAACACGAAAAGCAAACTCTCGCAGGCTATTATCACCTCCTGAAGATTTCGGAAGGAGAGTCCGTGCTGCTGGAGGAATACGCCAGGGAAATGATTACTGCAGAGGAGCTGCACCTCGACGAGGTGAATAAGATGCTGCGCAAACCCGGCGAGATTGCGATCTTCGGCGAATAGCGCGGCGCGGCCTGTCCGCTCGCCGCAGCAACTTCCCAAAGCGTACTATTTCGGCCGAGCGCCTGTTCAGGGCACCTTAGGGACTTGTGTTCGATCGTGGTTTTAGGCGGTCACGCCCCTTTTACTCGTGACCGGCCAACTGGCGTTGCAGTTTCTGCTTCATGGGGATTACCCACTGCTCCTTGAGCTGCGCAGACAGCAGACCGGCGGCTTCAAGCTCATCACATAACTTCATCTGATGGGCCAGGTCGAACATATCAAACTGGCGACAAATCCTTGCCTGCGAATTCAGCGTGATAAACGATATGCCGGGGGTCTGGTAATGGCTGCCATCGGGCTTCAGGCCCGGGCCACGGTTCAGCCAGTGAGTTACCAGCCTGTTGTCCGTTCCCACGTAGACGCCCTCATAGGGAAAGCTCCAACCCTCCCACCCGACCCGCATGTCGCGGCCGTAATGGGTGGCCTTTATCTCGTCAATCCCATTCGCAGTGACGTTCATCACGCCGGCGTACTCGCAGGTATAAATGCAGTCATCTGCGTACAATTCATCGACAAAAAATAGCCAATCGTTGCTACGCGACGCCTCCTGGTGCGCGGCGATCAACTTGTTCGCGGTGGCACGCAACACGTTCTCGCTCAATACAGGCATGCGATGCCTCCCGAAAGCCTTTCATCACCGGGAGATTACAGTATTCGGGGACCACTTCAAATGCCTTGGGAAAGCGGCACCTGGTTCGGAGTTCAAAGGGCTCGCTCAGGCAGGGCGCTTATCGAAACGAATATGCAGTTCCTTGAGCCCACGCAGAACGATATTGGGCCAGTAACTCAGGTCGCTTTTCTCCTCCACCAAACGAATATTGTCCAGGCGAGACAACAGAGCCGCGAATGCCACGTTCATCTCCTTGCGTGCCAGCATGGCTCCGGGACAAAAATGAATCCCCTGGCCAAAGGCAATGTGGTCGTCGGCATTCTTGCGATCTATATGAAT
>Ga0105103_10000491_pt1 | contig 22481 bp, 24 predicted proteins | sample PPLLaktember2015_2_FD_79107 | JGI IMG/M metagenome (GOLD analysis project Ga0105103, IMG submission 79107) | Freshwater sediment microbial communities from Prairie Pothole Lake near Jamestown, North Dakota, USA - PPLs Lake P7 Core (6) Depth... | ecosystem: Environmental > Aquatic > Freshwater >...
ATTGCAATTTCATTGGCATTGGTTTTCAGTTTGTTCGGATGTACCGCAATTCAAAATGCCAATAAAACACAAAAAGGAGCAGGTATGGGTGCCGCAGGTGGTGCACTGATTGGAGGTTTGATTGGTGGAGATATAGGTGGTGCTTTAATTGGAGCCGCCATTGGCGGAGCCGCCGGAGGACTTATAGGAAACCACATGGATAAACAGGCAAAGGCAATACAGGAAGCCGTTCCTGGAGCTGAGGTCAAACGTGTAGGCGAAGGTATTCAGGTTGTATTTGATGACAAAAGTGGTGTTAATTTTGCTTTGAACAGTGCTGATCTTACGGATGCTGCAAAATCAAACTTGAATGCCATCGCTGAAGTTTTTGTTGAATTTCCTGATACCGATTTGATGATTGAAGGATATACTGATGACACAGGTGATGAAAAATACAATTTGCAATTATCAGAGAAAAGAGCCATATCGGTGGAAAGTTATCTGAAAAGTCAGGGTGTGGCAAATGCCCGCATTGCCAGTGTAAAAGGATATGGAGAAGCAAATCCCAGATTTCCAAATGATACCAAGGAAGGGCAATCAAAAAACCGAAGGGTAGAAATAGGTATAGCCGCAAATGAAAAAGCTATCCAAGAGGCAAAAGCACAAGCAAATTAATTAAATAGTACATTTGTTTATAAAAAACCGGGTTATCCCGGTTTTTTTATTTTGGCAATGTAAGTAAGTTGTCAATTGGTAGGTTATTGTTTTTTTTATTACCTTAGAATATTATAATCAACCGGGGATTTAAGATAACAATTCAACCAATTAATGATATTGATTTATGACACATGAGTTCAAACAGATCATCCAAAAATATCAAACTGAGAAGCAGCATGGTGTAAAATGTGTTTTGGCAACCGTCGTGTTCCTGGAAGGTTCTTCTTATCGCAGGCCCGGGGTCAGGATGTTAATTACTGAAAACAGGGAAATGACCGGTGCTGTAAGTGGGGGCTGTGTTGAAAAAGAAGTTCTGAAACAAGCCGCTTCTGTTTTTCTTACGGGTATACCCAAAGTCATGACCTATGATGGCCGATACCGTTTGGGTTGCGAAGGGATCTTATATATTTTGCTTGAAGCATTTAACCCCTCTGAGGAAATGGTCCATGCTTTTGAGTCGTGTTTGACAAACAGAGGGCATTTTCAGGTAAAGAGTTACTTTCAAAAAAACCTGGAACCGGATATGAACTTTGGTTCATATATATTTTTTGGCAAAGGACAATCCTTCCCGTTTGACCGGAATAAAATTGATCAAGCCCAAACCGAAAACCTTCTTCATTTTGAGCAGTCATTAGAACCAGCTCAACAGTTAATCATTATTGGTGCGGAACATGATGCTGCCCAATTGACCCGCTGTGCATCTTTTTTGGGCTGGGATGTACTAGTCGTTACCCATCCCGCGGATCAGCAGGCCTTGTCTGATTTTCCCGGTGCAGGTTCACTGATACACAACATTCCGGAAAATTTTCCACCGGATCTGTTGAAAAAAGAAACAGCTGTAGTATTGATGAATCACAATTATGCCAAAGACCTGGCTTACCTGCTGGTTTTGCTTAAATCTGACTTTTTATATCTAGGCATCCTGGGACCTTTGAAAAGAAGAGATAAACTTTTGGCTGACATATTGGATCTGGATCCACAATTAGACATCAGCTTGTTAGATAAAATACATGCTCCAGCAGGTATCAATCTGGGCAGTGAAACGCCACAGGAGATCGCTGTATCCATATGTTCGGAGATACTGGCTGTACAAAGAAATGAAGAACCCTGTTTTCTAAAGAACAAGGCTGGTAGCATACATGAGAATACCTGCTTTATAAAAAAAAATTAAGACGGGTGCAAAAAAAAGTATGTCTTGTGGTTTTAGCAGCTGGGAATTCTTCAAGAATGGGAAAGCCCAAACAATTGCTGCCTGTTAATGAAAAGACACTTTTAAACCATTCACTCGAACAATGTCTTGAAAGTGAGGCTGAAAGGGTCATTGTTGTCCTGGGTTCAGATTTCCAGCTGATCTCCGATAGCATTACTTCAAATCATGTTCATGTCCTGAATAACCCGCGCTGGCAGCAGGGTATGGGGAGCTCAATCAGCTGCGCAATGCGTTATGTAAAATCGAATTGCAGTGATACTGATGCCGTTTTGTTTGCACTTTCAGATCAACCTTTAGTTACGGTAAAACAATACAATAATTTAATAAACAAATATGTAGCAGGTAATAAAAAAATAGTTTGTAGCCGGTATAAAGAAGTACTGGGAGTGCCTGCCATTTTTGACAAGAAGTATTTTGACGAACTTGAAAAACTTGAAGGTCATGTGGGTGCTAAAGACCTGATCAAACAAAATTTAAAAGCAGTTGACAGTTTGGATATGGGAGAGTGCCTGACAGACCTGGATACTCCGGAAGATTATTACCATTATATTAAAAGTTTTTAGGATTTATTCCATATTAAAGTAATTCCTTTATTTCACATTTTAAATACAAAACATGAAAGATACATTCGGTTTTATCTTGATTTTCTTGCAGGTATTAACTTTTCAGGGCCAAACAGACCAGCAGCTCATCAGGTCACTTTACGATAATTCTCTCACAAATGGCATGAGTTACCTATGGTTAGATTATCTGTCTAATCAAATTGGGGGTCGGCTTTCCGGCTCTGAAAATGCAGAAAAGGCGGTACTGTACACAAAAAGCGAACTGGAGAAATTGGGTTTGGACAAAGTCTGGTTGCAGGAAGTTATGGTACCAAAATGGGAGCGGGGTCAACCGGAAACTGCTTATTTTGAGGTGGGCAAGGAGCAGATCAAAGTAAATATCTGTGCCTTGGGAGGTTCTGTTGCCACTGCAGAAGGTGGATTAAAAGCTGGTGTGATCGAGGTCCGTGGTATGGAGGCACTCAAAAAACTTACTTCGCAGGAAGTTAAGGGAAAAATTATTTTTTTCAATTTACCTATGGATCCCAGGTTTATCAATACCTTCAAGGCATATGGCAGCTGTGCAAACCAGCGTTATTACGGGGCGCTGGAAGCCGGTAAATTGGGTGCTGCCGGAGTTATTGTTAGGTCTTTAAATTTGAGGCAGGATGATTATCCGCATACAGGGGCCATGACTTATGGAGAATTACCTTCAGGACAAAGAATTCCGTCAGCCGCGATCAGCACGAATGATGCCGATAAATTTAGTAGGGTCTTGGCCAGAAATCCCGAAACCAACTTTTATTTTAATATGTCCTGCAAACAATTTGATGATGTGATCTCATATAATGTGATTGGTGAAATAACAGGAAGTTCAAAACCGGATGAAATCATCATGGTGGGTGGACACCTGGATTCGTGGGATTTGGGAGACGGGGCACACGACGATGGGGCAGGGGTTGTACAATCCATGGAGGTTTTGAGATTGATAAAAGTATCCGGAATTAAACCAAAAAGAACGATACGGGTTGTGTTGTTTATGAATGAAGAAAATGGATTGAGGGGTGGCGTAAAATATGCCGAAGAAGCAAGACTGAAAAATGAAAACCACATTGTTGCGCTCGAGAGTGATTCCGGAGGGTTCAGTCCGAGGGGTTTTTCTTTTGAATGTTCTGAGGAATATTTTAGTCAGGTCAACCAGTGGAAGGCACTTTTCGAACCCTATCTGATACATCATTTTTCACTTGGCGGAAGTGGCGCTGATATTGGCCCATTAAAGAGGGAGCATACCGTTTTAGTTGGTTTGGAACCTGATTCTCAGAGGTATTTTGACCACCATCATGCAGCCATTGACACCTTTGACGCCGTGAATAAACGGGAATTGGAATTGGGTGCAGCTACGATGGTTTCTTTGGTATATCTATACGATAAGTATGGTATTCAGAAAACTTTGTTGAAAAATTAATGAACCTGATCTTAAAATAAAGAAATCATTTGTTTAGTGCAATCTCATTATTTAATTCCTATGATCTATCGGTTTCGGAGATCGTTTTTGTCTTGTTGGCCAGTTTCTTGCTAGGCATGGGAAAGGCTGGAATCAAAGGACTGGGGGTAATAATAGTGCTGCTTATGGCCATCGTTTTTGAAAGTAAAGCATCAACAGGAATTTTGATTCCGATGATGGTTTTTGCTGACATACTCGCCGTATTTTATTACCACCAGCATGCACAATGGAGATTTCTGATCAAATTATTGCCCATGATGGTCATCGGCGTTTTAATTGGGGTTTGGTTGGGAAATCGGATTTCTCCGGAATTCTTTAAAAAACTGATGGCTGTATTTATTCTGTTAGCTGTTGTGATCATGTTTTTTCTCGATGCCATGAAAACGCGTAAAATTCCAAACAATCCCTTGTTTGCCGGTAGTATGGGATTGTTTTCAGGAATTACTTCCATGATAGGAAATCTGGCCGGTTCATTTGCTGATATTTACTTTCTGGCCATGCGGCTGCCAAAAAATGAATTTATAGGAACAGCAGCCTGGCTTTTTCTGATCATCAATGTTTTTAAGTTACCATTTCATATTTTTTCCTGGCAAACTGTATCGGAAAGATCCTTGTTCTTGAATCTGATTTTAGTTCCGGTTATAGGGCTTGGTTTTTTACTGGGAGTTTTTATAGTAAAAAAACTTAGTAATAACCTGTACCGGAAGTTTATTTTTGTTGCAACAGGAATCGGTGCAATTTTTTTGCTTTTCAACTAGAAGGGGAGATTTTAGTTAAATTTTTAATTGCGGGTGGGTGGAAGCTATTTCAATCATAGAAATTGAGAGAGTCTATTATTAAATTTACAATTTAACATAATATATATTATAGTACAAATACCCAATAATTCCTGTATAGCCGTTTCAGGCTATTTAGACATAATTGTAGATATAGTGCCTTTAGGTCTATATCGTCAACAATTATGTTAAAAGGAATTATTGCTCTGATCCATATTTTTTCGCAATAGCACAAAATTTCCCAATCCTACAATTCCAGATAAACGTTTTTTTAAAAATCCCGCTTTCTGGAATTTACAAAATAGACTCCGGTCAAAAGTATGAGTGCGGCTACGCCTGATTGGGCCGTTATTTTTTCATCTAGTATATACCAACCCAGGATCAGCGCGATGACCGGATTTACAAATGCCGAAGTAGATACTTTTTCGGTCGAAACCACCTTGAGCAAATAATTAAAAGCCGTAAAGGCAACTATGCTCCCAAAAATGACCAAAAGGAACATAGAAAGCTGGGCTTTCGGGCTCCAGCCCAGCGGTGAAATCCAGGGCTCGCCCACCATGATGCTGCCAAAAATCAAAAGGATACCGCCGGTTAGCATTTGATAACCGGTGCTTACTAAAAAGTGAGTCGGCAGTTCCGCTTTTGCCACAAAAACACTACCGTAACTCCAGCTCAGAACACAGGTCAAAATCATGACTATACCCAGAAAATTATTGCCTCCGGGAGACAAATCCTGCTGAATAAACAGCAAATACATGCCGACAAGTCCTAAAAAAACGCCGATTAATGACTTCAGGTGGATCTGCTTACCATGAATTAAATACATGAGTACCAAAACGAACAGTGGTTGCGAAGAAGCGATCAATGCCGCGAAACCGCTGTCGACGTATTTCAGGGCCCAGACAAACATGCCGTTTCCGTAGCTCAAAAATAAAAACCCGGCTATCACGCTGTTGATGAACTGCCTTTTATTGACTGACAAGTCGAGTTTCATGACCCAAGCAATGATAAAAATAAGGATACCGGCACTGATGAACCTTATGGATGCCAGCATTAATGGAGGGGCCTCGGTAACAACAATTTTATTGAGCAGATAAGTCGATCCCCAAATAAAATAAATTGCAAAAAATGCTGCTATGATGAGTATACTATACCGGGGCTTATTCATTGAAGTTTAATTCGCTGCGAAAGTAAACATAATATTCAGATAGTCATATAAACTGACCCTATGAATATTTTAAAGCACAATCGTCAAACTTCCAATTGCATTCCGGCCAAATCAAAGTCAGAGACTGCTTTTGATCCACCCGCCGTCAACAGCCAATGAAATTCCCGTAATGTATCCGGCCCTTTCACTGGCCAAAAATGCCACGGCCGCCGCAAATTCATGGGGTTCAGCAAACCGCTTCAGGGGTATATCATCCATAGCTTTTAAAAAGAGCGGATCTTTTTCTATCAGTTTGTTCAGCCTTTCTGTTTTTGTATAACCGGGCATTACATTGTTTACTGTTATGTTATAGGCGCCCAGTTCATTGGACAAAGATTTTACCAGGCCAACAACGGATATACGCATGGTATTTGAAAGGATCAGGTTGTTCACGGGTTGCTTTACCGCTTGCGAGGTGATGGCAATTATCCTGCCTGATCGCTGACTTTTCATACCGGGCAAAAAATAGTCTATCATCGAGATCACACTTTCAAGCAGTAATTCATAGGACTTTTTCCAGGATTCCTTGTCAAAATCTTCAAATTTGCCGGGTGGTGGCCCACCGGAATTTGTTACCAGAATATCGACCTTCTTAAAGGTATCTAATACCGTTTCACAAATATACTTCCTATCAGTCTCCACCGATAGATCACCGGCCAGAGCAAGACAAGGCCTTCCCGATAAATCTTCAATTTCCTTTTTCGCCTTTGCCAGCTTGTCTTTATCCCTGCCACAAATGGCCACATTGACGCCCTCCATGGCAAGTTCTGCCGCAACACTTTTGCCCAAGCCCTGACTCGATGCAGCTACAAAAGCGTTTTTATTTTTTAGTCCCAGATCCATTGTCGTCGTTTCTTAAATAATTGTCGCTTCCATCCAGCCAGTCTTCCCTGAGTGGAGTCCAGATATCCATTTCCTCAACATCCCCAACCATCAATGCCTCATGAGGCAGATCTGAGGGTATGACCAAGACATCTCCCCCACTGAGTTCAAGGGTTTCCTCCCGGTTCTCACCCAGCCAAAAACGCATGGTACCGCTGATTACCTGTGTGATCTGTTCGTGGTGATGCCTGTGCAGCGGCACGCGGAAACCATCTTTGATCTTCATTCTGGCAACCATGATTTTATCACCATATACAAGTTTTCTTTCCATTTTAGAATTGACAATTTCTGTGGGTACTAACTCCCAATTGATCTTTTTATACATATTATCAAGTTTGTTCTGGGTTAATTTAAAATCTAAAATTAATCACTGTTTTCATGTTCTTCAATATCCTTTCGGAGGTCTAATTTACGAAAATCCGGCGAGACAAATCCTGTAAATAAAACCGTGATCAGGGTCATGGTACCTCCAAATACGACGGCAGTTACAGTACCCATCCATCTCGCAGTCACACCGCTCTCAAAGGCTCCGAGCTCATTGGATGAACCGACAAAGATTGAATTTACAGAGGCTACACGACCGCGCATGGCATCCGGTGTTTTGATCTGCAGGATGGTTTGTCTAATGATCACAGAAATTCCATCGGCAATACCACTTGCCAGCAAAACAAACACGGATAGCCAGTATGAAGTAGACAAGCCAAAAACAATGATACAGCAACCAAATGCGAATATAGCCATCAGCAGTTTTTTTCCGGCATTTTTATGGAGCGGAAAGTGTGCAGAGGTAAACATGATCATCAGGGCACCTACAGCCGGGGCAGCCCGTAAAATTCCAAATCCTTCCGGGCCTACCTTGAGTATGTCCTGTGCATAAACGGGCAGGAGTGCTATGGCACCGCCAAAAAGAACAGCTATCATATCCAGACTGATAGCCGTGAGGATTACTTTGTTTTTAAATACAAATTGAATGCCCTGCTTCAGACTTTCATATACCGGTTCACCGATCTTTTGATTCAGTATGGGTTTTTTTTCTATTTTGCTGAGCACCAGCAAAGCAAATATAATTAAGGTAAATACGATGCATAAAGACCAGTGTACCCCGATCCAGTGTATACAAAAACCGCCTATGGCCGGCCCGACCACAGCAGCCAGTTGCCATACGGAACTGCTCCAGGTCGCAGCGTTGGGATAGATCTTTTTGGGAACGATCAGTGAAAAAAGTGAAAAAATGGTCGGCCCCAGAAAGGCGCGGATGAGCCCCCCGAAAAAAACCAAAATATAGATCGTCCACAGAATCGTATTTTTAGGAAGATCACTTACAATGACCGGCCAAGTTATGAGGAACAGCCCCAGACTGATCACCGAAAAACCAAGGAGACACAGGGCCAGCAGGGATTTTTTTTCATTCTGATCAACTACATGTCCGGCATACAGCGCCATGGAAATGGCGGGTATTATTTCCATCAAGCCAATAATTCCAAGTGAAAGGGGATCCCTCGTAAGACTGTATACCTCCCACTCTATCACCACAAACTGCATGGACCAGGCAAAAACCATGGCAAACCTGATCAGTAAAAACAAATTGAATTCAGGGTATTTTAAGGCTTCGTAGGGATCTTTTGTCTTCTTTGTCATAACTTTTGCACGCAGATAAATATAAGTCAATCACAAGAAAAATGGGAATTCTAAACAGGAAAAGATTTACATTGGAAGTAAATTAATTCCTTTAAAAATTATATGTTCTTCAGGGAGCTTTCATATACGCTTATGAACTCAATCATCACAACAAAGATCATGGCAATCTTTTAAAACTTTGGAATGTCTTGAAGCATCAATTTTTATCAGCTTTAAAAGTTCAGGTTTTTCAAGAATATCTTTACACATTACAAGCCCGTGTTCAAGTAAAACCGACTTTTCAGCTTTGGTCAGGGACATCAGGGCAGTAACCGGAAAAAGGTGGGCATGATTGATAATATCTTTCAGCCCTCCGCCTTCAGGGTAATCCCAACTGACGAGTTTTATGTCCATACAACGGGCATAAGCCACAGCGTCTATTGAAAACCGGGTATTTGTAAAGATCCAGCACTCCTGAAAAATTGCCTTATGGCCATTTTCATGCTTGTGCTGTGTGTTGATATCGACAAATCTGGATCGTATGTACAGAGGAACTTTTACATCATTCACACGTCCCTGGGTGTTGTGGTATTTGCATTCTACCATATACTGTTTGTGCGTATTTGTGGCGATTACATCCACTTCATGGCTTACACAATGTCCGTTAACCTGTATTCCTGTTTCCGCTTTAAATCCCTGAGCTTCCAGTATGGCAGCCACGTATTTTTCGAAGGGATAGCCTGAGGGCCCCAGCTCCATGATCGCATGTTTTAATTTATACCTGGAAGCGATGGCATTTTTTTTTGGTTTCAACATGCCAAACGCCAGACTGTAAATTTGTTTGGTGCTGATTCCATCATATAATCTTTCCGACACTTCTTTCAGTATAGATTCAATAAGTGGTTCTGAAGCCTTTGCGTTTTTAAGTGAGTTCCTTAACTTATTGATATCAAATTCAACAAGGTCGCCTGAATATTTTTTTACTTTCACCGCCTGGATTTTGAAAACAAATATAAAGAATAGAAGGTCAATTTTAAGAACGCTGGCATGGTTATTTTGTAATTGACAAGATGAAGCAGACATTTTTGATGTATAAAAAATAAGTACATTTATAGCCGGTCAGCCGTGTTATTGTTTAATAAATGGTACTGTCTTTGGATTAATATTATTAAATTTAAAGTATAAATTAAACTTGTTAATCATTTAACATTGAATATATTAGTAATTGGATTGGTTTGGCCTGAGCCAAGATCCACTGCAGCCGGAAAAAGGATGTTGCAGGTGTTGGATTTATTTTTGGAGCGCGGTGATCAAGTATATTTTGGAAGTACTGCCACCAAGAATGAACGGAGTTTTGATTTGAATTTACTCGGCATAGATTGCCTGGAAATTGAGTTGAACAGCAGTACTTTTGATATATTGTTACTTTCTGTCCGGCCGGATCTGGTGCTTTTTGACCGCTTTATCAGCGAAGAACAATTTGGCTGGAGGGTGGCGGAAGCTTGTCCGGGAGCCCTGAGGATACTGGATACCGAGGACCTCCATTTTTTGCGCAATACTAGAAGATCACTCCTGCAAAGTGATCAAGATTTTATTCAGGCTGTGTTGAATGATGAGATTGCAAAAAGGGAGATCGCCAGTATATACCGTTGTGATTTGTCCTTGATCATTTCAGATGCGGAGATGAGCCTGTTGCAAGAGCACTTTCATATCACCCCGCAATTGTTATGTCATCTGCCCTTCCTTTCAGATCCTGTATCGGAAGAAGAACTACAGCAATATCCTTCATTTGAAGCGAGAAAGGATTTCATGACGATCGGTAATTTCAGGCATGAACCCAACAGGCAATCCGTGCTCGACCTGAAACAAAGAATCTGGCCTGTCATCAGGGAAAAGCTTCCGGAAGTGAACCTTTTTATTTATGGTGCCTACTGTGATGCTGCCATGCTAAAACTGCACAATGAGAAGGAGGGCTTTTTTGTGATCGGGCCGGTTGACCAGGCAAAGGATGCTTTTGTAAAGGCCAGGGTCTGCCTGGCTCCGATCAGATTTGGTGCCGGACAAAAAGGAAAATTGTTCGAGGCCATGTTATACGGAACTCCCAGTATAACAACACATTTAGGTGCAGAGGGTATGAACGGAAATTTGCCGTGGAATGGCTTTATAACTGATGATTTTTCAGTTTTTATTATAGAATCTGTGAGACTTTATTCTGACCAGGACCTATGGTCAGGGGCTCAGAGGAATGGAATAGAAATACTCAATACCTGCTTCAATAAAGAGAATTATGTGTCAGCGTTATTTAATAAATTGGAAACACTTAAAGATAACCTGGTTCTTTACCGGAATAAGAATTTTATTGGCAGTATGCTTATGGCCGAAACAGTAAAAAGCACCAAGTATTTGTCCAAGTGGATCGAAGAAAAAAATAAAAAGAAATAGATATGTATAAAATCCTTATTGTTATAGGCATTCTCCTCATTTTGGCAGGACTGATCTTTAAATTTGCTCCTTTCCTAATCAACTGGTTTGGAAATCTTCCCGGGGATATAAAATATGAAAAAGGAAATACGAAGGTTTTTTTTCCCATCACCTCCATGTTGCTCATCAGTGTGGTTATTTCAATTGTGCTTCGCCTCATCAGGCGGTTTTATCAATAAAAAATCCCGCCGGAGCGGGCTTTTTCCAAACAAAGTTTTTTTTAAAAAGCGCGGTAGCCGTTGATCAGGCCAGCCAGGATTTGAGCATCCAGGTGGTTTTTTCCTGCTCAGTTATAAAATCACTCATCATCGAGTTGGTGCCTTCATCATCGGCACTGGATGCCAGGGTCAGGATGCGTCTCTCTACCCTGAGGAGTTCTGCCAGTGAGCTGACCACCAGCTCCACAGCCTCCTTATCATTTGAAATATTTTTCCCTACAGGAACGGAGGCAGTTTTTAGATAATCTTCAAAGGTATGTAAAGGTTTTCCTTCAAGAGTCAGAATTCGTTCTGCTACTAGATCTATTTTTTCTTGTGCATCGGTATACAACTCTTCAAATTTGAGGTGTAATTCAAAAAAAGACTTGCCTTTGATATTCCAGTGCAAACCCCTCAGGTTTTGGTAATAAATCTGAAAGTTTGCCAGTAATTCGTTGAGTTCAGTGCTTAATTGTTCAACTTTTTTCTTGTCTAATCCTAAAATTGTATTATTCATGATCTTGTTGTTTTAACTGTTATATCAATCAAATTTACGCATAAAATCACGGTCTATGGTATAGTTTTCATTGATAGTTTTGATATCTTTATCAAAATATTTTATATGACTATTACACAACTCAAATATCTATTGGCTGTAGCCGAACATCAGAATTTTACCACTGCGGCCGAACATTGTTTTGTAACCCAACCTACTTTAAGCATGCAAATCCAGAAGCTTGAAGAAGAATTGGGTGTTTCCGTTTTTAACAGAAAGAAGAAACCATTGGAATTGACACCGATCGGAGAAAGAATTGCACTTCAGGCCAAACTAATTGTCGACGAAAGCAACCGCATTCAGGATATTGTTGATCAGCAAAAAGGGTTTGTGGGTGGTGAGTTCCGATTGGGTTTGATTCCAACCATAATGCCAACCTTACTGCCCTTGTTCCTTAAAACTTTTTTAAAAAAATACAATAAAGTAAACCTGGTCATAGAGGAACTGACGACCGATGAAATAGTTAAAAAACTGACCGACGGACATTTGGATGCAGGAATAGCCGCCACTCCCCTTGAAAACGCTGTGATCAAGGAAAGCGTTTTGTTCTATGAGCCTTTTGTAGGCTTTATTTCGGAAAAGCACAGACTGATAAAACAAGAAACGATCAGGGAAGAAGATCTGGATATCAATGACATTCTTTTGCTTAAAGACGGACATTGCTTTAGAGATAATATCATCAATATATGTAAATCACAACAAACCGGCAATGACCAGCATTTCACTATGGAAAGCGGAAATATTGATACACTGATCAAGCTCACCAAAGAAGGTTTGGGCATGACCCTCCTGCCCTATCTGCATACACTTGACCTCTCAGAGAAAGATAAAACCAGACTGAGACCCTTTGAAGGAACAGTTCCGGCAAGGGAAATTAGTCTGATCTATCACCGCTCTCAACTGAAAATTCAACTGATCGAAGCACTTAAAAAAAGCATTGAAGGCGTTATACTTGGGGCTATTGCTTTTCACGATGTCAAAGTGATCAGTCCCCTGCATAAAAAAAGGGGCTAAAGCCCCCTTTTCGTATTTTTGATAACAGCAAAACAAACTACAAGTTCCGGTTTGTTTTCAGTAAATTTCAACAACCAAAGTCTGAGTTCTTCTATTTCAAAAGGCAGTAAGCGCTTAATTGCCTTGTCAAGTTCTTTGCAAAACAATTCAACATCAAAACTAACTTTTTTAAGAACCGTTTTGGTATACTCAAAAATGGCTCTTGGCATAACAATTTTAATTTAAAATAGAACGAATTATTTCTTCTAAAAGTATAAAATTCTTATTTTAAATTTTGATTGAGATAGTTAAAGTTTTGCTATTTTTTCCAGGAGTCTGTTGGCATTCTCCTGTAATTCATTTTTTACAGCCTTTAAATGATTCGCCCTGTTCTCCACCTTTTTTTGATTTATTTTTTCAATGATCGAATCAAAAACTTCAATAGACTCGTCAATTATTTTTTCCAGTTGCTGGCTTTTCTTGTCATCAGCACTTAACTGTTCTATAGTACATTCGTCAATTACACTGGATAAAACTGTATTGACATCTTTTTTTAAATCTTGAATACTCGCCATAATACGTATAAATTATATTTTTAATAGGTTCAATTTTCGCCGGCAAAGATAGTCTAAACAAAATACATAGAAAGGTGAATTGACAAAACCTTTGCCCGCCTTGTGTTAATTATCAGTTAAATCCTAAGGGCCATTTAACAAATCGCGTACTTCAGACAGCTTATTAATGGTTCTGTATTTTTCACTCCAGTCGCTGTTCACCGATATTTCTTCATAGATCCAGGTGGTGTGAAACGGAACATGAACTGCCATGGCTCCAATCTGAAGACATGGAAGTATATCGGATTTTAAAGAATTTCCGATCATCAGAAATTCTTCAGGCCGGATATCCAAATGCCTGATCAGTTTCTGGTAATCCTGAGGTCTTTTTTCACTCATGATCTCGATATGGTGAAAGTATTGCAGTAAACCGGATTTATGTAATTTTTGCTCCTGTTCCAGCAGATCACCCTTGGTAGCTACGATCAGTTTGTACTTACCGTTTAAATCGCTTAAAACTTCTGGAACCCCATCGAGTAAATGTATGGGATGCTGCAGTATTTCCTTGCCCAGGTCCAATATTTTTTCGATCAGGCGCGGGTGTATGGAATAATCCGATAATTCGAGGGCAGATTCTATCATGGATAAGACAAAACTCTTTGACCCGTAACCGTATAAGGGCAGATTCCTGATGATCACTTTAAACAGTTCCTGGTCAATCTTGTTTTCGGTATCGTAAAATGACAACAGTTTGCAAAATTTTTCCTCGGTTTCTCTGAAATAGGTTTCATTGACCCAAAGGGTATCGTCGGCGTCGAAAGCAATGGTTTTTATTTTACTATAACTCATTGGTAATCAGATTATTTTTGTAAAAATATTTTTGCCTTTTCCAGATCTTCAGGCGTGTCGATACCTATACCTTTAAATTCAGTTTCAACCATTTTTATTTTTTTACCATATTCAAGATAACGGAGGTTTTCGAGTTTTTCTGTAGCTTCCAGGCTGCGCATGGGCAGTCTGTAAAAATCCATAAGGGCCTGTTTTCTGAACGCGTAAACGCCAATATGTTTAAAATACCGTACACCTGATTGCCTGTCTCTTGGGTATGGTATGGGTGAGCGGGAAAAGTAGAGGGCAAAATTTTGATAATCCACAACAACTTTTACCAAATTCGGATCGGATATTTGTTCCCAGTCTGTAACTTCCTGCATCAGCGAGGCCAGATCGATCCTGGCGGCATCTTTTCCTTTAAATACTTCCAGAACAGCCTGCAGGGGTTCCTTTTTTATAAAGGGTTCATCTCCCTGCACATTGACCACAATATCGATATCCATAAATTCCACTGCCTCAGCGATCCTGTCAGAGCCGCATTCATGCTCCTTTTTACTCATGACAACCTTTCCTCCTGCTCTTTCAATTTCATTTTTAATGGCTTCGCTATCTGTTACCACATATACTTCATCGAATAATTCAGTGTGTCTGGCTGCTTCATAAGTTCGGGAAATAATGGATTTGCCTCCCAGATCTTTCATTAATTTTCCAGGAAACCTGGTCGAGTCATACCTTGCCGGTATCATGGCTATGATTTTCATATTTTTTATGATTTATGGACTGTGTTTTCTTTTTTAAATTGACCTCTTGACCGGTATAATGATTGAAGTATCCGTAATTATTTTTTTATTTTTAAATGAAGTAATACTAAATATAATTTAACATAATCAATTAAAAAACAATATGTTAGTTTGATAAAATATATTTGTACTAAAATAATTATTGTTTAGATGTGAACTCCAAAGATAGTTAAAATTTTATTTGAATATTAACGAATCCGGACTATCGTGAATGGATTATTTTTTATACTTTTAGGTTTGTAAAAATTAAAACCGATGGAGCATTTTATTAAAAATTTGCCTAAAGCTGAACTACATTTACATATAGAGGGCACTCTTGAACCTGAACTTATGTTCGAACTCGCGAAACGAAATCAGATCAAATTGCCATACACCACAGTAGAAGAGATCAAAAAAGCATATCAGTTCACTTGTTTACAGGACTTTTTGGATATTTATTATCAGGGTGCGCAGGTATTGATCAGGGAACAGGATTTTTACGATCTCACCTATCAATATTTTAAAAAGTGCTTAGAACAGAACATCAGGCATACTGAGATCATGTTTGATCCCCAAACGCATACCCACAGAGGCATCCCTTTTGAAACGGTGATCAATGGTATATCTAAAGCCTGTGCTGATGCTAAAAAGAATTTCGGTATTTCTTCCCTCCTGATCATGAGTTTTTTACGCCACCTTTCAGAAAAAGAAGCCTTTCTCACCCTGGAACAAGCCAGACCATTCAGAGACAAGATCACAGCTATTGGACTCGATTCTTCCGAGAAAGGAAACCCACCCTCAAAGTTTGTCAGGGTTTTTGAAGCGGCAGTTGAAGAAGGGTATATTCCACTGGCACATGCAGGCGAAGAAGGCGATGCAGAATATATTTGGGAAGCCCTGGATCTGCTGCAGATTGAAAGAATTGACCACGGCAACAACTGCCTGCAGGATCCAAACCTGGTCGAGGAAATTATTGAAAGGGATATTGCACTAACGGTATGCCCTCTTTCGAATCTGGCACTTAAAGTTGTTACAGATATAAAAGAACACCCCATTAAAAAGATGATGCAATTGGGTTTGAGCGTTACAGTAAATTCTGACGATCCGTCTTATTTTGGCGGCTACCTCAACAAAAATTTTGAAGAGTTACAAAAAGCGCTGGATCTAAGTCGCTGGAATATCTATAACCTGGCCAAAAATTCCTTTAAATACTCCCTTTTGGAGGAAGAGGATAAAAATACCCTGATTGAAGAATTGAATCATTATTATGAGCGATACCTGATTTGATATTTTAACAAGTGTGTCGGAAATTAAATTAGAAAGGCTTTTATTATGATTGGGAAAGTATCCTTTTGGCTTCCTCTATATGTTTTTCAGCCTTAAACAAACTGTTGAAGATATATTGTACTTTACCTTCCAAATCAACTATATAGGTTACTCTGCCGGGGACCATTCCAAAGAGTTCTCCGGGTACTCCAAATGCTCTTCTCACCTCATTATTGCTGTCGGATAACAGCGTAAATGGCAGCCTGTATTTCTCTGCAAAATCTTTATGACTTTTTACATCATCTGCACTTATTCCAATGATTATTGTTTCCAGATTCTGAAAAACCTCAAACTCATCCCTGAATTTACAGGCCTCTTTGGTACAGCCCGGAGTATCATCTTTGGGGTAGAAATAGATCACCAATTTTTTTTTGCCAACATGTTCTTTTACCGAAAATTCCTTTCCGTCCTGGTCTTTCAGGCTGAACAAGGGTATTCTGTCTCCGACTTCAATTTTTTTCTGATTCGACATCTGCTGTGTGATTACAAAGATTAAACCAACAAATAATACAACTATGGTGATGAATTTATACACGGTAAATTTCATTTGAAATTATATTTGAGGCCATCAGGACATTTGAAAAAACTTTTTTGATTAGGTTCCCCGATAACTGACAAAATTCCTGGGTGTTTCGTAAAGGGTTATTTCGAGGTTATGATCTTTATTGATCTTTGGCCACAATATATTCCAAATCACGACAACTATATTTTCTGCTGTTGGTATAAGCGATTTAAATTCAGCCACTTCCTCATTCAGATTTTTATGGTCGAAACGCTCTTCTATCTCTTCAAAGATAAGGTCTTTTAACCATTTCATATCAACTACATAGCCTGTTCCCGGATCGATCTCCCCGGTTATCGAAACGATGAGTTCATAATTATGCCCGTGATAATGGGGATTGTTGCATTTTCCAAAGATCTCGTTGTTTTTGTCCTCCGTCCAGGCAGGATTATAAAGTCTGTGAGCGGCATTAAAATGTGCTTTTCTGTTAACCGTAACTTTCATATTTACACCAATCTTTGCATGTATTCGTTCAGTATTATTTTAAACCAGGCAGTGTACTTCTCAGGATGCTTTTCCATATCCTGTTTTAAATCAGATAAGGTAATCCATTTAAATTCCATCACTTCCTCCGTATTTATGACCGGGTCCGTCTCATACTGACCTACCATTACGTGATCCAATTCATGTTCTGTCAAACCATTATCAAAAGAAGCCTTGTAAATAAAACTAAATACCTCCTTGAGTTCACAGGAAAACCCCATTTCTTCGGCCAGCCTTCTTTTTCCGGCCTCCTTATTGGTTTCACCTGCTCTCTGGTGGCTACAGCAGGTATTTGTCCATAAACCGGGAGAATGGTATTTGTGCATTGCCCTTTGCTGAAGGAGTAATTCGCCTTTTGAATTAAAAATAAAAAGTGAAAAAGCCCTGTGCAATATTCCTTTTTGGTGAGCCTCGAGTTTGGCCATTTGGCCTATCTCTTCATCTGCTTCGTTTACCAGAATTAAAGTTTCTTCATTCATAAATACAAATTTACAAAATTGAAGCTTGTTTTTTTGTACCTGCAGATTTAATTTATCTTTGAGGAAAAAAATAATCTTTATTTATATGAAAATATTTAAAGTACTGATAATGATAACAATACTATTATTGTCTTGTGCTAAAAAAGAACAATCAAAAAGTACTGATTCAACAGTAGAAGCACCTGTTCAACCAAAGAAAGCAAATAAAACTATTGAATCGGACAGTCTGAATGAAAAAAATACGGTTGCATTTCTTAGCCAATACGGCCGCGAGTCCAAATCTGACCAGGTTCGCATCAAAACCAGACTGGGCAATATAACAGTTAGACTTTATGAAGAAACACCACTGCATAAGGCAAATTTTCTTTTTTTATCAAAGATCGGATATTTTAACACCACCTGTTTTTATCGTGTTGTTCCTGATTTTATCATTCAGGGCGGGAATTCCGAAAACCTGAGTACCCTGGGCATGCGTAACAAGTACCACAATTACAGGGTTCCGGCCGAGATCATGCCGGAACTGAAACACAAATACGGTGCGGTTGCTGCTGCCCGGGATTGGGAAAACAATCCCAATAAATTGTCCAACTCCTTCGAATTTTATATCGTTCAAAATAAGAATGGTGCCCACCATCTCGATGGGGAGCACACTGTTTTCGGACAAGTAATTGACGGATTTTCTGTAATTGACCGCATTGCTTCTCTTAAAACAGGAAAAGATGAATGGCCAATTGATGATGTATTTATGGAAATTAAGGTCCTGAACTAAACCGGATGAAAAGTCTGAATAACCTGCATTCAGGCAAGTAATTGTTTTACCCAACTTTTCAGGTCCTGTTACTTTATTCATCCCTTTGTTGTAATTTTGCGCCTCAAAAGTGCAAAAATGAGTTTTTTAGAAGAAATTGAGAAAAGAAGGACCTTTGGTATCATATCTCACCCCGATGCAGGTAAAACCACGCTGACAGAAAAATTACTGCTTTTCGGTGGTGCCATACAGGAGGCCGGTGCCGTGAAAAGCAATAAGATCAAAAAAGGGGCCACTTCAGACTTTATGGAGATAGAACGGCAACGTGGAATCTCTGTTTCTACTTCTGTTCTTGCCTTTAATTACCGCGACCGGAAGATCAACATCCTGGATACTCCGGGGCATAAGGATTTTGCCGAGGACACATTCAGAACCCTAACCGCTGTTGACAGCGTAATTGTGGTAATCGATGTGGCCAAAGGTGTTGAAGAGCAGACTGAAAAGCTCGTGGAAGTATGCCGCATGCGGAATATACCGATGATCGTTTTTATCAATAAACTCGACCGCGAAGGAAAAGACGCCTTTGATCTGATGGATGAAGTGGAGAAAAAATTAAACTTAAGGGTAACACCCCTAAGCTTTCCGATTGGTATGGGTTACGATTTTAAAGGTATTTATAATATCTGGGAAAAAAAATTAAATCTTTTTTCACCCGAGAACAAACAGAAATTGTCAAAAGGAATTGTTTTTGACGATCTCAATAACCCCGAGCTGGAAAAAGCTATAGGCGAAAAATCTGCCGATAACCTGAGAGATGAACTCGAAATTATCCATGAGGTTTATCCTGAATTTAACCGGGAAGCCTATATGAATGGAACATTGCAGCCTGTATTCTTTGGCTCAGCCTTAAACAATTTTGGAGTACAGGAATTGCTGGACTGTTTTATTGAAATAGCTCCTTCCCCGCAACCAAAAATGGCGGATACCCGACTGGTGGATTCCAAAGAAAGGACTTTTACGGGTTTTGTGTTTAAAATTCACGCCAACATGGACCCCAACCACAGAGACCGGCTTGCTTTCGTAAAAATAGTCTCCGGTATTTTCAAAAGAAATACAAATTACCTGCACGTGAAATCAGGGAAAAAATTGAAATTCTCCAGTCCCAATGCGTTTTTTGCCGAAAAAAAAGAGGTAGTAGAAGAGTCTTTTCCTGGAGATATAGTTGGCTTGCATGATACAGGTACCTTTAGTATTGGTGATACACTTACCGAAGGAGAGGTTCTGGAATTCAAGGGTGTACCGAGCTTTTCTCCTGAACACTTCCGCTATGTGAACAATGCAGATCCGATGAAAGCCAAACAGCTGGCCAAAGGTTTGGATCAGTTAATGGACGAAGGGGTTGCCCAGTTGTTCACGCTCGATCTCAACGGCCGAAAAGTAATTGGTACCGTGGGGGCTCTGCAATTTGAAGTAATCCAATACCGGTTGGAGCATGAATATGGCGCCAAATGCAGCTATGAAAACCTCAATGTGCACAAGGCCTGCTGGGTTGATCCGGAGGATCCCAATAATGAAGAATTTAAAGAATTCAAAAGAGTCAAACAACGATATCTGGCCAAAGATAAAAAAGGGCAACTCGTGTTTTTGGCCGATTCTGCTTTTACGGTGCAGATGACCCTTGACAAATACCCGACAGTGAAATTGAGATTTATCAGTGAATTTAAATAAGCCTGATGTAGGCGAAATTTTATAATCCGCAGGACATTTTCAATAAGAACAACTTCTCTTTATATTTTAAGGATCAAAGAATTTCTTTATCCTCAAATAAAAGTTTTTAATGCCCAATGTTTTATATTTGTACTGAAAATCATACTGATGAATAACCGCCCGGTACAACTATTTTTCCTGTTTCTTTCTCTTATAATCATTTCCTGCAACAAGGGAAAAAACGATGGTGAATACGGCCGCCTTACCAAGCACCATGAGACCTATATTGACGGCTATATGGGCGATGCGAATTGCGTGGAATGTCACGAGCAGGCCTATAAGGACTGGAAAGGATCTCACCATGACCTCGCCATGCAGGTAGCAGGTGATTCCACCATACTGGGAAATTTTGACAATCACAGGGTAAGCCTCGATAAAGTGGCTTATCATTTTTACAAGGAAAACGGAAATTTTTTTGTTGAAGTTAAAGAGATTGACGGCACCCTGATAAAATACCGGATCACCTATGCATTCGGTTACACACCGCTGCAACAATACCTGGTTGATTTTGAAAAAGGGAAAAAACAAGTCTTGCGTGTTACCTGGGATACAGTAAATAAAAAATGGTTTCATCAGTACGAAGGTCAAACCATCGCAACCCACGACTGGCTGCACTGGACGAACAGAGCGCAGAACTGGAATACCATGTGCGCAGAATGCCATTCCACCAATCTGAAAAAAAATTATAATGTTGAGAAGGATTCGTTTAATACCACTTATTCTGTAATCAATGTGAGCTGTGAGAGCTGCCATGGACCCGGTGTAAACCACGTAAGCTGGGCAAGAGAGGGGAAAAAAGGAAAAGACCCCTGGGCCGGCCAGGGTAAATTGCAACCCGAACAACTCAATATCTGTGCACCCTGCCATGCCAGAAGAAGTAAACTTACAGAAAACCTGGTGCCTGGAATGAACTTCACTGACCAGTACCTGCTACAGAATATAACCACCGATTTCTACCATGGCGACGGTCAGTTTAAAGATGAGGATTATGAATTGGGGTCCTTTATGCAAAGCGCCATGTATAAAAACAATATCAAATGCAATGATTGCCACAACATACATTCTTTAAAACTGAAAAAATCAGGCAATGCACTGTGTTTACAATGCCATGTTCCAAAATACGATACCCCGGAACACCATTTTCACAAACAAAATACCGAGGAATCTTTGTGCATCAATTGCCATATGACCGGCAAATACTATATGGGCAATGATTTCAGAAGAGATCACAGTTTCAGGGTGCCAAGGCCAGATCAAAGCGTGGTTTACAAAACGCCAAATGCCTGCACGGGTTGTCATAAAGACAAAACGGACCAATGGGCTGCAGATTATGTGGTTAAATGGTATGGATCCAGGCGTAAAGACCACTTTTCTGACCTGCTTTTACTGAGTACTCAAGAAAACTTAAATGATGCCGACCGAAAGAGAATAGAAGCTTTTATAACGGATCTCAATTATCCGGCAATTGCCCGGGCTACTGCCATTGACAATCTGAATTACGATCATGCTGAACAACTTGGTGCACTGTTGCCGGCATTAAACGATGCATCTCCGATGGTAAGGTATGCTGCGCTGATGGAATTCAGAAGAACAGCTCCACAACAACGCCAGGAACAGGCTGTAAAAGCCTCGAATGATCCAACGCGCCTCGTGAGGATTGGCGCAGCTCAGCTTGCCGTTGGCCTGGATCTGAATACCTTAACGGCAGACGAACAAGCTACTCTTAAAAAGTCACAAAGCGAACTGGAAACAATGATCTATACAAATGCCGATTTTGCCACCGGTCGCTTGCAGTTGGGAGATTATTATCTGCAAAAAAATGACCTGAAAACGGCCATTAAACATTACAATATGGCAATCAACCTCGATAGCCTGCTCCTGCCGGTTTATTCAAATTTGGCTTCTGCCTATAGTTTAAACGGAGAGAATGAAAAGGCTCTGCAAACCTTAAATACCTATGTAAGATTTGATCGGGCCTCCGCTCGCCCCTATTTTTTAAGAGCCCTGGTCTTTTTTGAAATGAATCAAAAAGAAAAGGCCGCAAATGACTTGATCAAAGCAACGCAACTGGACCGGAAAGATCCGCGAATCAAATACAACCTGGCTACCTACTATTTTCAGGAGAAGCAATACAACAAAGCTGTACCTGTAATAAAGGAAGCGATTAGCATCGAGCCACAAAACCCGGACTACAAATACCTGTTGGCTTTGATTTATCAGGCACAGGGAAAGACTGAAGCTTATCAGGTAATCATGAATGAGTTAAACCAGTGAGGGAACCAAAATTATTG
>Ga0105103_10000492_pt1 | contig 22479 bp, 21 predicted proteins | sample PPLLaktember2015_2_FD_79107 | JGI IMG/M metagenome (GOLD analysis project Ga0105103, IMG submission 79107) | Freshwater sediment microbial communities from Prairie Pothole Lake near Jamestown, North Dakota, USA - PPLs Lake P7 Core (6) Depth... | ecosystem: Environmental > Aquatic > Freshwater >...
CCAGGGTCTGCCCGGCTCGCGCATTAACGGTGTAGGTGGCGTCGCGGTCGCCCTTGATCGAGCCACGCAGTTGCGCCGAGCTCTTGCCCTTGGCGAACTGGACCGCCTTGCCCGGGGGTGCGCCCGCTTCGCCCGCGGCCAGAGCCGCTGCAGGGAGCGTCGCTGCCATGACATGCAGCACGGCGATCGTGATCCATCGGTTCATGTGAGCTCTCCAGAAAGGTCGAGGGAAAGGCGACCCACAGCACGCGCCTGCGGATCCAATGAAATGGCTTCGGCCACCTCAGCGCCGCAACCGCAGCCCGAGTTCGAAGCTCGCCGCGCGGCCGCTGCGTGCTGCGTCGGCCGACATCAGCACTCGCAGCCGCTGCCAGCCGGTCTCGCCCAGCTGCAGTTCCAGGCCGTCCGGCCCCGGCCTCGCGCCTGTCAGCCAGATCCAACCCGAGGGGGCCTCCATGCCCAGCACGAGCACCTGGGAGCTGTCGATCAGACTCAGCAGCAGCAGGTCTCCGGCCTGCGCATGGAAGCTCACCGGCACGGCCTGGTAGGCGCGCACGGTGTCCCGTACCACCAGCTCTGGCCCGTTACCCTGAAGGTCGAGGACGAGATCCTCACGGGCCGGAGGCGGCGGCACTGCCCATGCCGGTGTCGACACCGCGAGTACGACGGCAGTGAACAAACGACCCAGATCCGACGAGCGCGGACATCCAGATAGAAAGCGAGAAGCGGCGGTGCTCATGGGCGCGCAAGTCTGCGAAAGCGTTAAGCGCGGGCGGAGGTCCGATCCCGCGAGGGGAAGCGCGCGAAGCTGGCGCAGTTGGGTCAGTCGACCAGCAACCCCCGCAACTCCGAGTACTCGGGCGCCGGCCGCGCAACTCGTCAAACCTTTTGGTTTGGGTCCTGATTCGATTAGATGCGATCGGCCGCCCGGCCGCTATCCAGAAACCGAACTGTGACGAAGCCCGGAAGTTTCCCCGTCCGCTATCTTTGCTGCAGCAACGCGTTCAACTCGGAGGGGCCATGGTCGGTCGCATTAAACGGGTCTTCATCACAACAGTGCTGGTATCCACAAGCGCGTGGGGAGCTGAATCGGCGCCTTCTCTTTCCGATGTCCCGGTCGTTGACACCATGCTGGTCGCGCCCGCGAGTTATGGTGGCGCTTCTTCCCTTGCAAAGAAGGGTCGCGATGTTCTCGCCATTGCCCTGGCGGTTGCCGGACGCTTCGAAGGTTCTGCGCAGCACATCATCCAGGTCAACGCGGGCAGCGAAGCACCGGCTGAGTCGCGCGTGACGGTGATACGGGACGGGCTCCTGGACGACTCCGTACGCGGGGAACGCTGGGATATCAAGTTCCAGCGCACTGCGACAGGCCAGTGGCGCATTTCGGAAGTGATGCGGGCATGGCGCTGCTGGCGAGGGCCGGGCGCGGACCGATTCTCAGCGACGCGTTGTCCGTAGCAGCAGCGACGTCATAGACGAAGAACAGCGCGCGTGAGGCAGCCTTCACGCAGCATGATCAGCAATTTGCCAGACCCTAGCGCGCTCGCCGCAGGTGCATTGGAGACCGTGTTTGCTTGCGATCCCCCTGATTCGGGTTCGGACGAGAGAACCGTCGCGCGGCGCATTGCTGTCATCCTGAACCTGAACGATAGTTACGGCTCGGCCGAGACTCGGACCACGTGGCCACGCCCAGCAACTTCATCATCCGCCAGACGGGACGTTCGTCGGGCCGATGGCCGAGCATGAATGCACGGGGCTGCACGAGCCGGCCGCGTAGAATGCGTACTTGTCCCGTCGCTCCTCGGCGGGCTCGGCGGGCACCAAGTCGGCTCCACGCGACCCCTAAATTCCGAACGTCGATCGATGAGAACTTTTGTCCATATGATTGTTCGACTCTGCAGCATTGGCCTGCTGGGGATGCTGACGGGCGCGGTCTGTGCTCAGGTTCCGCTGCCAAATCTGCGCGATGTGCAGGATGTGGAGTTACAGACCGGCATGGAACGCGTCGTTGCCGATGCGGGCTTGCTGAAGGAAGTGGCGCAGGGCCGTCTCGCCCTTGCCCTCGTAGACGCGACGGATCCCGCTGCGCCGCGTCTGGCGATGCTCAACGGCGATCGAATGATGTACGCGGCCAGCATGCCCAAGGTGGCGATCCTGCTCGGCGCGCTGGCGGAGGCCGAGGCGGGCCGGCTGCCGATCAACGCGACCACCGTCGGCGCGATGACCAACATGATCCGGTACTCGAGTAACGAGGACGCGACGCGGGTGCTGCGCTGGGTCGGGATCGACCGACTGGCCGAGATCCTGCAATCGGCGCGCTTCGCGCTGTATGACCGCTCGGGAAATGGCGGGCTCTGGGTCGGCAAAGGCTATGGTCCCGAGCCCGCAACGCGGCGGGATCCCCTCTTGAATCTGTCACACGGCGCCACCGCGTACCAGACGGCGCGTCTGTATTGGATGCTGGCGACCAATCAGCTTCTGAGTCCGGCTATGAACGTGCTGATGATGCAGACGCTGTCGAACCCTGGCATCCATCACAAGTTCGTCAGGGGCCTAGAGGGCCGGCCTGCAGCGCGCATTTATCGCAAGTCCGGCAGCTGGAAGCAGTTCCACGCCGATAGCGCGCTGATCGAGAGCCAGGGCAAGCGCCTCGTTCTGGTCGGCATTGCCGAGCACCCGGAGGGCGGCGAGTGGCTCGCCCGTCTCGCAGCGCCGCTGCATGACCTGATTGTCACCCCTCATCGTCTCGCGGCCGCGCCGTCCGCCGACCGCGAGTAAATTTCTCCCGCCAAAGCCCCACCAAGGCTCTGGTTGGTCTCTTCGACCACCGGATACGTCGCAGATGCAGTCATGCCATCGCATGGGTCGAGTACGTCGAATCGTGTCGATGGCAAGCAGATCGGCGTCATTTATGGGGCGACGTCTCCACGCGTTCCGTGAGCGCCGTTTTCGCCCGCCGCCTCGTCGATCGGCACTGACATGCAACCACTCGGCCCTCGGTTCTGAGTGCCGAATGGTGTCTGCTAACAGGCGAGCTAGGGGAGTGGCCACAACGGCCGCCCGTTGGCCGATCTCGGTCGTTGGCACCTTTGCCGTTGGTTGACATTACCCCGCAACGGGCAAGCCCCCTGCCCTGCGGCCTCGGCGATGACGACCGCTAACAACGTGGAGCGGACATCCTGGCAGGCACGGACTTAGACGGTACGCGACCCTTAGCAGTCCTCAGGGGTTTCCCAGAGCAGTCGTAACTTTCGTCCTCCAAGCTGACATCGGCTCATCGACGCACCAACAACTGCGAGCGATTGCCGGAAGCTGGCATCGTCAAGAAAAGGCGCACGAGTCGATGCAGTCGGCAACGTCCGCTACGCTGCCAAGGTTAACCCCGGCCGCAATCGCACGCCACGCTGCATCAGTTTGACGTCAACGACGCGGTCAACCAGGACCAACGGAGCTGGGGCGTGACCGAAAGAACCAAAGGTACGAATGCCTACCGCTTTTCGATATCGCCCGCGGCGATGGAGCGCGAGCTGCGGTTGTGCGGTTTCGCGCTGTTGAACCACTTCCTGACGATGCACCAGGTCATTGCGGAGCACCTGCGGCTTCCACCCGTGGAACTGCTCATCCTGATCGCCATCACGACCGGCAACGTGCAGCGCGCCTTGCGGGCCGGCCCGTTGTCGGACGCACTGCGCGGCAGCACGGCGATGCCGCCCGGGCTGGCCGTGCCGATGTCGCGGCGGGCCATTGCGCGCGTAACCGGCATCCCCACGGAGACCGTTCGACGGCATGTGGAAACCATGATCGAGCGCGGGATTCTCGTGGCAACTTCGAAGGGCGTGCATGCCCCAAACCGACTGACGGAGCGCTGGGTCGCACCGGCGATGCTTCGGCTCATCGAAGCGCAGGCCGCGTGCACCGAGCAGTTGATCGCCTTGAGGGCCCTTGCACCGCACGGGGTGCGACCGGAAAAGCCACGACGAGCCTGACGTCCCAGCTCACCCGGCCCTGACCGGGTGACCCATATTGGGTCACCGGCTCATCTAGAGTGCTCGCGGACCCGCTAGCTTTCGACCTTTGGACTTCGCCACGCTGCACGGTCAATGTGCCGACGCCGACCCCTGCCCCCGCCAGGGGCGCGATGACCCAGCGGCCGGCGTCACCCCAACCTGCCACCGGAGATTGCACGATGCACCCACGGACGCAAAGCATTGGCCGTTCGGTCCGAGCCCTCACGATGTTCCTCGCTGCGGCCCTTGTCGCAGTCCAGCCAGCGGCGCACGCCTGCTCGCGCGTCGTCTGGGTATCCCCGGACAACCAGGTGTTCGTGGGCCGAACGCAGGACTGGACTGAGAAGGCTGGCAGCGCGTTCCGCGTCCACCCGCGTGGGGAGCAGCGCGTCGGCGCGGTAGCCCAGAACCCCCACAAGTGGACCTCCAAGTACGGGAGCCTGGTCCTCACGGCCTATGACATCGGCACCCACGAGGGCGTAAACGAGAAGGGCCTGAGCGCCCATGCCCTGTACTTGGCCGTCGAAGCGGCCTTCGGCGATCGCGACCCCATGCGTCAAGGCATCGGGATCATGCAATGGGTGCAGTACTACCTCGACAACTTCGCCACCGTGGCCGAGGCCGTTGAAGCGCAGAAGTCGTTCGCGTTCCAGATCGAGCCGCTGATCCTGCCGAACGGCTACCCGACCCTGGTGCACGTTTCGCTCTCAGACAAAACAGGCGACTCGGCTGTGATCGAATACGTCGGCGGCAAGGCGCGGATCTATCACGACCGCCGGTTCACCGTGATGACCAACGAGCCGACCTACGACAAGCAGATCGAGAACCTCAAGCAGTACCGCACGTTCGGCGGCGACAAGCCGCTACCCGGCGAGCGCACGCCGTCGGACCGGTTCGTACGCGCGGCCTACTACGCCAATGGGCTGCCCAAACCCGCCAGCCCTGGCGAAGGCGCCGCGTACATGTTCAGCGTGATCCGCAACGTCTCCGTGCCCTTCGGCCTCGGCGACCCGGACAGGCCGAATGTTGCCAGCACCATTTTCCGGACGGTGATTGACATGACCGGACAGCGCTACTACTTCGAGAGCACGTACGCACCAAACGTGGTGTGGATCGACTACTCGAAGCTCGACTTCAGCAAGGGCTCCGGCGAGCGGGAGTTGCAGGTCGAGAAGAGGATTTTTTCTCTCAACGGAGACGTGACCAGCCAGCTGCAGCCGGCGAAACCGTTCGTGTTCGGGATGAACAAGCGCTGAGGTGCCTGCCCACATAGCCGGGAACATGTCCGGAGTCGCCGGGCCCAGTGCCATCGTTCCGACGCTTGAACTGCTGCAGCTGCATCACGCGCGCCAGGCCCCGTAGCGCGGCGAAGGCACGACGGTCTCGTCCGTTGCCACGCGCGACGGGCTGGTGCACTTCGGGCGGTTCTGCGTGCACTACCGTCGCACGTACGGCGAGTCACCGTCACGCGGGCGGCGGCGCGCCTTGTCAGGCCTCGGCTCACGCCGGCTACTGCCGGGCGGCAGTCACGGGCAATCCCCAAGACGTCCGCTATCGGGACGGTTGCAGGGTAGATTTCCAGGGCAGCTCATGGCCGAACTCGGTCTTCGCCGCCCTCCCCGATAGTTGACATCACCCCTTTCAGGCCGCTTCTGTCCGATTCTCCGCGAAGGTGCTGAGGTCTTGCCACGTAAGAGTCAGATGCCCGTCGAAGGGCGTCCCGCGCGCGAAGACATACGTCTCTATCGCGCGGCAGATTGTCTCGCGATGGCGTCCGAGCGCTGCCATCATCAACTTCTCATCGCCCACTGCCGACCCTAACAGATGATCGATCGCTGCGCGATCGAGATCCGCGCGGATTGGTTTTCCGTCAGCCACCGCGGCGATCTCGACAATCACGTCCGGGCTCATGCGAACGCCCGTATAAACGATGGAAACGTTCATGCTGTTACCCATCCTGTGTTTGATTCGGCATCACCCCCTCGCCGGCGGCGCACCGACTGTGCGAAATGTGCTCAGCCTGCATCTCGTTGGCATTTCGCTCCTTGATGAGCACCGCGCCTTCATATCGCCGGAGCGTGTCCCATCTACATGCTGAGTACCAACCAGCGATGATTTGACAATCGCAATCCTCGTGAGTTCAGGCGGGCGCGCTGGCGCCGGGGTTTCTATGACGTCCCGTACCGGGCACGCTCCGCGGACGCGGCAGGTCCGAGGCCGACGCTGCGCGCACGCTCCGCCCGCATTGGTTGCTGTTTCGCGGTCGGCGTCGATTGATTGGCCCTGTTCAACACTCTCTCGTCCTTGCCGGATCAGCCAATGCAACTGCTCGTGAAAGACTCTGGATCGGTAACAACCATGTGCTCGACAAGATGAGGCGGCCCAAGCAAGTGCGCTTTCGGGGATTCTGCCGCGGGCCGAATTGACTGCTAAGGGGCAATTCAAACGCTGCAAGGTTGCGGCGGCTTTTGGCCAGTACGTGAAATCGTGCATTCAAAGGCGATGCGCGATCAGGCTTCCTACTCCAAAACGCGGATTGCACTGGCCAGTACGTCTGGCGCCGGTTGAATTCCAGGGAACTGCATGTTCTTCCGCTCTGCTTCGTCCAAGGCCGCGCTTAGTCCAAAAGCAGCGCCCTGCGCCGCGCCGCCAAGCGCGCTAGTTGCAACGAATGGACGATCGGTGGACGGAGGTTTGGACGGCGCGCCGAGTCCGCTGGGATCCTCAGGGGGATTTGGATATACGTAGACCCGCGGTACGCCTGAAGCGGCATGGGGAAGAAACAACCCACACCGAAAGCCTCTGTCGCAGCCGGCGTTGTGTAGCTGCCCGCGTCATCGGATGTGAAGTATTGCAGGCGAGAACACTTTCCTGTGCCTTCAAAATAGGTGCCGGCGGAGTCTAGGAATCTGCCCGTGTACACGCCTGAACTCAGCGTGTAGTGCACTTTGACACGGCCAGCCAGACGACAAGGCTCTCGGACCGGCGGGTCTTCCGTAGCGGCTTCGATCGTGAGCGCCCGCCTGCCGAACTCCGCGTAGCTTCCTTGCACCGCAAGTAAGCGGACGTCGCGCCCTGCTTCGCGACGCCCACTCATTTGCAGCCGGACACTTACCATTCATTGATCGTTGAGGACGTTCAGCTGCAGCGGCTGGCCCGGGGGGGTGGTCGCATCCGGCGCCAGCGCACCGACCGCGGCGACAGTGCGCACATCTCCAGCGGCCAGCGTCAGCGATACGCCCGTCGCGCTTGGCAGCAATGGCGTTGTCGCGCCGGTCGGCACCAGGGCGACCGTGTAGCTGCCGGGTGCCAGCGTCAGCGGGGTGGAAGTGGCATTCAGGTACGGGAGGTTCGTCACAAGTCGCTGCGCGATGGCACCATTTACCAGGGTTACGAGGTCGACTGGCGGCGCGTCCGGCGAAAGATGAATCACCCTCACCTTGGCCTGGCCAGGGACCGGCGCGCGGTCGTCGTTGAAGGCCTTGAATTGCAGCTGCTGCCCTGCGGTCCCGTTCAGAACTCCGGCAGCGAAGACGGTGACACTGCCGCCCCGCTGCAAGATGATGTCGTCGACGTTGATGATGCCGTTGGCGGTGTTAACCAGCGCCGCCGACAGGTCGTAGGTGCCCTGCGCAAACGGCAGGTACCCCGTGTCGGCAGGGAAGGCAAGAGCGGCAGCGATGCGGTTGAGCGCCGCGTCGTTGGCGGCGTCGGGTGCCTTCAAGAACACGTCGAGCGGCGGCAGGTTGGGAACGCCGTGCACGACGCGCACGCTTGTGCGATTGTCGCGGGCGAAGTTTGCCGAGCCGGTCGATGGAAAGAGCAGCATCTGCACCGGCGAAAGGCTGGGGCCGGGGCCGACGTCGCGCACCGCGACTGCGACAAGGTCGGTGTTCTCGTCAATGCGCAGCGAGCCTGAGTCATACACCACGGTTGTCTGGCCCGCCGGGCGAATGCGAATGCGGTAGTCGCCGGCGCCTAGAACCTGAGCCGGAGATGACGACGCCGGGGCAACCGACGAGAACGCCAGATTGGCAAACGTCGGCGTCGCCGGCAAACCGGCAGACGCAGGGGTCACGAAGACGTCCACCGGCCCAACGGTCGGCGCACCGTGCACCACGCGAAGCTTCGCGCTACCACCCGGTGGCGGCGCGCCTCCGTCCTCGATCAAGACGGCCTGTAGCCGCTCCGGACCGCTGACCTGTGTGAGGTCACCCACCGCAACCGCGGTGTAGCGCAGAGCCGAGTTCAGTGGCACCGCGATGTCAATGGGCGCGGTCGACACGTTGCTGCCGTTGCGCGCGATCTGCACGCGGGTCGAGGCGGCCGGCACGGTGGCAAACCCTGTCTGGTTGCCCACAGCGATGTTTGTGCCGATAGGAGACCCATTGATGTAGACGTCGACCGGCGGCGTGTCTGCCGAGGCGTGCAGTGCGCGGATCTGTGCAGTGCCTGCAGCAGGGAGCGGCGGAGGATTGTCGTCGTCGCCGCTGCAGCCGGCCACCGTGGCAAGCAGCACAGTGGATGTCAGCGCGAGCCAGCGTTTGGATCGGGAAGGAAGCATGAACGTCTCCTAAAGGTGGGAGTTGCAGAAATCGAAGGGCAGCCGCGACCGACTGCCACGTTTTCATCTCAGCAACCGCCATGCCTGCCGGACCTTTGGCCCTCGGCACGCTGGACCGAGTTCATCGGTATCGGGGACACCGCGGAGGGCGATCGCTCAGGAGGCGTAACGCGACATGCCTTGAGAGGAGTCAATGCGGCGCCGCGCAGGGCTCCCATCCTGACAATTGGACGGCCTCCGCGCAGAAGGAGGCCTCCGTCGGTTGCGCACCTCGGACTTCCCGGACTCCCATGCCTTCGCCCAAGCTGAAACTCGTCTCAAAGGCCGCGCCGCCGCGCGCGTCGACAAGAACCATCGAACCGCCGTCTGAGCAGTTCCTCGCCGAACCGATGCCGCTCGCCAACTACGACCGGGCGATTCGCGCTGCGGTGGCTCGAGCCAGCCGCGGCATCGCCTGGCCGTCTCTGGTGTCCGCCTGGGCGGACTGGTACTGGCACCTGGCCGCCGCGCCGGGCAAGCAGATGGAACTGGCAAGCAAGGCGCAGCGCAAGGCGGCCCGCTTTGCCTTGTACGCAATGGAGTGTGCCAAGGGCACGAGCGCGCCCTGCATCGAGCCACTGCCGCAGGACCGTCGCTTTTCCGATCCGGCCTGGCACGAGTTTCCGTTCAATCTGATGCATCAGTCGTTCCTGCTGATGCAGCAGTGGATCTGGAATGCGACGAATAATGTCCGGGGCGTCAGCCGTCATCACGAACGCATGGTCACGTTCACCGCGCGCCAGGCACTCGACGTGGCCAGTCCGACTAATTTCATCTGGACCAACCCCGAAGTGCTGGCGCGGACGATGGAAACCGGCGGCCAGAACCTGGTTCAGGGCATGAGCGAATGGTGGGCCGACCTGCTGTCGTCCGCCTCGGGCAAGCCGCGCGCGGACGGTGTGGCCTTTGTCCCGGGTGAGCAGGTCGCCGTCACGCCGGGCAAAGTCGTGCTGCGCAACGATCTGATCGAGCTGATGCAGTACCGGCCTGCGACCGCGGCGGTGCACCCTGAGCCGGTGCTGATCATCCCCTCGCCGATCCTGAAGTACTACATCCTCGACTTGTCGCCACACAATTCGCTGGTGAAGTACCTGGTCGGCAAGGGCCATACAGTGTTCATGCTGTCGTGGCGCAATCCCGACGCGCGCGACCGCGAACTCGGGGTCGATCATTACCTGCGGCTCGGTATCCGCGCCGCGATCGACGCAGTGGGGGCAGTAACCGGCCAGAAGCTGCACACCGTCGGTTACTGCCTCGGCGGCACGTTCCTCGCGGCCGTCGCGGCGGCCATGGCCAGTGCCGGCGAAGAAAGCCTCGCGTCGCTGACGCTGCTTGCGACCGAAGTTGACTTCACGGAGGCGGGCGAACTGGCAATCTTCATCGACGACAGCCAGCTGGCCTACCTTGAGGATTTGACGTGGGAACAGGGCTACCTCGACGGCAAGCAGATGTCGGGTGCCTTCACGCTGTTGAATTCCAACGACCTAATCTGGTCGCGCATTGTCCGCCAGTACCTGATGGCCGAGCCGCCGAAAGTCACGGACCTGACGTCCTGGAACGTCGACACGACACGGCTGCCGCACCGGATGCACACCGAGTACCTGCGCAACCTGTATCTGAACAACGACCTGGCATCGGGCCGGATGCGCTTCGACGGTCGCGCCATCGCGCTGTCGGACATACGCACGCCCATCTTCCTGGTCGGAACCGAGCGCGATCACGTCGCGCCGTGGAGGTCCGTCTACATGCTGAATCTGTATGCCGACGCCGACGTCACCTTCTGCCTCACCAGTGGCGGCCACAACGTCGGGATCGTCAATCCACCCGATGCCGAGGCGCCGCCAAGGCACTACCGGATGGCGACGAAAAGGGCTGCGGACCGGTACGTCGATCCGGAACAGTGGGTCTCACGCAACCCGCCTCTCAACGGTTCGTGGTGGCCGGCCTGGCAGACGTGGCTCGCAGAGCGGTCCGGCAAAGCCGGCAAGCCGCCGTTGATGGGCAATACGGACTTCGCGCCGATGGACGACGCGCCCGGTACGTACGTTCTGATGAGGTGAAACGCGGACCGCGCTTCGGCGTTCGATCTACCTGTCTGACCGCGACCGAGCGAATTCTTCTGCATCCCCCGTTGCATCCTTGGGCTGCATCCTCATCTGCCGCATTGACTCGACACACGAGTGGTTTGACAAGCGGCGGAATTCCGCCTTACGGTCACTGTCCGAAACCTGTGTGCGAGCTGCTCATGCCCGACAAGAAGCCGGATTCCCCAGACCGTTCAAAACAGCGCAAATTGGCGACTTCCAGGAGGAAAAGCCCAAGCGGCGTAACTCACCGCCAGTCGCGAGAAGTCCTGACATCCAGCAAAAGCCAGGCGCGGGTTCCCCAGCTGGCTATGGCGGAACTGGTACAGCTTCGCATTCGCGTGATCGCTCTGGAAAACCTGGTGATCGCGCTGCTGGCAGGGGCGTCTGACGAGCAACTCGAGCTTGCGCGAGAAATGTCCGTCTACATTTCTCCGCGGCCCAATTTCACGCGTCATCGTTCGACGATTCACGCGGCGGCCCAGATGATCCATCTCGTAGAACGCGCCGCTCATTTCCGGTCCGTGCTGACGGACGGGAAGTAGGTCAGAGCGCTTCCGCCGGTCCCGCGACCCGGAGGCTGCCGATGTCAGCTTGTCAGCAGGGCCCAGATCCCCTGCCCTCCTGAGGCGTCTTGAGTTTCGGAGTTAGTCGGACTCAGGCACGCCACTTGCACGGGCTGTGGGGCGCACCTGGCCTCCGCCGCTGTCGTCGAGCTCAGCACTTCAGACGGAGACGCCACTGGTTCGGGCTGGGATGCGCGCTACGCACGAACTGAAGTCATTGAGGACAGGAGTGATCGCGATGAAGGACCGTTTTCTTTCAGAGCGTCGAGCCCTGCTCGGCGTGGGACTGGCCGCGGCGGGCGGTGCACTCTGCTATCGGGCCGCGGCGCAGCAGCCGAAAATCAGCAAGAGCCAGGCCAGCTACCAGGACACGCCCAAAGGCGAACAGCAGTGCGACCGCTGTGCCCACTTCATGGCACCCGACAGCTGCAAGCTCGTCGAGGGCAAGATCAGTCGCTCTGGATGGTGCAGCCTGTACTCTGCAAAACCAAAGTAAGCGGGTCGCGAGCTTTTAGTCCCGGTGCGGGCGAACCGGTCGAGTCGGCTCGCTCGGTGCGAAGTCGTCGACCTGGATCACGCGATCGGCTGCGCGCAGATAGGCAAGAGCGCCTGCTGGATCGGGCGAGGCTTGGGCGGCGCCCACGAGCAGCGACCCGGCGCAAGAGCTTGTTCAGAGCCGGCACCTCGTCGCCCAGGCCACGGGCGAGTTCGAGTGCCTGCATCAGGTCGAGCACGCCACCGCTCCTGGGTGTGCTCATTTCTGAACAGAGCCGGTCGATCACGGTGCGATCGGTACGCAGGCGTTCGGCGAGATCAAGCCGCGTGCGATCGCGCAGCGGCGCCAGATGGCCGGTGCCCCGCAGGATGATCGCGCCGAGAACGCGTCGCGCAGGCGACGGCAAATTGGCGTACAGATCTTTGAGGATCGCGGCTGCGAGGTCGAGCTGCACCCGGATCGCGGCCTGCGCAAACGGCAGCAACGCGGAATCCGCGTCGACGTGGTAACGCCAGACGCTTGCCGCCGCAAGATACGTGCGCCGCGCGCGACGTCCCAGCCAGTCCGCCAGGCCGCCCGCGCTGCGTCTGCTGCTGGCTTCCGGAGGAGGCATTTCGATCATGAAGCCTTCGTCTGAAGTCGGCGCCAGGCTTGGGACATTCCGCTGATAGCAATCACCTTACCCACAGCAGGGGCGAGCGGCCGGTACGGCGCTTGCTGTGAGCTGGCTATGACTGCCATTGCCGACCCTGTCATGCCGAAGTCCCTATCGGTATCGGGTCTGACCCTCCTGACCTTTCCTGTCGCGCTCGTGCTGGTGGCCTGCAGCGAGACGTCACTGCTTGCCCCGATGGCCGACACCGGTGTCACCCCGGTGATAGCGCCGCCGGTAAAGACTCTTGTGCCAACCGTCCACATCGCGCCCGCGCGAGGCTGGGCGGCCGGCGAGAAGCCGGCGGCCGCCAGCGGACTGCGGGTCGATGTCTTCGCCGGAGGGCTCGACCATCCGCGCTGGCTCTTCGTGCTGCCCAATGGCGATGTGCTGGTGGCCGAGACCAATGGTCCGGCCAAGGAGACAACGGGTCTGCGCGCCTGGGTCATGGGCCTGGTAATGAAAAGCGCGGGAGCGCGCGTGCCGAGCAGCGACCGCATCAGCCTGCTGCGTGACGCCGACGGCGATGGGGTGGTCGAGCAGCGCACCGTCTTCCTGCAGGGCCTGCACTCTCCATTCGGCATGGCGCTGGTCGGCGACACGCTCTACGTGGCCCACGCCGACTCGTTGTGGCAGTACCGCTATGTCGACGGCGCCAACGAGATCCGCGAGCCGGGACGCAAGGTCCTCGATCTGCCGGCGGGCCGGAATCATCACTGGACCAAGAACGTGGTCGCCGCCCCGGATGGCAAGCGGCTCTACATCACGGTCGGCTCCAACAGCAACGTCGCAGAACATGGAATGCAGGAAGAGCAGGGGCGCGCGGCGATCTGGGTGTTCGACGCCGCCACCGGCGTCGCCCGCATCTTCGCCAGCGGGCTGCGCAATCCGAACGGGCTCGACTTCGAGCCCGCCACCGGCACGCTGTGGACGGTCGTCAACGAGCGGGATGAACTGGGCAGCGATCTCGTGCCGGACTATCTGACGTCTGTGCGCGATGGCGGATTCTATGGATGGCCTTACAGCTACTTCGGTCGCCACGTTGATGATCGCGCGCAGCCGTCGCGCCCCGATCTGGTGGCAAAGGCGATCGTGCCCGACTACTCACTGGGCGCCCACGTCGCGCCGCTCGGACTGACGTTCGTTCAACCTAAGCCAGCGGCGTCAGGGGGCGAAGGCAGCGTCAGACAAACGACAGAAACGTCGGATCTACCTCCGCACTATTCCGGTGGCGCCTTCATAGGCGAGCATGGATCCTGGAACAGGCGGCCACTCAATGGGTACAAGGTAGTGTTCGTTGCGTTCAAGCACGGGCAACCCGTCGGCTTGCCCACGGATGTCCTGACTGGCTTCGTGGATGCCGATGGCCAGGCGCGCGGCCGCCCGGTCGGCGTGGCGCTCGATCGGCGCGGCGCACTGCTTGTGGCGGACGACGTCGGCAACGTCGTCTGGCGCGTACGTGCGGCCGGGCCCCAGCAGCCATGACGCGTCTAGCCTCCTGCACCTGCGCGGATGCGGAGTTGCGCCATCCGGACCGCGCCTGCGTACGACAACGCAAAGACGATCGAGCGACAGGACGCGGTGTTCTCTACGGCGCGCTGATCGGAGCTGCGATCTGGCTTCTGCTCATCGCAACGATCGATCATCTTCTCTGAGATCACTATCACGGGCGTTGGTGCCTACCGTCGTGACCTTGTCAGTTCCATCGGCGGCGCCGCCCGACACCACTGGCCTGACCTGGCTGCTCGCGGGCGATTCGGCGCCGCTCGAACGCGGCGGCACCGGGTCGAAGCGAGTCGGTCGGTCACTTTCATGGCAAGCCGCCAACGCGAGAGCGAACGCCGTGGCGCCGGCGAACTTCGTGGCGTGTTCGAGAGATGTGAGCATGGTGGCTACCTCCGGTAAGGGTATGGACATGCGGAGCAAGTCCGATGCCGGTCGCCCCCTTTCGGTCCGCTAGCTCGGCGGTCGTGCAGCCGCTCGCGCGAGAAGCGGCTGGATCAGGTCCATCGGCAATGGAAAGATGACGGTCGACGCGCGGTCGCCTGCCACTTGCGTCATCGTCTGCAGGTACCGCAGCTGCATCGCTTCGGGTTGCTGAGCCAGCATCTGCGCGGCCTCGAGCAGCGCGACCGCAGCCTGCTTCTCACCCTCGGCGTGGATCACCTTGGCGCGCCGCTCGCGCTCCGCTTCGGCCTGGCGCGCGATCGCGCGCACCATCGTTTCGTTCAGGTCGACCTGCTTGATCTCGACGTTGGTGACCTTGATGCCCCACGCATCCGTCTGGGCATCGAGGATTCGCTGAATGTCGAGGTTCAGACGCTCGCGCTCGGCCAGCATCTCGTCCAACTGGTGCTTGCCCAGCACCACGCGCAGCGTTGTCTGCGCAAGCTGGCTCGTTGCGACCAGGAACTTTTCCACCTGGATGATGGCCTTCTGTGGATCCACCACTCGAAAGAACACGACGGCATTGACCTTGACCGAGACGTTGTCGCGCGAGATCACGTCCTGCGCCGGCACGTCCATCGTCACAACGCGCAGGTCGACGCGCACCATCTGCTGAATGCCGGGAACGATGAGAACGAGGCCCGGCCCCTTTACTTTCCAGAAGCGGCCGAGCTGGAACACGACGCCCCGCTCGTACTCGCGCAATATTCGCAGCGCGGAAAAAAGAAAAGCCACGATCAGCGCCACTACGGCGCCGTAACCAATCGGCAGGTCGAACAACATGGTCAGCTCCCTCGAAGTGAGTCGGTGACTTCCAGCGTCAGGCCATCGATGCCGGTGACGCGGACGCGCTCGCCGACCACGAGTGGCGCGGTGCTGCGCACTCGCCAGCGCTCGCCGTGGATTTCAGCCCAGGCGGAACCCTCTTCGATCACGGTGACGATGCCGGCCGCTCCCAGCAATTCCTCACGACCGCTGACGATCGGGCGCCGTCGCGTCTTCAGTGCGAACGTACCGAATGCCGCAGTCGCTGCGGCGCTCGCAAGCGCGAGTCCGAGCACAAAAGGCCACCCGACGTCGATGATCGGATGGTCGACGTCAAACAGCATCAGACCACCCACGACGAACGCGATGAAGCCGCCGACGCCGAGCGCGCCGAAGCTCGACACGAATAGTTCGGAGATCATCAATACCACGCCGAGCGCAAGCAGTGCGACGCCCGCCCAGTTGACCGGCAGCATGTGGAACGCATACAGCGCGAGCAGCAGCGAGATCGCGCCCGCGATGCCCGGAATCCCGAATCCAGGAGTCGTGAACTCAACGAAAAGTCCGTAGATGCCGATCATCATCAGCACCATCGCGAGCATCGGGTTCGACAGCACCGCCAGCACTTTCGTGCGCCAGTCCGGTTCGACCGCCTCGACCGGCGCGCCGGCCAGCTCCAGCTTCACCATGCCGGCAGGCAACGATACGGTCTTTCCGTCGATTTGCCTGAGCAGATCCTTCACGTCGACCGCGACGACCTCGATGACGCCACCGCGCAACGCCTCCTCGGCCGATAGGCTGCTGGCTTTCAACACGGCCTGCTCCGCGAATTCGGCATTGCGACCGCGCAACTGGGCCAATCCGCGGATATAGGCCGCGGCGTCATTGACGGCCTTCTCGCGCAGTGAATCGGCCGAGCTGGGCGCGGAGCGCTTGTCGCCAGCCTTCGTCGTGTCGTCCTTGGTCCTGTCCGCCTTGTCGGGGCGTGCGGGCTCTTCGCTGCCCGGCATGCCGATCGCCACCGGCGTCGCGGCGCCTAAATTAGTGGCCGGGGCCATCGCAGCGATGTGGCTCGCGTAGAGGATGTACGTCCCGGCGCTGGCGGCGCGGGCGCCTTCGGGGGCAACGAAAGTCGCGACCGGAACCGGCGAGGCGAGAATCTCCTTGATCATGCGGCGCATCGACTCGTCGAGCCCACCCGGCGTGTCCAGCTGCAGCACGACCAGCCGCGCGCCGCGGGTTTGCGCACGGGCGAGGCTTCTGCTGAAAAAGTCGGCGCTGGCCGGCCCGATGACCCCCTCGATCTTCAGCACGAAAACGGGATTCACGGTCCCGGTCTGGGCATGGATCGATGCGCCCCAGATCCCGACAAGCAACGCGGCAACCAATATCAGCAATGAGCGCATCCACTGCCGACTCACGAGATCCACGGGTCGTCCTCTCCGGTCAGGTACACGAAGCAATCTTGCGCCAATTGCCGCGGTCTTGCATTTGGGGCCCTGCCCGGCAGCCCCTTAGGGGATCATGTTCCCTTCTTCTTATGGCGCGCCACAGCTTCTTCAATCGAGTGAGACTTGGTCACCGAAGTCTCCTGTGCTGCCATGTCTGCCAGCTCCCGATAGTGGCGGCGCAGCACTTCCAGCTCGCTCGTTGTCAGGCTCTCGACATCGATCAGCCGATTGCTGGCGCCGGAAATGGCGGCAACAATTTCGTTCAGTTTCAGCTCCAGAGCCTGGGTGTCCTTGTTCTGTGTCTGCTGGATGAGGAAGACCATCAGGAAGGTGATGACGGTCGTTCCCGTGTTGATCACCAGTTGCCACGTATCGGAGAAGTGGAAGAGCGGACCCGACAGCGCCCATGCAACGACGACGAACAGTGCCGCGCCGAACACAGAAGGCTTGCCACTCCACGCAGTGACGATGTGGGCAATTCGTTCCCACCCACGGGAAGGTGCTGCTGGCTCTTTCTTCATAGGATCTTTCCCGGTTCACGCCGGAGCGCGGTTTGAGGCCGGTGGCGAGCGCCACTTGCCGAGCTGTCGACGAGATCCGTATCGCTGAGCGTAGGTTGCAGTGAGTTCGGCGCCGAACAGGAATATCAGCGAGGAGTAGTAGAACCAGATCAACAAGGCGATCACCGAAGCCGCGGCTCCATACGCGGACGCCACACCGCTGCGGCCGATGTACAGCCCGATCAAGGTCTTGCCCAGCGTCATGAACAGCGCCGTAATCGCGGCGCCGAGCCATACGTCGCGCCACGCCACCCTCACGCGCGGCAACCACTTGTAGATCATCGCGAACAGTGCTGCCAGGAAGAGCGTGCTGATGACCGCGTTGAACGCCTGCGCCAGCATCGCAAGATCCGCGAACCATGGCCGCCACCAAGTGGCCACCGCAGCAAGGGCAGCGCTAACGACCAGGGACACGATCAAGAGGAAACCGATGGCCAGAACCATTCCGAGCGACAGAACGCGCGTTCGAACCAGGCGCCAGAGCCCTGTCCGGGCCGGACCCGCCGGCGCGTTCCAGATTCGGTCCATCGCGCGTTGCAGTTCGACGAAGACCGAGGTTGCACCGAACAGTATGACGACGACGCCGACCGCTGCGGCCACCGTCCCCACTGCCGGTCGGTCCAGGCTTTCAAGGCCCGTTTTCACCGCAGCGCTACTCGCGGGCCCGATCAGGCTTTCGATCTGGCTGAGAATTGCCTCACGCGCGGCGAACTCGCCGAACAGGAGACCGGCGATCGAGATCACAACTAGCAGCAAGGGGGCGGCGGAGAACAATGAGTAATAGGCCAGCGCGGCGCCGAGGCTGGTCGCATCGTCGTCCACCCACGCCTCCGCGGCCTCGCGGATCAAACGCCCCGCCGATAACCCTGCGTCCAAAGGCTCTTGCCCGTCAGTCGGTCGCCATCGCCTGGAATCTCGACGCAACGCGGTGACCGAGGGAACCGGTCGACCGACGACCCGTCCTTCCGAGCCAGGCAATCCGAACTAGTTCTTCTTCTGCACGTCGCGCGCGGTGTCTTGCAGCTTCTCGCCGCCGCGCTCGACGTCCTTGCCGAGGCCGGCTACGGTATTGCAGGCGCTTGCCGTAACGACCGCAAAGAGGATGGCCGCAAGCCTGAGAGGGGTGCCCATCGCTGTACTCCAGTAAGGGTGTACGTTGATCGGGCAAGCGGCGTGCCTGCCGGTGCGGCAATGGCCACCGTACCGTGACTCACCTAGGCAGCGGCAAATCCTGCGCAGGTCTTCAAAGATCACGGCCCCTTCGTGACCGATTTGACACCCCGTCAGGTCGCGTCTACAAGGTGCGGCGGAACGCGCCGATGGAACCCGGACAACAGCTCAAGCTACTTGCGTCGCACTTCACTGCGCGCCAGAAGGCGATCATCGACCGCTGGCGCGCCCTCGTGATTGCCGACAACCGCCTTTCGACGCCCGATTCGCTGTCCAGGTCTCAGTTCGTCGACCACATGCCCGAGATCCTCGATGCCCTTGCAGCGGCATTGGAGGGACGGGCCGTTGGCGAGACCGACTCGGTCGTTGAGCAGGCACAGTCCGGCGCCGGTCACGGCATGCATCGGTGGCAGCAGGGTTACAGCCAGAGTGAATTGATGCGCGAGTGGACGCATCTCCATCTGGCCCTGATGGACGAGCTCGAGGACTTCGAGAGCGCCACGGAAGTCGACCCCCGCGTGCTGCACGGCGCCTATCGCACGATTGCGCGCTTCTGTTCGGAGGCGATGAGCGAAAGCACGGTTCGGTTCGAGAACATGCAGCGCGCCGAAGCGGCCGGGCAGGCGAACGACCTGGCCAAAGCGCTGGAGGAGGCGCGCCGGCTCGAGCAGACGCAGGCGGAGATGCTGCGCGGCGCAGCGCACGATCTGCGCGGCAATCTTGGCATCGTTGCCAATGCCACCCAGGCACTGCTGCTTGAAGGCCTTCCCGCGGAGCGTAGAAGCCAGGTCTTTTCGATGGTCCAGCGGGCGTTGACCGCACATACGGCCCTTCTGACGGACCTGATGGATTTGGCCCGGTTGCGAGCCGGCCGGGAACAGCGGGTCTGTGAATTTCTCGACGTGTCGCCAATCCTGCGCCAGATGTGCGAGCTGGTTCTGCCGATCGCCCAGGCAAAAGGCCTCAGGTTGACCTTCGACGGCCCGTCGGAGTTTCGCGTCGAGGTGGACGCCATGAAGCTCGGGCGCATCGTGCAGAATCTCCTGCTCAACGCACTGCACTACACCCGCAATGGAACGGTGATCGTCACATGGGGGGATAGTCGAAACAACGACCCGCGGCGCTGGATGGTATGCATTTCCGACACGGGTCCGGGCATTCAAACGGGGACCGCGGCGCCGCTGGCGAATGCGCTGCACACCGCCACAGAGGAGGTCCTCGAAGTTGAAACGGGGCAGGAGTCGGAAACCCCCGACGCCGGTACGCCGTCTGTTCAATCGTCGCCCGATAGGTCGCACGCCCAGCGCCATGGGGAAGGAATCGGGCTCTCGATCGTCAAGAGGCTCTGCGAGCTGCTCGATTCCAGTCTCGAGATGGAGAGCGAGCCGGGCGCGGGTACGGTTGTTCGAGTCGTCTTGCCGCGCCACTACAGCGCCTCCGTCTAGAGCCCGATTGCCCAGCACGTAGTTCCGCCCAGCCAGGCCGCTCGAGCCATGCTCTGCGCGGCCGCCGCGGGCGAGGAAATTGCCCGTCGGAGTCTGCCCTCCCAAACGTGAGGTAACCATGGCCAGGTACGGACCGAAGGCCGCCGACAAGGTCAGGCGAGCCATGCACGAGCGCAAGGCCGGAACGTTGCGAAGCGGCAGCTCCGGCAAGAAAGTGACGAGCCGGAAACAGGCGATCGCGATCGGCCTGTCGGAGGCTCGCCGCGCAGGGGCTAAGGTGCCGAAGGACCGGGAGACGTCGCGATCGAAGTAGTGCGGCGAAACGCTCTATCGCTTTTCGTCGCGCCCACATTCGCGGCGCGACCGCGAGCGGAGCCACTGCGGAACGGGGCATGGGAATTGCCTGCCCTGCAGTGTGAATACTCTTGCCGGACCAGCGACTGCAAACCCGAAGGATGCGCCCGCGTCGAAGCGCACGCGGCGCAAGTTTCGTCCGTGGGTGGTGATTCTGTGGTCTTCGGGGGTGGCCCTCGCGGTGCTGATCGGGGCCGCCACCCTGTCGGACTGGAACTCACTGCGGCAGCCGGCCGAGCGGTTTGCGAGTCGGGCGACCGGAGGCGTCGTTTCGATCGGCCATCTCTCCGTCCGGGTGTCACTGACCCCAACAATCACCATCGACGATCTGGTCGTCTCGAGCGCACGGGATGCCAAATCGAAACCGCTCGCACGCGCGAGTCGCGTGAAATTCGACCTGTACCTGCCATCCTTGCTTACGAATGAGATTGTCCTTCCTCATCTGCACCTGACGAACGCAGACATCAACCTGCTCCGTACCGCCGACGGAACCTCCAACTGGTCGCCCCCGCCCAAGGCCGGACAACGCCAGCGCTCGGTGACAGTTCGTGCACTGAGTGTCGATGACACCACGATCGCCTTTCACGACGCTCGTCTCGGGATAGACGCCCATCTGCATGGCAAACGTCGCGAAGACGGCGTCTATCGAAACAGGCTGGAACTCTCCGGCCGGTGGCGAAAGACGGAATTCAGCGGCATTGCTGATACGGGAGCAACGATCTCGCTGCGCGACTCGGCGGAATCCTTTCCGATACGGCTCGGAATGAAGATCGGCAGAACGGCCATCCAGGCGGAGGGACGGGTCGCCGATATCACCCGCTTCCAGCACATCGACGCCAACTTCTCCATCAGTGGACCGAGCTTGGCGACGCTCTATCCGACGCTGCAACTCGCGCTTCCGGATACACCGCCGTATCGCGTTTCCGGCCGATTGCTGCGCGACGGCGACCACTTCCGATACCAGGACTTCGTCGGCAAGATCGGCAATTCCGACATCCGTGGCAATGCCGAGTACGAGAAACGTGAGCCCCGCCCCTTCCTCACCGCAACCCTGAGCAGTCGTCGGCTGGATCTCGCCGACCTCGGGCCTGCCGTGGGCGCGGAGGCTGAAGGACATCCGGCGCCGGATCGATCCGTCGGAGGCACCGTTCAGCCGTCTGCCGAGCGAGTCATTCCTGCCAGTAACTTCAACCTGCCGAAGCTCAACGCCATGGATGCCGACGTCCGGCTCAGCGCCACGTCCTTGCGCATCCCAGAGCAGATTCCGCTCGAGAACTTCACTTCCCGCATCGGACTGCGTGCGGGCGTCCTCACACTCGATCCGCTCAGCTTCGGCTTCGCCGGAGGTGAGCTGCAGTCAACGCTCGTCCTCGACGCTCGCAGCGACCCGATTGCGGGGAATCTGGTGATGAACATGAAGCGCGTGCGGTTGTCGGAGCTCTTTCCGACAGTCGAGCGAATGAAGCAGAGCGGAGGTCGGCTCGGGGCGCAACTGCGTCTGAAGGGGCGCGGAAATTCTGTCGCCGAGCTGCTGGGATCGGCCAACGGCACCATCACGGCGGGAATGGCGGGCGGACGCATCTCCGAATTCGCGGTCTGGATGGTCAATCTGCAGGGTGGAGAGCTGCTTCGTCTGTTGCTGGGTGGCGACCGGCAGACACGGATCCGCTGCGCCGCCTTCGCGATGAATGTGGCGGACGGTGTCGGGACCGTGGAATCCTTCATCTTCGATACCGAGGAGTCTCGAATCGACGGCGCCGGATCCGTTGACTTCCGACAGGAACGGCTGAGCGCCGTTTTGCAACCAGAGCCGAAGAAGGCGGGCATTCTTTCGCTTCGCGGTCCTCTCGCCATCGACGGAACGTTCCGTCACGTGAACTTCCGGCTCGCGCCGGAGTCGATCGCGCGCGGCCTGGGAGCGGTGGCGCTGGGCCTGGTGAATCCGTTCCTTGCACTGCTTCCCCTGATCGAGACAGGCCCGGGCGATGACGTCGATTGCCGTGCGGTTCTCGCGCCGGTTCGCGGTGCAATTCGGCAGGCCGGACCGTGGAGCGCCGACGCGTCGCCTCGGATCCGACAGCGGCGTGACCATGGCACCTCGGCGCCCATCGTCGACGTGCCCGCCAAGTCCAGGCAGCCCGCAGCGCCGATTGTCGAAACTGCCCCACCACGCCCATCCCCCTGACCCGCCGCGGGGCGCCCGCTTTCACAATTTCGCCGCCATCGTTCCGGCGGACTGCGGGATCGGAGAGCACTCCTTCTCCGCTCGCAGATTGAGCATGACAAGCGTCGCGACCAGCGTAAGAAGAACTGTTACAGCGATCGGCAGTACGCGACGCCTCATAACTCCCCGAGGTATGCCGCCCGGGGATTGCTGAC
>Ga0105103_10000493_pt1 | contig 22454 bp, 18 predicted proteins | sample PPLLaktember2015_2_FD_79107 | JGI IMG/M metagenome (GOLD analysis project Ga0105103, IMG submission 79107) | Freshwater sediment microbial communities from Prairie Pothole Lake near Jamestown, North Dakota, USA - PPLs Lake P7 Core (6) Depth... | ecosystem: Environmental > Aquatic > Freshwater >...
CGTCGAGTGTGCCGTCGGCCTTCACGGGTCCAGTCGCCAGCACCCGGGTCGTGTAGCGGTAGCTCCAGCCCAGCCTGCGTGGGGCAGCCGCCACGGTCAGCAGCTTCTGATTCGAGGCCGGCACCATCATCCGCCGTTCGTTCAGCGCGAACAGCGTCTCGCCCGTGGTGAGCGATTTGATGGAAACGGCGAGCTGCGCATGGTCGACCGAGCCGCGCCCGAAGATCGTCGAGAGCGCGTTGTGGAGCGGGGCCAGAGCCGGGTTGGCAGGTGCCGCGAACCCGGGTGCGGCAGTGGCGCCTGGCCCCGCAGGCGCGGCCACAGCTGGCACGGGAGGCGTGGCAGCAGCGGAAGAAGGCGGAGGTGCCGGCGGCGCCGAGCGCGCGCGCGACGAGCACGCGCCAGCGGCGAGCGCCGTCACCAGCGTCAGGATGACCGCGCGCCCGCCTCCGAGGAGTCTCACGGCTTTGCTGGTGCGGCAGCCGGCGCCGTCGCGGGCGCTGGTGGTGCCAGCGCTTCATCGAGCGCCTTGAACACCGTGTCCACGGCCGACTGCTCGAGCTCGCCCGTCACCTGCTCGCCTTCGCGGTTGCCGTAGTAGCGATTGCCCACCGTGCCCACGCGCACGCGCTCGAACTTGCCCTCGTCGTAGCTGACCGCCGCGGACAGCACCGGCGCGTCCACTCCCGTGCGTGCCGCCGGCGCGGCAAAGGCGCCCAGGCGCAGCGCCGCGAGCGCGTTCAGCAGGGCGTCCACCTTCGCCGGGTCGGCATCCGCCGCCTGCCCACCTTCAGGCGTCACCTGCCACTTGTCGGCCTCGGCGCCCTTGGTCTTGGCGAACTCCCAGGTCTTGCGCGCGCCATCCGCGACGCGACTGATCCGCACGCGGTCCATCGAGAACGCCCGCGACTCGAACAGTTCCTTCTTGTGGTACTGCTCGAAGGGCTTGGTCAGGTCTTCTTCCAGCGTCTTGTCGAGCGTGAACACGAGCGGGCGCGAGGTGTCGCGCGCGTAGGAGCTGTCACCTTCCGCGCGTCCGATCTCCAATGTCGCGCGGCTGCTGTCCATGCCGACCGTGATGCGCATCGACGGCGGGTCCAGCCCCATGGCCTTCAGGTCACCGGCTTTGTCCTCGACGATGGCGGCCATGCCCGCGGTGGAGAGCCGGGTGAGCAGCCCCTCGACGGTGGCGTAGTCGCCGCGGCCCTTCATCGGCGCGTCAATCACCCAATCGTTGCCCGAGCGTGTCAGGTGAAGGGTGTCCCGGCCGCGCGTCAGCTCGAGGCTGTTGACCTTGTCGCGGTCGAACTTCACCACCCGCTTGTCGCGCAGGTCGAACGTGCGCTTGTTGAAGGTGCTCTCGATGAACGACGAGACCAGGAACACCTTGTTGCTGCCCGGTTTGGTCGCGTAGATGTCGCCCTGCATCGGCGTCGTGTCGCCGATCAACACCTCGCCGCTGAGGTCGCCCTCGGCCTTGAACGCCACCTTGATGCGCGGCTCCTTCAGCCCATAGGGCGCCAGGTCGCTGGCGTTCTCGTCGACGACGCGCGTCTGTTCCATCGACGCGATGTTGGTGACGAGGCTGGCCGATTCCGTCGGGTCGGCGTCGGTGGCCATGGGCTCGGTCACGACCCAGCCCGTGTCCTTCTTCACCAGTGCCGTGGTTTCGCCGCCGGCGGTGATCCGCACTTCCTGGATCTTGTCGGACTCGACCGCGAACACCTTCTCGTTCGGCTCGAGACCGGGTGCGGGCTTCTCCGATTCGACGAAGTAGATGTAGGCGCCGAGTCCCGCGAGGACGAGGACGAGCGCGACTGTAGACCACATCCCCCGCATGGCTCAGCGCCTCCCGTACCAGGAGTAGATGCCGGCCGCGAACACCAGGCCGGGCAGCAGGAATACCGACAGCATGAAGATCCGGCTCTGCGCGTCGGCGGTCAGCGTCAGGCGCCGGTCCTCGGGCTCGCGCGGACGGATGGCGATCAGGTTCTCCTGTTGCGCCAGCCAGTTCACCGTGTTCAGGAAGAAGTCGCGGTTGCCTTGCACGCCCAGCACGCTGTTGGTGGGGAAGTCCGAATCGCCAAGCACCACCACGCGCGACTCGGGCTTGCGCGGCTCTTCGCCCGCGGGCGCATCCGGCTTCTTCTCGGGCTCCGGCGCGTCGGTGGCCGGCGCCGACACTGCGGCGCCGAGCGAGATTGGCCCGGGCCGATCGCCCTTGTCGGCATTGAGCTCCACGCGTCCGTCGCCGGTGCTCAGGGCCGCGAGGTCGGCTTCCGCCCAGCTCTGCGCGCTCGTCTGCACCAGCGACTGCGGCGTGCGGCCGTTGACGCCGCCCTCCACCGCGTCCACCGAACGGGCCAGCGGGTAGGCCGTCATCAGCTGGAAGTTCGTGGTGATGGGATGCGGCGGGTAGTTGCCCGCCACCGGCACCGAGGCATCGGTGCCGAGCAGCTGCCCGATGCCGCTGGCGTCGACGACGATGTCGGCGCCGATGTTGAAGCCCCAGTCACGGAAGAAGGCGTCGAGCAACGGGGTGCCCGGCGTGCCAGGGCCACCCGGCGGATCGATCATCGCCAGCACCTTGCCGCCGCGCGCCAGGTACTTGCCCATCGCCTCGATCTCGGGCTGCAGGAAGTCGGTCTGCGGTCCCGCCACGACCAGCACCGTGGCGTCGGCGGGCACTTCGCGCGTCTGGGCGAGCAGCAGCCGCTCGACGCCGTAGTTGTCCGTGCCCAGCGCCTGCGCAATCGCGCTGTAGCCGGTGCGGTCGGAGCTCGCCGTGTCCTTCTCGCCGTGTCCCTGCGTGAAGTAGACCTTGCGGGTCTCGCCGGTGACGGCCTTGATCAGCGCGTTGGTCAGGTTCTGCTCGTCGACGGTGGTGACGCGCTCGGTGCGGTCCTTGTACTCCACGATCACGGTGCCGAGCGCGGTGATCTCGGCGGCCTTGGCGCGGAGGGGGTTCTTCTCCGGATCGATGTACTCGGCGGTGACCTTCGGCGACTGGTAGGTGTAGGCGTCCAGCCGGTCGCGGTGCACGTCCATCGACGTCTCGCGATCGAAGACCGTGAACTTCACCGGCGCGTCCAGTGTCTGCAGGATCTTGATGGTCTGATCCGACAGGCTGTAGACCTGGTTCGAGGTGAGGTCCCAGCGCTTGTTCTGGCGCGCGGCCAGGTAGTTCACGGCGACGAGGATGCCGGCGAACACCAGGATGCTGACGATCGACAGCGTGCCGTAGCGGGCGCCGCGGCCCTCGTAGAACGTGCTGACGTCGCGCCACTGCCCGGCGAGATAGACCAGCACCAGCGCCAGGCCCGCCCAGGCGGCGTACTGCTGGTACTGCGCCCATTCGGGGCGGAGGAAGCGGATGCCGACCGACGCGAACACCAGCAGCGTGCCGATCCAGCCGATGACGCCGAAGACGGTCGGCGCGCCGGAGTTCTTCTGTGTGGTCTCGGTGCTCATGGTCCCTTAGCCCCTCCACCGTTCGCTGTCCACCGACTTCATCGTCAGGAAGAGGCCCATGGCGATGAAGCTGAGGTAGTAGACAACGTGTTTCGTGTCGATGATGCCCTTGGCGAAGTCGTCGAAGTGCTCGGTGATCGACAGGTAGTTGAGCACTGTCTGCGCCGTCGGGCTGACGAACGTGGACACCCAGTTGATGACCCACAGCAGCAGGAACACCGAGAAGGTGATCATGCCGGCGACGATCTGGTTCTTGGTGAGGCTCGAGATGAAGAGCCCCAGCGACAGGAAGCTGCCACCCATCAGCAGCAGGCCGAGGTAGCCGGTGGCAATCGGCTTCCACTCCGGCGAGCCGTAGACGAACAGCACCGCCATGTGCACCAGCGTGATCCCGAGCATCGCGGCGAACAGCGCGAGGGCGCCCAGGAACTTGCCGAGGATGATCTGCAGGTCGGTGATCGGCGAGGTGAGGAGCAGCTCCATCGTGCCGGAGCGTTTCTCTTCGGCGTAGGTCCGCATGGTGATCAGCGGGAACACCAGCAGCATGATGACGGTGGCGTTCATCAGCAGCGGCGACACCAGCATCTGGTTCACGTTCAGCGAGCTGCCCGGTCCGCCCGGCGCCATCTGCATGCTCTGGCGCTCGAAGAACGCCACCAGCGTGTAAAAGAACCAGCCGAACAGCAGGGCGTAGAAGCCGATCAGCACGTAGCCGATCGGCGAGGCGAAGTAGCCGCGCAATTCCTTGCCGGCCATGGCGAGGACGTTACGCATTGACCACCTCCTCCGTGCTGGCGGGTGCGTCCGCCGGTTCCTCGGTGATGACGCTGAGGAAGATGTCCTCGAGGCTCATCCTCATCGAGCGCAGTTCCAGCAGCCCCCAGCCGCGCGAGACGACGGCGGCGGCGAGCTCGCGGCGCACGTCCACGCCTTTCTCCGAGTCCACTTCGAAGCTGGCGGCGGGGCCGTTGACGTCCGCGCGGGTGACGCGGGTGACGCCGCTGACGTTCTGCAGCGTGCCCATCACCTCGTCGGCGGGGCCATCACACTGCACGACCACCGTGGCCGCGCCCTGCATCCGCGAGGTGAGGTTGTCGGGGGAGTCGACCGCGACGACCTTGCCCTTGTTGATGATGACGACGCGCTGGCAGGTCTGCGCCACCTCGGGGAGGATGTGGGTGCTGAGCACGATGGTGTGCGTGCCCGCGAGCTCGCGAATCAGCTGGCGCGTCTCGATGATCTGCCTGGGGTCGAGACCGGCCGTCGGCTCGTCGAGCACGAGGACGTCGGGGTTGTGGATGATGGCCTGCGCCAGGCCCACTCGCTGCTTGTAGCCCTTGGACAGCTTCGAGCAGTGACGGTTGGCCATGTCGGCCACCCAGGTGCGCTTCATCACCTCGTTCACCCGGTCGGCGACGTGCGAGTGGACACCCTTGATCTTCGCGACAAAGGTCAGGTACTCGCGGACGGTCATGTCCGGGTAGAGGGGAGGCGTCTCCGGCAGGTAGCCGGTGCGGCGCTTGGCTTCGAGCGGCTGGTCGAAAACATCGAACCCGGCGACCGTTGCCTTGCCACTGGTGGCGGGCATGTAGCCGGTAATAATCCGCATGGTCGTCGTCTTCCCGGCCCCGTTCGGGCCGAGGAAGCCGAGGATTTGACCCGACTCCACGCGGAAACTCACGTCGTCCACGGCGGTGAAGGTTCCGTAGCGTTTAGAGAGGTGCTCCACCTCGATCACGGCATCGCTCCGATTGATTGGAAAAACGGTGTAAGCTCTAGACCCGGCGTCACATAGGGACGCCAGCCCCCCATCCTAGTCGAACCGCCACAGGGCAGCAAGAAGCATCGCCCGGGAGACGACCGACGTTGAAGCGACTGCTGGTTACCGCTGTGGTCGTCCTCCTGCTCGCCCTTGGATTGGGCGGGTGGTGGTGGACCAGGGAGTCGCTGCCTGTTTTGGACGGCGAACTGGGTGTGTCTGGTCTGAAGGACCCCGTCGAAGTGGTGTTCGACGCCTACGGGGTGCCCCACGTCTACGCCCGCGACCCCGAAGACGCCTGGTTTGCCGCCGGCGTCCTGCATGCGCGCGAGCGGCTGTGGCAGATGGAGCTCTATCGTCGGGTGACCGCCGGACGGCTGTCCGAGGTGATGGGCGAGACCACCCTCCCGATCGACAAGCGGTTTCTCACCCTCAACCTTCGGGCGGCGGCCGAGGCCGAGTGGGCTCGGGCGCGACCCGAGGTGAAGACCGCCCTCGAACGCTATGCGGCCGGCGTGAACGCCGTGGCCAGCCGGCTGATCTTCAGGCAGCGGCCGCTCGAGATGCAGGTGCTGGGCCTCACCCCCGGAGAGTGGACGCCGGTCGACACGCTGGCCGTGGCCCGCCTGCTCGCCTGGCGCCTAGCCGAGAACCACCAGTCCGAACTGATCCGCGCCGCCGTTGCGGCGAAGCTCGGCGCCGAGGCCGCCCGTCAGCTCGGCGGGCGGTATCCCCCCGACGCTCCCACGATCCTCGGTGGGGGACCGGTCTCCGAAGCCTCGGCCGTTGGCCTGCCGGCGCCCCTGCCCGCATCCGGCCTTGCGGGGGGGGCTGGCTCCGGTGCCTCTCAGGCCGCCGCTGCTTCTGCGCGTGAACCTCGCGACTGGCCCGCCGGTCTGGGATGGCTGCACCCGATGGCCCGGCGTGGGAACAGCAACAGCTGGGTGATCGGTGGCGGACGCTCGGCAACGGGGCGTCCGATTCTCGCCAACGATCCTCATCTGCTCGTCGAACTCCCCTCTCTCTGGTACGAGATGCACCTTGTGGCGGCCGGGCTCGACGTGACGGGGGTCACGATTCCCGGCGTGCCGTTCGTGATCATCGGTCACAACCGGCGCATCGCCTGGGGCTTCACGAATTCCGGCGCCGACGTCCAGGATCTGTCGCTCGAGCGCCTCGACGTGTCTCGCAAGCGCTACATGTCGGCGGGAGGCTGGCAGCCGGCCAAGGTCACCCGTGTGGACATCCCTGTCCGCGGCCGCTCCACGCCCGAGCCGTTCGACGTGTGGGAAACCTCGCGGGGGCCGATCTTCGCGGACGCGGCCTCGCTCGACTGGGAGGCGCCGCCGGCGTGGATGACGCCTGCGGAAGGCGCGACGCCGGAAGGGCAGGCACAGGCCTTTTCGCTGCGCTGGGAAGGGCTGACCGGCGACATCGCGTCGGCCTTCGAACTGCTCGATCGGGCCGAGGACTGGTCGGGTTTCGAGGCGGCCGCGGACGTCTTCGACACGCCGTCGCAGAACATCGTCTACGCGGACGTGGACGGCAACATCGGCTATGCACTGAATGGCCGTCTGCCGGTGCGGGTGGGCGGCGACGGCACCATGCCTTCGGCCGGTGGGGCCGGATGGGTGGAGGGGGGCGCGCCACCGGTGTTGCCGCGCCTGCTCAACCCGGCGTCGGGGTTCATCGCTTCGTCGAACAACGAGATCGATCGCGGCAGCGGCGTGATGATCACGCGCGACTGGGCGGCGCCCTACCGGGCGACCCGCATGACCGAGGTGATCGGCACGGCCCAGGGCCTCTCGCTCGACGCGATGGCGACGCTGCAGAACGACCTGACCAGCCTGGCGGCGGCGCGCGTGCTGGCTGGCGCCAAGCAGGCACTGGCCGCGGCGACGACGCAGAACGCCGAGGCGTCGGTCGTGGAGGCGCTGACGGCGCTGGCCGCGTGGGATCACGTCGTCGACGGCCGCCCGGTCGTCACCCTCTACCAGGCCTTCGAAGACGCATTGTGGCGGCGCACCTTCGTCGACGAGATGGGCGATCCGCTGTTCCTGGCGTTCTACCGATGGGCCGGTGGCGAGCGCCCGGCAGGGCTGCACGCCATCATCGACGAGCGGCAGTCGCGGTGGTTCGATGACATCGCGACGGTGGACAAACGCGAGACCCGGGACGACATCTTCATCCTCGCGGCGCGGGATGCCGCCGAGCGCGTGCAGGCCGATTTCGGCAGCGGCAGCGGCCGCGCCTGGGACCGGGTCCACGCGGTGACGTTCGAGCATCCGCTCGGTCAGGGTTCGTGGCTGCTGTCGTGGCTGTTCAGCCGCGGTCCCGTCCCCATGGCGGGTGATGGCACCACCCTGATGCGGGTGAGCTGGGACCGGGCCACACCTTTCAGGGGTTGGGAAATTCCGTCGTGGCGGCAGCTGCTGGACGTGGGTGACTGGGATCAGTCGCGGGTGGTGCTGCCAACCGGACAGTCCGGCCACCGGATGAGCCCCCATGCCTTCGACCAGAACGACCTCTGGCGCACCGGCAGCTACCGCGCCCAGCCGTACTCGCGGCAGGCCGTGCTGCAGGCGCAGGCGCATCGCCTGCTGCTGGTGCCGTAGGAGGCTTGAGGCTTGGGGTGTAATATATGAGCACCTGCTCATATGTTCAAACCTGAAGACGCTTGCGACGTCATCCAGATCGACCTGACCCGCGTGCGGCGGTTGCGCGCGGCGCTGGTGCCGGCGGACACCGTCACGGCGCTGGCCGACACGTTCCGCGCGCTGGGCGACCCCACTCGTGTCCGCATCCTCGACGTGCTGTCGCACGGCGAGTTGTGCGTGTGCGACCTGGCAGCGGTGCTCTCGCTGTCGCAGTCGGCGGTCTCTCACCAGTTGCGCCTGCTGCGCGGGTTGCGGCTCGTGCGTGCGCGCCGTGACGGACGGATGGTGTTCTATGCCCTCGACGATCGTCACGTCGTCGACCTCCTCGGCCAGGGCCTGAAGCACGTGGCCGAGACCGCGGCGCGGCCCGCACGGAGCCGCGCGCCGGGGAAGCAGCGGAGCGCCAGATGAGCGTCGAGGCCCACGCGACCGGAGAGTGCTGCACGCACTGCGCCCCGGAACCACCGCGGTCCACGGCGGCGCAGGCCCGTGGGGTGCTCGCGACGATTGCCGCCGTCCTGCTGACCGCGGGTTCCCTCGGCCAGCTGCTGGGGGGCGCGCCCGCATGGACGCAGCCGCTGTTCCTCGTCGCCGTGGTCGCCGGCGCCGTGTTTCCGGCCCGTCGTGCGTGGGGCGCGCTGCGGCGCGGCTCGCTCGACATCAACGCGCTGATGGTGATTGCCGTGACCGGGGCGCTCGTGATCGGCGAGTGGGAAGAAGCCGCCGTCGTCGTCTTCCTGTTCTCGGTGGCGCAGTGGCTCGAATCCAAGAGCATCGATCGCGCGCGGTCGGCGATCCGCTCCCTGCTGGATCTTGCGCCGGTCGAGGCGCGGATCGAGGATCAGGGAATCGAACGCCTGGTGCCGCTCGACCGTGTCCTGCCCGGGCAGCTGATGCAGGTGCGCCCGGGCGAGCGCTTCGCCCTCGACGGCACCGTCCGCGACGGGCGCTCCGACGTGAACCAGGCGCCGATCACGGGCGAGTCGGTGCCGGTGGAGAAGGCGCCGGGCGACGAGGTGTTCGCCGGCACCATCAACGGCCACGGTGCGCTCGCCGTCACCGTCACCAGACGCCGCGACGACACCACGCTGGCGCGCATCATCCACCTGGTGGAGCAGGCGCAGGCGGAACGCGCGCCCGTCCAGCAGTTCATCGATCGGTTCGCCGCGTGGTACACGCCGGCGATCGTCGTCCTCGCCCTCGCCGTGGGTGTCATTCCCATCCTCGCCGGCGGTGACCCGAGCACGTGGGTTTATCGCGCGCTGGTCGTGCTGGTCGTCGCGTGCCCGTGCGCGCTCGTCATCTCCACGCCGGTCTCGATGGTGTCCGCCCTGGCGGGCGCGGCGCGGCACGGCGTGCTCATCAAGGGCGGCGCCTCCATCGAGCGGCTCGCCTCGATTTCCACCGTCGCCTTCGACAAGACCGGCACGCTGACGCGCGGCGAAGTCTCGGTGGGCGGGACCGATCCGTCACCCGGCATCAGCGAGTCCGACCTGCTGGCCGCGGCGGCGTCGGTCGAGCAGCAGTCGGAGCATCCGATCGCGCAGGCCATCGTGCAGGAGGCGCGGACGCGAGCGCTCGTGTTCCCGCGCGCCACCGAGGTACGCGCGCTGCCCGGGATGGGGGTCGAGGGGCGCGTCGACGGCGCCACCGTTCTCTGCGCCGCGCCGCGTTATTTCCGGGACACGCACGCCTCCGACGAGGCGCTGGCTGCGCGCGCGAACCGGCTGATCGCCGCCGGCATGTCGCCGGTGATCGTCACGCGCGATGGGCGGGTGCTCGGGCTGGTGGGTGTGGCCGACCGCGAGCGCGATACGGCACGGGACATGGTGGCCGACCTCCGGCGCCATGGCATCGCCCGCGTGGCGATGCTCACCGGCGACAACGCCTTCAACGCGCGGGCGGTGGGCGATCGCGTGGGCGTCGACGAAGTCCACGCCGAGCTGCTGCCCGCCGACAAGGTGTCGGCCGTGGGCGCCCTGCGTGGCGCGGGCCGCATCGCGATGGTGGGCGACGGCATCAACGACGCACCGGCGCTGGCCGCCGCGGACGTCGGCATCGTGATGGGCGCGATGGGCAGCGATGCGGCGATCGAGACCGCGGACATCGCGCTGATGACCGACGATCTGTCGAAGATTCCCTATGCTCTCCGGCTCAGCCGCGCGACCATGCGCAACGTCCACGTCAACGTGGCGATCGCGCTCGGATTGAAGCTGGCGTTTGTGGCCGCGGCGGCGGCGGGCGTGGCCACGTTGTGGATGGCGGTGCTGGCCGACACCGGCGCGTCAGTCATCGTGCTCGCCAACGCGCTGCGGCTGCGCCGCTTCTCCTGAGCCACAACTCACTTCGGTTGCGGATCCCTCGGGCCGGATTCCCCACCGTTTGCGACACGTCCGGTCGAATCAGCGAGCAGATGGACACTCCGGGCAAGGGAGGCGTGGGGTTAGTCGAGGTCGTGAACCGGCGGCTCGGGAGGGGCGCCGGCTTCGGCGCGGCTCTTCTCGTCGGTGAAGTGCGCGTCGACGAACTCGTCGATGGCCGTCTGATCGACCGCATCGACGCGCGTGAAGCACAGGCCCATGCCCGCCTTGGCATCGCTCCAGCAGACGCGCGCGTCGAGATCGATGTCCTTTTTCGAGCCCGGCAGCCGGAACCGCAGCTTCACCTCGGTGTCGCGCTCGAGCGGGCCCGTAGTGCGAATCGCCATCCCGCCGCGGTTAATGTTGAGGGTGAGCGCCGCGGCAATCGTCCCGCCCGCGCGGTAGGCGATGGGGATGCCGAGCACCAGGCGCTGACTGCCCCGCCGGTTGAAGTTGTCGGGGAACAGGTGCGGCGCCAGCGACGGCAGGATGTGCTGCGCGGCGCTGTACTCGTTGATGTAGCCGCTCACGCCGAGGGCGGCCAGCTCACGCACTTCCTCCGCGCTCGAGACCGTGCCGCTGAACACGAGAATGGGGAGGCGGCCGCCGTCGAGCTTTCGGACCGCCTTGATCAGATCGACGCCCGACTGATGGGGCAGCTTCAGATCCACCAGGAGCAGGTCGATCTCCTCGAGATCCGCGCGCACCCGCGCCAGGAGCTCCGCCGCGCTCCGCGCGAACGTCGCACGGTGCCCCGCGCCTTCGAGCGCGGCCATGAACCGTTCGCGCACGAAAGGTGTGTCGTCCGCAATCAGCACGGTCTTGCCCGGCGCGGCAGATGACGCCATACTTTCGTGAGTATATAATCCATTCAGGCTTATTCGCCGCAAGGAGCCTTTTTGATGTCCGCTATGTGTCCCGAGTGTGATTCCGATATCGACATCGACGAAATGGAAGTCGATATCGGCGACGAGCTCACATGCTCTGAGTGCGGCTCGCTGCTCCGCATCGCCAACGATTCGCCCATCGAACTCGAAGCCGCCGACGAGGACGACCTCGACGACGACGACGATGATGACGATGAGGAAGAAGACGATGACGACGAGGACGACGACGAGGAAGAAGACGACGACGAGGACGTCTCGGACGAAGATTGATCCGCTCGGCCGCAAGGCCGGGGACCTCGACGCGCGTCTCAGCCAACTCGGTTCGCTCATCGTCGCCTTCAGTGGCGGCGTGGACAGCGCATATCTGGCGGTGACCGCCGCCAGGGTTCTCGGCCCCCGTGCGCTCGCCATCACCGCCGTCAGCCCCAGCTACCCCGATACGCACCGGCAACTCGCGCTCCGCGTGGCGCGCGAGTTTCAGCTGCACCACGAGTTCATCGACACCGCCGAGCTGGAGCGGCCGGAGTATCGCGCCAACCCGGCCAACCGCTGTTACTACTGCAAGGACGAGTTGTACGCGCACCTCACCGCCCACGCCCGGTCGCGCGGCATCGCCCACGTGGTGGACGGCAACAACGCCGACGATCGCGGCGATTACCGGCCCGGCCGCCAGGCTGCCCGCGAGCACGGGGTGCTGAGCCCCCTCGACGAAGCGGACCTCACCAAGGACGACATCCGCGAGCTGTCGCGCCGTGCCGGCATGAGCACGTGGGACGAGCCCGCGTCGGCCTGTCTGTCGTCGCGCATTCCGTATGGCAGCGAAGTCACCGACGAGAAGCTGCGGCAGATTGAACGGGCCGAGGACGCCGTGCGCGCGCTGGGGTTCCGCGTCTTCCGTGTGCGGCATCACGACAGCACGGCACGCCTCGAAGTGGCGCGGAGCGAGATGGCCCGCGCCCTCGAGCCCGGGATCAACGAGCAACTGGTCGCGGCCCTGAAGGCGCTCGGCTACCAGTACGTCAGCCTGGACCTGCAGGGGTATCGCCTGGGGAGCCTGAACGAGGCGCTGCGCTTGCGGCCCGTCTCGTGACGCCCGCGCGCGCTGTCGCGGCGCTCGCCCTGGCCATCGGCCTTGCCCACCTGCCGTTCGTCGCGGCGTCCCTCGAAGACATCGACTCGGTGAACTTCGCGCTGGGCATTCGCGACTTCGACGTCGCCGAGCACCGCCCGCACCCACCCGGATATCCGGTCTACATCGCCCTTGGGAAAGCGGTGGCGGCGCTGGTGCGCCCGCTGAGCGCGGGTGCCGAGGCGTCCGCCGTAGAGGCGCGGTCCCTCTCGCTGCTCTCACTGGCGGCGGCGGTGGCTGCGGCGTTCCTGCTGTTCCGCGTGTTCGCCGCGGCTCGGCCGATCCGCGACCAGGTCGCACCCTGGCACACGCTGGATGCCACGGCGCTCACCACGGCGCTGCTGACGCTCGCCTCTCCTCTGGTGTGGACGCTGGCCGTGCGGCCGATGAGCGATCTTCCAGGGCTGGCGCTCGCACTCGCCGCACAAGCCTGCCTGCTCACCGCCTGGTGGTGGCAGACGCCGGAGGCCGACGGCGATCGGCGAATGGCGGCCGATACGCTCGCCGAGTCCGGCAGGATGATCGTCCTCGGCGCGCTGATCGCGGGCTTTGCCGTGGGACTGCGCACGCAGTCGCTGTGGCTCACCGCGCCGCTGCTCGCGGTGGTGCTGGCCGACCGGATCGGCCGCGGAGTGGCGGGCGCCATCATGGGCGCGACCATGACCTTCACGATTGGCGCCCTGGCCTGGGTGGTGCCGCTGCTCGTCGCCAGCGGGGGGCTGCAGGCCTACCTGGCCGCGCTGGGATCGCAGGCCGGTGAGGACTTTGCCGGCGGCGAGATGCTCTACACGAATCCGGCGCCTCGCATGATCGCCTTCGCGCTGGTCCACACGTTCGTGGATCCGTGGGACTCGCTGCCACTCGCCGTGGCTGTGCTGGGCCTGGCCGCCGCGGGCGCCCTCTACCTGCTGGTCCGCGATCGCCGGACCCTTGTCGTGATCGCCGGGATGACCGTGCCGTACCTGGTGTTCCATCTGCTGTTCCAGGACACCTCGTTCATCCGATACGCGTTGCCAGTGGTGCCGGCCGTGGCGTTTCTCGCCATGCGCGGCGTGGCCGCGGCCTCGCTGCGGGCGGTGGTGCCAGTGGGCGCCGCGTTGTCGCTGTGGGCGGTCGCCATCGCCGCACCCACACTGGTCGAGTACGGTCGTGCGCTCGCACCCTCCGTGCGTGCCGTGCAGGCGATGAATGCCGAAGCCGCCACCGCACCGCCCGCCGCACTCGCCATGCACCAGACCTTCCGTCGCCCGCTCGAAGCGGAGACGGTGCGCGTGGAGCCGGTGCTGCCGTCGCCCCCACGGCGCGAGTGGCTCGAGCTGGCGGCGTTCTGGAAGACGGGCCACACGGGTGTGGTGTGGTTCCTCGTCGATCCGCGCCGCACCGATCTGGCGCTGATCGATCCGCAAAGCCGCCTGGACGTGACGGCCATCCGCTGGGCGCCGTCATCGCGTCCGGTGTTCGGCGGCATGCGCCCCGCGGCCGTCGACTGGGTGCGCATGCAGGCGCCCCGCTGGTTCGCGGAAGAGGGCTGGGCGCTGACGCCAGAGACCGCGGGCATGGCCAGGTTGATGGGGCGAGGGCCGCACCTCGGTCCGATCACGGCTCGGGTGCGTCGCGATCAGTCCGCGGTCCGCGTGCTGATCGGCGGTCGCAACCTCGCGGCGGCAGGTGATCCGGCCGCCCGCTTCACCATGGCCATCGACGGCCGCACGGTGGACGCCTGGGACGCGGCGCCGGGGTTCTTCCTGCGCACGACCATGCTGCCGGCTGGCGCGCTGACGGGCGAAGGGCCGCTCGCGGCGCTCACCGTGCAGTCGACGGCCGTGACCGGCGACGCTGTCGTCGCGACCGCGATTGAGCAGTTCGACGTGCAGCTTCCGGAGACCCTGGTGTGGGGCTTCGATGACGGCTGGCACGAGGCGGAGTACACGCCGGCGCGGGGCCTGTGGCACTGGACGAGTGAACGAGCCGCGCTGCGCGTGTACGGCGCCACCAGCGACGTGCGCGTGACCCTCGGCTTCGAATCGCCGCGCCGCTATTTCGACGGGCCGGTCACTCTGCGCGCGAGCGCGAGTGGCGCGGAGATCGGCAGCTCGACGGTGGAGGCATCGGAGTCGTGGTCGTTCGACGTGTCACTCGAGCATCTGCGATCCGCCGATGGCGTGATCACGCTCGAGACCTCGCAGACCTTCGTGCCCGCTGAACGCGGAGGCGCGCCCGATCGCCGTCGATTGGGACTGCGCGTGCGCACAATACGCGTTGAGAGAGTCGGTTTGCGTTGACAGCACTCCAAGCAACACCGTATCCTCCGTCCCATGATCCGCCGTTCTCTTCAGATCACGTCCATCGCTCTCGTGCTTTCGATTGGCGCCGCTGCGTGCTCGAAGAAGGCCCCCGAGGTCGCGCCGCCACCACCGCCACCGCCCGCAGCCGCACCCGCGCCGCCACCCCCGCCTCCTCCTCCACCCCCGCCGCCGGCACCAAAACCGCCCGCGCCGCTCACCGAAGAGCAGATCTTCGCGCAGAAGACGGTGGAGCAGTTGAACGCGGAGCGCCTGCTCGGCGATGTCTTCTTCGATCTCGATCAGTCGAGCGTGCGTGACGACGCGCGCGCGATTCTGTCGAGGAACGCCGACTATCTGAAGCGCTGGACCAGCACCCGGGTCAATATCGAAGGTCATTGCGACGAGCGCGGCACCGCCGAATACAACCTTGGCCTGGGCGAACGCCGCGCCAACGCCGTCAAGGACTACCTGGTGGGCCTGGGCATCGCCGCCGATCGCGTCACCATCATCTCGAAGGGCAAGGAAGCCCCCGTCTGCACCGAGGCGAACGAAGCCTGCTGGCAGCAGAACCGCCGCGGCCACTTCGTGTTCACCGCGAAGTAGATCGCCAGACCGACGCTCGGTACGAGACAAAGGCCGGTTCCCGTCGGGGACCGGCCTTTCCTTTTTGCGCCGAGACTCGCGGCCTTGCTCGGAGCACTCGTTCCGCCCTCCCGCCGTCCGCCGTTAGGCGGTTTCGGCGGCGATGGCTGCTGCCGCCGCTCGTGGGTCCGACGCGGAGGTGATGGGCCGCCCGATCACGAGATAGGTGGCGCCCGCGGCCACCGCTTCCTTGGGTGTGAGCGTGCGAGCCTGATCGTCGGCGCCGGCCTGACCGGCCGGCCGGATGCCGGGCGTGACGATGTGGAAGTCCGGCCCGCACGCCTCGCGAATGGCCACGATCTCCTGTGGCGAGGCGACGACCCCGTCGAGCCCGGCCGCCTTCGCCAGTCTGGCCAGGTGCACGACCTGCGCCATCACCGGGCGCGTCGTCCCCACCTCCGCAAGTGCCGCCTCGTCCATGCTGGTCAGCACGGTGACGCCAATCACCAGGGGCCGTGGCACCCCGGTCTTCGCCGCGGTGTCGTGCGCCGCCTGCGCGGCCGCTCGCATCATCGCCGACCCACCGGAGGCGTGCACGTTGACCATCCACGCTCCGGTGGCCATCGCCGAGCGCACCGCGCCTGCCACCGTGTTGGGGATGTCGTGGAACTTCAGGTCGAGGAACACCCGATCGCCGCGTGCCGTGAGCGCGCGGACCACCTCAGGTCCTTCGGCCGTGAACAGCTGCTTGCCGATCTTGTAGCCGGCCACCGTGCCGCGGAGCGTGTCGGCGAGCTCCAGCGCCCTGGCGCGGGAGTCGACGTCGAGTGCCACGAGGATGCGGTTCACGCGTGCACCGCTTTCGGCGGGGTCGGATCGAAGGCGCCGATCAGGTCCGACAGCCGTTCGAAGTGGTGACGCTCGAGGTAGTCGTCGAGTCCCGCCAGTACCTTGTCCCACACGAACGGATCCACGAAGTTGGCCGTGCCGATCTGCACGGCGGTGGCGCCGGCGAGGATGAACTCGAGCGCATCCCGCGCATTGGTGATGCCGCCCATCCCGATGATGGGGATCTTCACCTCCTGCGCGCACTCCCACACCATGCGCACGGCGATCGGCCTGATCGCCGGCCCGCTGAGCCCGCCGAGCACGTTGGTGATGGTGGGGCGGCGCGTCTCCACGTCGATCGCCATCGCGAGGAACGTGTTCACCAGCGAGACCGCATCCGCGCCGGCATCCTCCGCGGCGTGCGCGAACGACGCCACGTCGGTGACGTTGGGCGTGAGCTTGGGGATGACCGGCAGCTGCGTGGCCTTGCGGACCGCGGCCACCACCGACCCGGTGCCGACGAGGCTGCAGCCGAACTGGATGCCGCCCTCCTTGATGTTCGGGCAGGAGATGTTGAGCTCGATGGCGGCCACGCCTTCGGCCTGGCTCAGCACCTTCGACACCTCGACGTACTCGTCGATGGTGGTGCCGCAGACGTTCACGAACACGCGCGCGCCCCGCTCCCTGAGCAGCGGCAGCTTCTCCTTGACGAAGCGGTGCACGCCGATGCCCTGCAGGCCGATCGCGTTGATCATGCCCGCGGGAGTCTCGACGATGCGAGGCGGGGCGTGGCCCTCGCGCTCGGTCATGAAGAGGCCCTTGACGCACACGCCGCCGAGCGACGAGAGGTCGGTCACCTCGTCGTACTCGAGGCCGTAACCGAAGCACCCGCTGGCGGCGATGACCGGGTTGGGCAGCGTCAGCGACCCGATGCGGACAGAGAGATCACGTGCCATCAGTCCCACACGATCTCGGCACCGTCGAACACGGGGCCGTTAATGCACGAGCGCACGAAATGTGCAGGGCCATCAGCGTGCTTCACCTTGATTACGCAGCTGTAGCATCCGCCCAGGCCGCAGCCCATCGTGCGTTCCACGGAGACCTCGCACGGCTGCGCGTGGCGGGCGGCCACCGACGCGACGGCGGCGAGCATGGGTTCGGGGCCGCAGGCGTAGATCATGGCGGAGCCAGCCGTGCGTGACTGGAGCGCGCGTTCGAGCGGCACCGTCACACGGCCGCGCTCGCCTCGCGAGCCATCCTCCGTGGCCACCACCATCGTCACGCCCAGCTGCTCGAAGAAGTCCAGATGGAACAACTCCTGATCCGAGCGGGCGCCGTAGAACAGCGTGGTTGGCGTCTGGCTCGCGGCCAGGGCCTGAGCCAGCGTGGCAAAGGGTGCGAGGCCGACGCCCCCTGCCACCATCCATGCCTCCTGCGGCGGTGCCACGGGTGTGTACGGCTTGCCGAGGGGGCCGAGGCAGGCGATGCGATCGCCCGGCTCGGCGTCGTACAGCCGGTTGGTGGTCCGTCCCGCTCGCTTGTTCAGGATGGTGATGGCCGTGGCGGCGCCGTGGTCGTCGCGCACGACTTCGAACACTGAGAAAGGCCGTCGCAGCAGCGTTTCCGTCATGTCGGCGGGCCGGACCATGACGAACTGTCCGGCCTGGGTGCGGGCGCCCACTTCGGCAGCCGACAGCGTGAGCACGTTGTAGTCGCGCGACAACCGCCGGTTGGCGATCACCCTCGCGTCGACATCGATGGGTGGCATCTGATCAGTATAGCGGGAGGGGAACCGGGGGCCGGTCTCCGGTACCCGGTCTCCGGTACCCGTCTGATCCTCGCCGCCCCCTTGAGCGTTGCGTCTGCTGCCTGCGACCGTCTGCTGTCCGCCCTCCGTCGACTGCCGTATACCGTCTGCCGTCTGCCGTCTGCCGGACACCGGATACCGGATACCGGGTACCGGGTACCGGTTCGCTGTACGATCCCCTTCGTGCGCTACCTGCGGATGCTCTCCAACTCGGCGATCGCCGGCGGCATGGCCGCGGGCTATCTGGCCGTGCTGGTTCTGCAACTCAATCCGCAGTACCCCATCGACCTCGCGCCGGTGACCGAGCTGGCGCTGATGCTGGGCGCGGCGTACGGCATCAACCTCGCGGTGGTCTTCTACGCGCTCATCGTCTTCCGCCAGATTCTCGCGGTCGAGGTCCTGTCACCGGGATGGGTCAGTGTCCGGCTGCTCGCGTGGCTGCTGGCGATGGCGGCCAGCGGCGGCGCCGCGGCGATGTGGCTGAACTTGCGAGGGTTTGGCGAGGTGCTGGACGTGGAGACCACCCGCCGGATGGCGGCCGGCGCCATCGTCGTGACCGCGGCCGCGGCGGTGTTCCTGATGATCGGCCTTGCGCACATCAACCGGCGCGGAGGCCGGGCGAGCGCCACCATCCTCGTGCTGACGGCGCTGATGTCAGTGGTGATGCCCACGGTGATGCGCGGCCCGGCGCGCGCGCTGCCGATGCAGGCTCGCGTGATGAGCCCGGGCAGTGGCGACGTGGTGCCGATGCCGGGAGGCGGGCGCGTGGTGATGCTGCTGCTCGACGGCGCCTCGCTCGACGTGATCTCGCCCGCCGTGGCCGAAGGCCGGCTTCCGAATTTCGGGCGGATCTTCGACGGCGGTTCGGTCATGCACCTGGCGACGCTGCGACCCACGCAGGCGGAGACGGTGTGGAGCGCTGCGGCGACGGGTCGCGTGCCGATGCAGAACGGCGTGCGATCGTCGGCGTCCTATCGCGTGCTGGGCCTCAGCCCGGTGATCTCGCTGCTGCCCGACTACTGCTTTGCCCAGGCGCTCGTCCGCTTTGGTTTTCTGTGGGAAGAGCCGCACACGGCCGAGGACCTCAGGGCCCGCCCGCTGTGGAACGTGCTGAGCGATCAGGGCGTGTCCGTCGGCGTGATCGGATGGCCGCTGACGCAGCCCGCTGCCCCCGTACACGGCTATCTCGTCAGCGACGTGCTGCACCGGATGACGCCGGCCGAACTCGATATCGACGGCCCCTCCGCGGTATGGCCGCCGTCGATGCTGGAGACGGCGCGCGCGGGGCTGTCCGCGACGGTCGAGCCCGATCCGGTGGCGATGGTCGCGGTCATGGGCGGACCGCCTACCGGTGACTACGACGTTGCGAGCGACCCCATGCCCGTCGTGGCCGATCGCGTCCACGCGGCGCTGCTCAGCGCCTTCAGCTCGATGCCGACGCGGTTCCTGGCCGTGCGTTTTCCGGGCGTGGACGCGGTCGGCCACTACTTCCTGCGCTACGCCGCGCCCTCGGACTTCGGCGACGTTTCTGACGACGAGCGCCGGCGCTTCGGACGCGTCCTCGAGCAGTACTACGGCTTTCTCGACGCGCAGATCGGGCGCCTCATCGCGACGCTCGGCCCGGACGACGTGCTGCTCGTGGCGTCGGCGTTCGGGATGGAGCCGGTCAGTCCCGGCAAGCGCCTGCTGGAGCGCATGGTGGGGAACGCCGCCGTCAGCGGCACGCACGAGCGGGCGCCGGATGGGTTCCTGCTCGCCTACGGCGCCCAGGTGCAGCCCGGGCGCCCGCCTCGTGCGACGGTCCTGGACCTGGCCCCCACGGTGCTCTACTTCTTCGGCTTGCCCGCCGGCCGCGACATGGAAGGCTTTGCCCGCACCGAGCTGTTCCGCGCCAGCTTCACGGCGGAGCGCCCGGTGACGTACATCCCGACGTACGGGAGGTGAGGGCGGCGGAGGCAGTTCGAAGTTCAAGAGTTCAAGAGTTCAAGAGTTCAAAGTGTTAGACTTGTGTCCTCTTTAAGCGCGGACCCGAGAGTCCGCAAAGAGGGACATATGACAGACGCCTGCCTGGAGGTCCCGCCATGCCGATAGTCATGGACGCGGACCGCATCTCACGCGCGCTCACGCGCATTGCGCACGAAATCCTCGAACGGAACCACGGGATTGCCGGCGTCATCCTCGTCGGCGTGCGGTCACGGGGTGTGCCGCTGGCACGGCGCATTGCCGCCATCCTGAACGGTGTCACCGGCGAAGAAGTCTCGACCGGGGCGCTCGACATCACGCTCTATCGCGACGACCTGATGCGATCCGCAATTGGTCCCCAGCCAATCGTCCGCAAGACCGAGATTCCGTTCTCCATCGATAACCGCACCATCGTGCTGGTCGACGATGTGCTCTATACCGGGCGGACGACGCGGGCGGCGCTCGACGCGCTGATCGACTTCGGGCGGCCGAAGGCGATTCAGCTGGTCGTGCTCGTGGACCGAGGGCACCGCGAGTTGCCCATCAAGGCCGACTACGTCGGCAAGAACGTGCCGACGTCGCGCAAGGAAAGCGTGAGCGTGCACCTGAGCGAGCTGGACGGGATCGACGAAGTGGTCGTCGAGGCGGGGGAGTAGGCCATGGATGCCGTCGTCGCCGCCACCGCCCTCTCGCACAAGAACCTGCTCGGCATCGCCGACCTCAGCCCCGAGGAGATCGTACTGATTCTCGATACCGCCGAGGCGATGAAGGAAGTCGGCAAGCGCGCCATCAAGAAGGTGCCGACCCTGCGCGGCCGCACGGTCGTGAACCTGTTCTTCGAGCCCAGCACCCGCACCCGCACCTCGTTCGAGATCGCCGAGAAGCGGCTCAGCGCCGACACGCTGAACGTCGCCATCGGGACGTCGAGCGTGGTGAAGGGCGAGACGCTGGTGGACACCGCCCTGAACATCGAGGCGATGAACCCCAGCATGATCGTGCTGCGCCACGCCTCGTCCGGCGCCTGCCATCTGCTGTCGCGCATCTGCAAGGCGGCGATCATCAACGCCGGCGACGGCATGCACGAGCACCCGACGCAGGCGCTGCTCGACGCGTTCACGATTCGCGAGCGCAAGGGCCGCATCGCCGGCCTCAAAGTGGCCATCTTCGGCGACCTGCTGCACAGCCGCGTGCTGCGCTCCAACATCCTCCTGCTGCGCAAGCTGGGCGCCGAGGTATGGGTATGCGGTCCGGCCACGCTCATTCCCCCGGGCATGGATCGGCTGGGGGTGCGGGTGACGACGAAGGTCAACGAAGCGGTGGAAGGCGCGGACGTGGTGATGATGCTGCGCATCCAGCTCGAGCGGATGGAGGGCGGCTATTTCCCTTCGCTGCGCGAGTATTTCCGGACCTTCGGCATGACCGAGGCGCGCGTGAAGCTGGCCAGGCCCGACGTCATCATCATGCATCCCGGCCCCATCAACCGCGGCGTGGAGATCGCCTCCGAAGTGGCGGACGGGCCTTTCTCGGTGATTCTCGACCAAGTCGCCAACGGCGTCGCGGTGCGCATGGCGGTCCTGTATCTGTTGGCAGGTGGAGCGGACGATGAAACGGTTGCTTAAAGGCGCGCGCGTGGTCGACCCGGTTCAGGGCATCGACGGCCAGTTCGATGTCCTCATCGATGCGGATCGCATTGCCCAGGTGGGGCAAGGCCTGCCGGAAGCGCTCGCCGAGGGCGGCGAGGTGCTGCACCTGCCGGCCGGCTTCGTGGTGTGCCCGGGCTTCATCGACATGCACGTCCACCTGCGCGAGCCCGGGCAGGAACACAAGGAAACCGTCGCCACCGGCGTGCTCTCGGCGGTCACGGGCGGCTTCACCGCCGTCGCGTGCATGCCGAACACCAGGCCGGTGAACGACAACGCCGGCGTCACGCAGCTCATCCTCCAGAAGGCGCGCGAAGCAAATCTGGCTCGCGTCTATCCGATCGGCGCCGTGTCGCGTGGCCAGAAGGGCGAAGAGCTCGCCGACATCGCCGAGCTCCGCGAAGCGGGCTGCGTGGCGGTCACCGACGACGGGCTGCCGATCGCCACGGCCATCCTGGCGCGGCGCGCGCTCGAGTACACCAGCATGTTCGGCATGCCGGTGATCGAGCACTGCGAGGACCAGTCGCTGAAAGGTGACGGCGTGGCGCACGAAGGTCCGGTGGCCTCGGCGCTGGGGCTGCGCGGCATCCCCGGGGTGGCGGAAGCCATCACCGCCGGCCGCGACATCCTGCTGGCCGAGATGACCGGCGGTCACGTGCATATCGCGCACATGAGCGCCTGGACCACGCTCGAGGCCGTGCGGCAGGGCAAGAGCCGCGGCGTCAACGTCACCGCCGAGGTGTGCCCGCACCACTTCACGCTCACCGACGACATGCTGGCGGCGCCGGTGCCGTACGACACCAACACCAAGATGAACCCGCCGCTGCGCGAGGCCCGCGATCGCGACGCGATGCTGGCGGGCATCGTCGACGGCAGCGTGGATGTGATCGCGACGGATCACGCGCCGCACCACTACGACGAGAAGAATGTCGAGTTCGACCGCGCGCCCTTCGGGATCGTCGGCCTCGAGACCGCCGTGCCGATCTGCCTGGATCGCCTCGTGCGCGCCGGGCTGATCGGTCTGCCGCGCCTGGTCGAGTTGATGTCGGTGAACCCCGCGCGCATCCTGCGGGTGCCGGGTGGCTCA